>MDSV01045819.1_pt1 | contig 18380 bp, 13 predicted proteins | sample 810851 | NCBI WGS metagenome assembly MDSV01 (sample SAMN05326640, study PRJNA326480) | marine metagenome | isolation source: seawater | place: Atlantic Ocean: North East | collected 2012 | reverse complement strand
TAGTTCTGCTCTAGCCGCATAAATTGCAGCCGTGTATCCTGCCGGTCCACTACCTATAATTAATAATTTAACGTGTTCCTTTACCATAATAATCAATATTGATGTGCAAATTTACTTCTTAACCTTATAAAACCCATAAAAACTTATTAACTGTTTTTTATAACTGATAGAAAAATTATAAGTTTTTAAATGAATTGAATGCATATGTTTTCAACTAATTTTTTTGGCTAGAAAAAAAATGCCTCTTTTTTTGAATCCATTTATATGGATTTAGCGTTCATATCTTTAAGTTTCAAAATCTAAATAGTATATATTTGGGTATGTTTTCAGCACATTTGGCATCCATAATCGGCGGTTTCTTTAACTGGAGAGATGTCGTAGATATTCTTCTTGTATCTGTTTTATTGTATCAGTTGTATAAAATAGTCAAAGGCACGGTCGCTGTGAATGTTTTTATTGGCATATTGGCATTATTTCTACTAAACTTAGTTGTGAATTTTATGCAGATGAAGTTACTTGGTAAAATTTTTAGCCAGGTTCTAGGAGTTGGTGCTATAGCACTAGTGGTGCTTTTTCAACAAGAAATTAGGAAATTTCTCATCTTAATAGGTATTAAAAGCTACAATAGTAAACAAGCTAAGTGGTTGTTTCAAATGGTTCCTTTCTTAAAACAAAAAGGGCAATTAAGCACTGCATTTAAACCCGTTGTTAATGCTTGCTTCAATTTAGCAAAAACAAATACAGGGGCATTGATTGTTTTGAGCAATGATTCTGACTTGAGTTTCTATTCATCAACTGGAGATATTTTGGATGCTAACATTAATACGCGATTGCTAGAAAATATATTTTTTAAGAATTCACCTTTGCACGATGGAGCTGTAATAATTGCTAAAGATAAGATTGTTGCGGCTCGATGTGTTTTACCAGTAACCGAGAACGAAAATTTTCCACCATCCTTAGGAATGCGTCATCGTGCTGCGGCAGGTATTAGTGAGGTTTCTAACGGAATTGTCTTAATTGTATCAGAAGAAACTGGAAAAGTAGGTTATGCTATGAATGGTAAGTTGAAAACCAATATTTCAAAAGAAGATCTGAACAAATTCTTAAATAAAGATTATAAGTTAAATCCTGAGTGATTTTTTACATTTCAAGTGTACAAGATAGTACATCTGATTTTTTTATTTTTCACAACTTATCAATTCTGGTTTTTTCAAATTGTAATTTGCAACGTTGTTTTTTAGAGGGGTACCTAACGATTTAAAGCAATACGTATATTTGACTTAAAAGGCTTGAATTGATAAGATTAAACAACAAGCATTTAAAAAATGTTAGCAATTCATTAAAATAAACTTTAAAAAAAAAGTAGTTTTATTCAGTTCGCTATCCCTTAGGCGAATTAAACTGATTTAGAATGAATGATATTAGTAGAAAAATTATCTTAGCCATAATCGCCCTTTTTTGCACAATTGCTATAATTGTAGGCTTATGGTTAAACAGAGATGTTGAAACAAAAGGAGATTTAAAACAAACCTATCGAAGTGTTCGAGTTACAACTGTAGAATTGAGAGAAAACAGTGCGGATGTCCAGTTTTCGGGAAGGTTATTGGCAAAAAATAGAATTGACATTTTTACTGAAGTAAGCGGTGTTTTGTTAAACGAAAACTTTAGAGAAGGCAATTTATTTAACAGAGGAGACGTATTAGCTCAGTTAAATTCAAAAGAGTTCGAAACAGTATTAAAGGCCCAAAAAACACAATTAATTAATCAGGTTTCTTTAATAATGGGGGATTTGAAAATTGATTTTTCAAAAGAATATCCCAAATGGGAACTTTTTCTAAATGAAATTGACGTTGATGCCTCTCTGCCTAATCTTCCTGGTGTAGAAAATCAAAAATTAAAAAGGTTCATTGCAGGTAAGGGGGTTTTAAATAGTTATTACTCTTTAAAGGCGCAAGAAGAAAAATTATCTAAGTATATTATTAGAGCACCTTATCGTGGTATAATCACGAAAGCCATGATTAACAAAGGAACTTTAGTAATGGCTGGTCAAAAAATTGGAACCTATATTGATCCTGGCGTTTATGAATTGGAAACAGAAGTTAGTTTATCGGATTTACAGTTCGTTTCGATAGGGAGTGTTTTTACTTTACAATCTTCTGAATTGAATAAATCATGGAAGGGTAAGGTTTCAAGAATTAACAATTCAATAAACGCATCATCACAAATGGTGAAAATATATGTGAATGTCAGTGGGGTTTCTCTTAAAGAGGGAATGTTTTTAACTGGTGTTGGGCAAGGGACAAGCTTTGAAAATACGCTTTCTATAAACAGGAAATTAGTTAAAAATGGCGGTGTTTACCTCGTGGATTCTGGTAAGGTGAAATTTAAACCTGTAGAAATTTTACATGTAAACAAATCAGATGCAATTATAAAAGGGCTGGATTATGGTGAAAAGTATATTGCTGATAATATGAAAGGATTGTTCGATGGTATGCAGGTAAATGTTGTTGGAGTTGAGGCAAAAAGTAATATCAAGCCAAGTACTACGAAATGAAAAAATTAATCACATACTTTATCAAATATCCAATTGCAGGAAATATTTTGATGGTTCTCCTCATTTGGATGGGGTGGGTTGGAATGAAGTCTTTGAGAACAACATTTTTTCCTGAGACAGAATCAAAATATATACGAATTTCAGCGATGTATCCAGGTGCTTCTCCAGCGGAAATAGAAGAAGGTATTATTCTTAAAATAGAGGATAAACTGGAAGGTTTAAATGGAGTTGAGAGAATAACATCAGCGTCCAAAGAAAATTCTGGTTACGCCACAGTTGAAGTGAATTCAAATTATGACACTGATGTTATTATTCAAGATGTTAAAAATTCCGTAGATGGAATAAACAATTTTCCATCAGGTATGGAACCCGTATCTGTTTCAAAATTTGAAAGGCCTCAGCACGCTATATCTATTGCAATAAGTGGTGATGTTTCTTTAAAGGAATTAAAAAGCGTTGCCCGTGAATGGGAGAGTGTACTTCAAGAAGAAGCTCTTATATCTAAAGTTGAACTGGAGGGGTTTCCAGATGAGGAAATTGAAATTCAGGTCGATGACTATTTATTAACGAAATATGATTTAACCATCGAACAAGTTGCCAACTCTGTAAAAAGAGACAATATAGAGGTGACGGGAGGCGAGTTAAAAACAGCAAGTGAAAATATCCTTATTCGAGCTAGAAATAAAAAGTATAGGGGTGAAGAGTTTGAAAGAATCGTTGTAAAAGTAATGCCTAATGGAAATATCATCCGATTAAAGGATGTTGCAGTAATTAGTGATGGATGGGTTGATCAACCTGCAGAACGCTTTGTGAATGGTAAAAATGCGATTCTTGTTAATGTTCTTTATACTATTCATGAAGATTTAAAATCTATTGTTGAGCGAGTAGTTAAATTAAAAGATGATTTTGATGAAAAGTATCCATTTTTTGAAACTCGAGTAGTAAAGGATAGTTCAAAAATTTTAGTAGAAAGAATTGATTTACTGGTGAATAATGGCTTGCTGGGATTTTTAATGGTTTTTGCTTTACTGTCTATGTTTTTGCATCCCCGTTTGGCAATATGGGTAGCGCTTGCAATCCCAGTAGCTTTTGGGGGAATGTTTATTTTGGCTGGAGGTGCAGGGATATCCATAAATGTTATTTCGCTTTTCGGTATGATTATCGTTATAGGAATCTTGGTAGATGATGGAATTGTAATTGCTGAAAATATATATCAGCACTGGGAACGAGGAAAAGAACCTGTTCAAGCTGCAATTGATGGAACATTAGAAGTTTTACCCGCTGTTTTTTCAGCGATTTTAACCACAGTCATAGCTTTTTCTTTGTTTTTTGTAATTGATGGAGTCATGGGAGATTTCTTTGTTGAGATGGGGTTCGTAGTTGTTGCAACCCTCGTAATTTCATTAGTTGAGGGAGCTTTGATTTTACCTGCTCATGTTGCCCATTCAAAAGCCTTGTCAAAAAAAGGACAAAAAGGTTTTTGGCTAAATATCATTAATTGGTTTACAAAAATTTTAAATGGTTTAAAAAACAGACTTTATAAGCCAATACTCAATTTTTCCTTTAGACAAATTCCATTTGTTGTAACTACTACTCTCGGTATTTTGATTATTTCGATTTTAATGATTGTATTTGGATACATAAAAGTATCTATGTTTCCCCCGATTTTCGCGGACAGTTTTGCCATTAATTTAGAAATGACATCAGGCACTAATGAGGAAATCACTGAGGGATATATCGATGAAATCCAAGAGGTTGTTTGGTCGTATAATGATTCTTTAGCAGAAGGAGGTGAGCAGGTAGTCAAAGCCGTAACAAAAGGCTTAGGTCCAGGCACTCATCAAGCTAATTTAACAGTTATGCTTACGCCTAGTCAAGAAAGAACTTTAACCTCTTCTCAAATAACAACAGCAATTTTAAACAAAGTAGGTTCTGTTCCAAATGCTGAAAAATTAACGGCTAAAGCAGGTATGCCTTTTGGACGCCCAATTTCAATAGCAATTTATTCCTCCGATAATGATGTGCTGGATGAATTTAAAGAAAAGTTGCTTCAGGGTATGCGCGATATGGGGACACTTAAAAACATAGAGTCTTCTGATCAAAAAGGTATGCTGGAATTGAATATCGAATTAAAAGATAGAGCTTATGCATTAGGATTAACATATGGGGAGGTTATTGATGAAATCAGAAGTGGGTTTTATGGATATGAAGTGCAGCGACTTCAGAGAGGTTTGGATGAGGTTAAAGTATGGGTGCGATATGCTAAAGAAACCAGAAAGTCAATTGGTGATTTCGAAAATAAAACCATAAAGTTAAGAGGAAACGAATATTTAATAAAAGATTTGGTTGAAATTACTCAAGCTAGAGGTGTAGTTAAATATGAGCATTTGGATGGGAAAAGGATGGTTAAAATTGAGGCTGATCTTATGGATCCTGAAAATTCAAGTCAAAGCGAATTGTTGTCTTATGTAAATAAAGATTTATTAGGCGCATTACTAAAACAATACCCTCAGGTAAAAAAATCCGTAGAGGGTCAAGCCAGAGAATTTGCTAAAGTAGGCGTATCTGTTCAAAAGAGAGGTTGGATTATTCTTCTTTTCATGTTTGTTACAGTAGTATTGACTTTTCGATCTTTCACCCAGGCTATTGCCGTTTTTGTAACTTCGATTTTTGGATTTTCTGGAGTTGTATTTGGACATTTTATTCACGATTATCAACTTTCGATGTTTTCTTTTTTTGGAATGATTGCGCTTGTTGGAATTATGGTAAATGATGCACTTGTTTTAATCAGTGCATTGAATATTAATTTGAAAAGTGGAATGTCCTACAAGGAAGCATTAAAAAAAGCTGCTTTTTCAAGATTTAGACCGATTGTATTAACCTCAGTAACCACTATTGCTGGACTAGCCCCTTTGATTTTTGAAAAAAGCATGCAAGCTCAATTTATAATTCCAATGGCAATAGCCATAGCTTATGGTTTATTGGCAGCGACTTTTTTAACACTAGTGTTTTTGCCCATAACGCTATACTCATTAAATTTTGTTAAAGTAATTGTTCGTTGGTTAATTACAGGTGAAGTTTTTAAAGATAATTCTGAAAAATTAGAGGCCTCTGTTAAAGAATTAGAGTTTGAGCATTTAGTTGGAGGTGATAAAGAAGTAAAATGAAAAAATTAGTAACCATATTATTTGCAATTGTAGTCTCAAGCATTTTAAATGCACAAGAATTAAATTTAGAAGAAGCTATTCGAATTGCATTGTCAAATAATTATGGTATCATCATAGCACAACAAGAAGAAGCTGCATTTAAAACTGACATTCATCCAGGTGCTGTTGGTTTGTTGCCAACCTTAGATGCAAATGGCTCAGGCAGTTATAGTTATTCATCAACTAATCAGGAATTTAATGGAGGTATATTTCCTGCTATTGAAGGTATGGAAGCTTCTCAAAACAGTCAGTCGGCTAAGGTTTCAGCATCTTATTTGCTCTTTAATGGAGGATCAAGAATAAAATTATATTCAAAATTAAAGGCATCGGGTGATTTATCTGAGATTCAAACGAAGATAACAATCGAAAGTACTTTAGTTCAGGTTGTAAATGCGTATTATGAAGTAGTTCGAGTTCATAATCAATTAGAGCTCGTAAAATCCTCTTTGAATTTATCCAGAGACCGTTTAGGACGAATTGAAATTAATCATGAATACGGAAATACAAGTAAAATAGATGTGTTAAATGCTCAAGTTGATTTTAATTCAGATAGTTCAAACTATTTAAATACAGAATTAAAATTAAGGCAATCTAAGAATGAGTTAAATTTTTTACTTGGAAGAAAAATTGCTACTGAATTTAATGTGAATGAAGATGTTGAATTACCTAATGTTAGAGAAGTTTCTGAGTACATTAAAAATGCAAAGGAAAACAATACATTGGTCCTGTTATCGAACATTCAATTAAATATGGCTGAAATGGATAAAAAAATATCCACGTCTAATTTTATGCCTATTTTATCAACTAATTTGGATTATGGATATTCTGGCTCTGCAAGTGATGTAGGGGTGTTTAAAAGCGCTTCATCTATTGGTTATACGGGCTCTGTTAGTTTAAAATGGAATTTGTTTGATGGCTTTAAAAAACAAAGGGCACTTGAAAAAGCGAAAATTAATATTGAAGTAAATACAAACAAAAAGCAACAAACACTTTTGAATATTGAAAAAGAAGTCCAAAATTATTATGATGCTTTGTCTCATAATATCAGGTTGTTGAACCTTGAAAATCAAAATAAGGTTGTTGCAAAAATAAACTTAGAGCGATCTAAGGACTTATTAAACAATGGTTCAATAACAAGCTTTCAGTTTCGTCAAGCACAATTGAATTTACTGCAAATCGAGAATCGAATTAACAATTTAAACTATGCTATAAAAGTATACGATTATCAATTGTTAAGAATGACAAATGAGCTTGTTAAATAGTGCGCTTTCAATTAACTTTTAACTGAATCATATTTTTTTATATTAGATATCGTAAATTCGCATAAAATTCCAGTTATGACAATTGATTTTTCAAAGGGAGACGGATTAGTACCTGCTATCGTTCAAGATGCTACAACTCAAAAAGTTTTGATGTTGGGTTATATGAACAAAGAAGCATATGAAGTAACCAATCAAACGGGAAAAGTTACTTTTTTTTCAAGAAGTAAAAATAGGCTCTGGACGAAAGGAGAAGAGAGCGGGAATCACTTGCATCTTGTGTCCATTAAAAATGATTGTGATAAAGATGCACTATTAGTACTTGTTGCCCCTGTTGGACCTACTTGTCATAAAGGAACTGGTAATTGTTGGGGAGAAGAGAACCAAGAGAATGTACTTAGTTTTTTAAATCAATTGGAGTCAATTATAGAATCTCGAAAAAATGCTGATTCTGAAAAGTCGTATGTCAAATCACTATTAGATTCAGGAATTAATAAAGTTGCTCAAAAAGTAGGTGAGGAGGCTGTAGAGGTGATTATTGAAGCAAAGGACGATAACGAAGAATTGTTTTTAAACGAATCTGCAGATTTACTTTTTCATTATTTAGTTTTGCTGCAAGCCAAAGGCTATAAGCTTGAAGATGTCGTAAAGATTCTCAAGGGTAGAGTTAAGTAAGGCCTATTTATTTTAGGTTTCAATAAAAATAAAAAAGAGCGAATATATTCGCTCTTTTTCTTTTTAGAATATTCTTAAATTTTCACAATAAATCATTAGCTAGATTGGCTAAATCGGAGCGTTCTCCTTTTTCTAGGGCAACGTGAGTGTAAAGTGGATGTTCTTTTGCTCGCTCAATTAAATAAGACAATCCGTTGGAATAGGTATCTAAATAAGGCGAATCAATTTGGAAAACATCTCCAGTAAATACTACTTTGGTGTTTTCTCCAGCTCTAGAAATAATTGTTTTTACCTCATGCGGGGTAAGGTTTTGGGCTTCGTCAACAATAAAGAAAACATTAGATAAACTTCTTCCTCTAATGTAAGCAAGTGGGCAAACCACAATTTTTTCCATTCTTTGCATTTCCTCTATTTCTAGGTACTCCCTGTTGTCAAATGAAAATTGATTTTTAATGAAGCTTAAATTATCCCAAAGAGGCTCCATATAAGGGTTTAGTTTAGCTCCAGCATCTCCTGGAAGGTAACCTATATCCTTATTGCTAAGAGGAACAACAGGTCTTGCTAGGAAAATATGATGGTAATCATGGTGTTGTGAGAGTGCTGTAGCCAAGGATAATAATGTTTTTCCAGTTCCTGCAACTCCCTGGATGGTTACCAATTTAATATCAGGGTTTGTTAACGCATCCATTGCAAATGCTTGTTCAGCATTTTTTGGTTTAATTCCAAAGCAGTTTATTTTTTCAACCCTTGAAAAAAGGTCTTTTTCTTTATTGTAAAAAGTCAGTGCTGACTTTTTACCGTTTTTCAAAACAAAGAATTGGTTGGATGTAATTTTGTTTTTTATAATCCCTTCATTTAAAGCCTCATTATGGGAGTACAATTTGTCAATTACCTCTGTGTTGATATCCTCAATCACTGATCTTCCTGTCGGAACAGTATCTGCTTGTATTTCAGAATCCTTTAACTTTCCAGTTTCATAATCTTCTGAGGTGATTTCTAGCGATTTTGCTTTTATTCTTAAGTTGATGTCTTTGGACACCATAATTACTTGCCGATCAGGATATTTTGACTTAACATACAATGCTGCATTTAAAATTCTATGGTCTCCTTTATCATCTCCAAAAATTTCTACTGCATCAATTTTTGACTGCAATTCATTCATTACAATAGTAAACTTCCCTTTGTTTTTTCCGCCGATAGGAATCCAGTCTTGAAGAGATTTTTTTCCTGAAGCAGTATCTACGAAGCGTGAGAATTCTCTTGCGGCAAAGTTTTTGGTATCGTTTCCTTTTTTGAAGTTGTCTAGTTCTTCTAAAACAGTTATTGGAATAGCAATATCGTGTTCCGCAAAGTTCTTAAGTGCATTGTAATCGTATATAATTACAGATGTGTCTAGTACAAATAGTTTTTTCGGCATTAAATTCGAGTTTTCTTCAATATAACTTTAAATTTTCAAATAAGGTTTTGATTTTCTCATTTTTAAAATTAACAGTTTCATGTTACTAAAAAGAATAGTGAAACTAATAGATATTTTTGGTATTATAGTTGTTAATATTTTGTTTTTTAATTTAAAACTAAATTTTATGAAAAAAACATTGAAATTGTTGGTTCTAATTGCTGTTGTGATGCTTAGTTCGTGTATGAGTTCAACAGTTTTAAACGTCATAAAGCCAGCTGATGTCCATGTTCCATCTGAAATAACCACTTTTGCAGTTATACAAAGAAATGAGGCAAGAAAAGGAGAGAAATTAGCCAAACGCATAGAAGGCGTTTTCTCTGGTGAAGGTATAGGAATGGATAAAAGGTCAGCCAATTATGCTCTTCGAGGTTTGATTTTGCAATTGAGTAAATCACCCCGATTCATGGTTAAAGAGGCACATACAACCGAGCAGTTGTATGGAACAGGAACTCGAAATATGGCAGAACCTTTGGATTGGCACTTAGTTCAAGAAATATGTGAGACCAATAATTCTGATGCTTTAATCGTTGTGGAAGCTTTTGATTCTGATATAAGTAGAAATGTAAATTACAGAGATGTAACCAAAACGGTTTCAGGAGGGCAGGTTACTGAGCGAGTGTATAATTCAAAATTAACAGTAAGCGTTGAAGTAGGTTGGAGAATTTATTACCCAAAGAGTCAGATAATTGTTGATAATTACAACCATGAAAGAACGAATTCAAGAAGCGCTTCAGGATCCACTGAATTAATATCTAATGGAAATTTACCAAGAAAAGAGGCGGTTGTTAAATTAACAGCCAGACAACTTGGTGAAGATTATGGGCGAAGAATATCTCCATCAAGAGTAAACCTTAGAAGGTCTTATTACGGTTCTGGTAATTATGTATTTAAAAAAGGACAACAAAAAGTTGTTGAGAAAAATTATGATGCAGCGATTGATATTTGGCTGAATCAATTTGAGACTTCACTTAAGCAAAAGACGAAAGGAAAAAGTGCCTACAATTTAGCGGTGGCTTATGAGGTAAAATCAGATTATGAAAATGCTATATATTGGGCGGAACAAGCAATTCAAAACCGAAATAAAAAAGCTAGAAAATATCTCGTTTTATTGAGAGAAAGAGTTGAAGAGGAAAGGAGGTTGGAAGAGCAGATGAAAGTTGAATGACTTTTTATGCAATTTAAGGGATGGGTTTATGTTGGTTTGAAAAAAGAGTTTATTTAATGGAATTATTAAAAATTTGAATAATTTAATGCGGAAAATTGCGGATAGGGCTTGGACTTTAATTTAGAAACCTTATTTTTGGGTAATTAGTAAGGTATTAATTTTAGAAGATAAATTATGGCAATAGAATTAACAGATGCAAATTTCGAAGATTTAGTAGTAAAAAGCGATAAGCCTGTTGTGGTTGACTTTTGGGCTGAATGGTGTGGACCATGTAGAATGGTAGCTCCAGTAGTTGAAGAGTTATCAAAAGATTACGAAGGTAAAGCTATTGTTGGAAAAGTTGACGTTGATGCAAACAATGAAATTTCAGCGAAATATGGAATAAGAAATATACCTACAATTTTATTTCTTAAAAATGGAGAAGTTGTTGACAAGCAAGTTGGAGCTGCTCCTAAAGCTGCGTTAGCTGAGAAATTAGATAAATTGCTATAATAAACGTAATAAATTGAAAAGCCCTTTCGATAAGAAAGGGCTTTTTTTTTACATAAATAGTTTATTTGTAAAATAAACCAACTACATTTTAAGTTGATTTTGAATAATGCCTATTGAAAAGCAACATATAACTCATTTTTCGAAGTTTGGTTTAATTGCTCAGCAAGTAGTAGAAGGTTTTCTTACGGGCCTACACAAAAGCCCATTTCATGGTTTCTCTGTAGAATTCGCTGAGCACAAAATATATAATACAGGAGATTCAACCAAGAACATTGATTGGAAACTTTACGCTCGAACAGAAAAACTTTTTTTAAAAGAGTTTGAAGAAGAAACAAACGTAAGATCAACTATTGTTGTTGATGTTTCTGGATCAATGCGCTTCCCAGATGCACCCAATTCAAGTATTGCCAATTTAAACAAATTGGGATTTTCATTATATTCAGCAGCTGCGCTTTTGTTCTTATTGAATAAACAAAGAGATGCGTCAGGCATTGTCTTATTTGATGAAAAGATTCGGTTTTCATCAGAAATAAAGGGAAGTAAAACACATTTGGCTTTTCTAATTAAACAGTTAGAGGAGGCTTTAGATGGAAATATAAAAGGCGAGGGTGTATCACGTTTGTCCACTTCTTTACACAATATAGCTGAACAGAGTCCAAAACGGGGTTTAATTATTTTGTTTACCGATTTTTCTTTTCATTCAAACAGGGAAAGTTTAGATTCTGTTTTGCAAAGCATGCAACATCTTAAGCACAACAGGAATGAAGTTATTGTGTTTAATGTGCTTGATAAAAAAATGGAGGAAGAGTTTGATTTTGGTAACCGACCCCATCGATTTGTTGATTTGGAAACAGGAGATGAGATTAAAATGACTCCTTCTGAATATAAAGAAAAGTTTCAAGTTTTAAAATCAAAACAGCTTGATTTTATTAAAACAAAACTTTTAAATTTTGGCGTTGATTATATCGAGGCTGATATTAAATCGGGTTTTAACAAAGTGCTTGAAACGTATTTAATAAAAAGAACTAAAATATAGTTCTATTTTTTTTAAAAACCCTGTATTCTAATCGCTTGCTAATTCAATCTTAACTATATAGTTTAACCCTTCTTTTGTGTAATAAGAGAGTCTTATTGCTTGATCTTCTGCACAAATTACTCCACCGTTTGCACAAGCATGGTGGTAACCAGAAATACGATGGTAGTCTGAGTAAGCGAACTTCACACCATTTAAAAGGAAAGACTCAAAAGATCCGTGATTTGATGTGTCAATAGGATTGTAGTTCGAAATTTCACCTTCCTCTACCTGTACATTTCCATTTTCAATTTGCGCAACAATTTCTTTGTATCCAATATATTGCGAAATACTTACCAAGAGCGATAATAGTATAGCGCTGCTTGTTATAATGATTGTAGCAATCTTGTATTTTTTTAATCCTTTGTAGTAAATATATACTAGCAGTAATGCTCCTCCCATGGGGATTAGCATGTTATCAGCAAGAGAAAATGAATTAGGATCTAGGGTATAATCGTATATTACTTTATAATTATTCAAAATCAATCTTTACTTGAGTGTGTGAATCTTCATTGTCATCAATAGAAATCTCATTATCAACAGCTGTTGTTTCTTTTTCTGGCGAAGGAAGAGGATCTAAAATATTAATCATTTTTACCTTTTCGGTTGTTAAACGTTTCCCGATTGCTTTTAAGCCTTTGATCGATATAAACTTATCGACATCTATTTTTAAAGGTGACTTTTCTTTTCCTTTTATTTTTCTAAAAACAATTTCAATGACAGGCTTCCATTCTGTTGAAGTAATTTCGAGGTAGGAGTTTTCATGCTCTGTTATAAATGGCATATTACGCTTCGTAGCTTCAACCAGGAATCTTTTAACGTTAAATTGTTCTTTATCCCCATCCCAATAAACAGCACTTATTGGTTTTTCAGTATTTAGTTTTTCAATATGAATCATTTCCTCACTGAAGTGTGTCGAAAGGTCAAAACCAAGAAGCTTATAGGTTCCATCGGAATTTATAGTTAGTATTTGATCTTCTCCTTTAAACTCTCCGATAAGTTGTCCTCGCTGATCGGTGTTTAATCTTCTTACGGTATCGTCATACCAAATTTTACGTGCTGCGAGTGTACTTACGCCAGCTTCCTTTAAAACGACTTTTTTAACAAGGTACTTTGAAAGAATATTCCCTTGTGTAGTTCGAGCTTTTATTCCCAATTGGCTAAAATCGTAATCAAAATTAAATTTCTTAATTCCTGGAATAGGTTTAAGGTTTACATTAACGATTTCTGCTTCGCCATTAGGGTTTGCGGTAAAGTAAAGTATTTTGGAACCAGGATTTCCTTTGGTGATATTGTATTCTTTATCTCGAGTAATGGAGTTAACACAAAAACGTTTAACCATTACTTTTCCTTTTCTACCATCTTGATAAATTGCGTTGTATACTGTTCGAGTATCACCTTTCTTCCAAACGCTGACATGTATGATGTTCTTTCCAAAGAAAGCCTTATTTTGAATTTTTGAAACCATCATTGTGCCATCTTTAGTGAAAACAATAATATTATCAATATCAGAGCAATCCGCGACAAACTCGTCTTTTTTCATTCCGAAACCTGCAAAACCTTCTTCTCGATTAACAAATAGTTTTTGATTAGCAACAACTACTTTTGTTGCTACTATGTTCTCAAAAGTTCTGATTTCAGTTTTTCGTTTCTTTTCTGCCCCGTATTTTTTCTTTAGGTTTTTAAAGTAGTTGACGGCGTAATCAATAATATTGTCTAAATCATGTTTGATTTGGGTAATTTCATCCTCAATTCTCTTTATAGCCTCATCAGCCTTGAATGAATCGAATTTTGAAATACGCTTAATTTTAATTTCTGTTAATCTTACAATATCCTCCTCGGTAATATCCCGTTGAAACATTTTTTTATAGGGTTTTAATCCCTTATCAATCGCGATAATTACTGCTTCCCAAGTTTCACATTCTTCAATATCTCGATAAATCCTTTTTTCGATAAATATTTTTTCCAGTGAGCTAAAATGCCACTGTTCATTTAACTCACCTAAACGAATATTAAGTTCATTAATTAGGAGGTTTTTAGTGCTTTCAGTATTTCTTTTTAGAATTTCAGAAACACCAATAAAAAGAGGCCTTTCTTCTGATATTATTCCTGAGTTTGGAGAAATACTGGTTTCACAATCTGTGAATGCATATAACGCATCAATCATTTTATCCGGGGATATATTAGGTCCCAAGTGAATAATTATTTCAACGTTAGCAGATGTGTTGTCTTCAACTTTTTTAATTTTTATTTTTCCTTTATCATTCGCTCTAAGAATACTGTCTATCAATGATCCAGTTGTGGAGCCAAAGGGTATCTCTGTAATAATAAGCGTTTTTTTATCAGCCTTATTTATTTTTGCTCTGCATCGAATTTTACCACCACGCAAACCATCATTATAGTTACTTACATCAATCATTCCAGCCGTAGGGAAATCAGGATAAATAACCATGTTTCTACCTCTTAAACGGGCGATTGAAGCATCGATTAATTCATTGAAGTTGTGAGGAAGGATTTTACACGATAAGCCAACAGCTATTCCTTCAACACCTTGTGCTAATAGAAGCGGGAATTTAACAGGAAGGGTTTCCGGTTCCTTATTTCTTCCATCATAAGAGTCTCTCCATTTTGTTGTTTTGGGATTAAAAATGACCTCAAGCGCAAATTTAGTTAGTCGAGCCTCAATATAACGAGCGGCAGCAGCACGGTCGCCCGTTAATACATTACCCCAGTTTCCTTGGGTATCAATTAACAAATCTTTCTGACCAATGTGTACCATAGCATCAGTGATACTCATATCCCCATGGGGATGGTATTTCATTGTGTTTCCTACTACATTAGCAACTTTATTGTACCTGCCGTCTTCCATTTCTTTCATGGAGTGAAGGATACGTCGTTGAACAGGTTTTAGTCCATCATTTAGATGAGGAACGGCTCTTTCAAGAATTACATAGGACGCATAATCTAAAAACCATTCTTTATAAAAACCAGAAATAAGGGTAGTATCACCTAATTCAGAAGTTTCAACATCTTCACCCATTTCTTCGTTTTTATTAAAATTCAGGTTTTCTTCTGAATTGTCCTCGTTAATTGTGCTGTCCTCACTCATTGTTTTAACTAATTATGCGGCTTCTTCTTTATTTTCTTTACCAAGTATTTCAGCAAGATCTTCTTCAACCTTTAAATTGTCAATAATAAAATCTTGACGTTCTTTGGTGTTTTTACCCATGTAAAAAGTAAGCATGTCATCAATTTTGGAGTCTTTGCCTATTACAATAGGGTCTAGCCGTATCGAATCCGGTTTTATAAATGCTTCAAATTCGTCCGGGCTAATTTCACCCAGTCCTTTGAATCTAGTTATTTCAGGTTTTTTTCCTAATTCATTAATGGCTTTTAAGCGTTCTGCATCAGAGTAACAATAACGTGTTTCTTTTTTATTACGCACTCTAAACAAAGGTGTTTGTAGAATATATAGGTGGCCTTTTTGAATTACTTCAGGAAAAAATTGAAGAAAGAATGTTATGAGCAATAGTCGAATATGCATTCCATCAACATCTGCGTCTGTTGCGATTACAATTTTTTGATACCTCAAATCATCTACACTTTCTTCGATATTTAATGCAGCCTGTAAAAGATTGAATTCTTCATTTTCATAAACCACTTTTTTGGTAAGACCGTAGCTATTTAATGGTTTCCCTCGCAAGCTAAATACAGCTTGTGTATTTGCATTTCGTGATTTAGTAATTGAACCGGATGCAGAATCTCCCTCTGTAATAAAGAGCATTGTGTTTTTTGAATCCTCTTTTCCGTCTTGTGCGTGTATCCTGCAGTCCCTTAGTTTTTTGTTGTGAAGAGATGCTTTTTTTGATCTTTCTCTGGCTAGTTTTCTTATACCGGAAAGCTCTTTTCTTTCTTTTTCTGCCTGCTGGATTTTGCGCAGTATTTTGTCAGCGGTTTCTTGGTTTTTATGCAAATAGTTGTCCAGTTCTTTTTTCATGAAATCACCAACAAAAGCCTTCATGGATTGACCTCCTGCTTCAACTTCATTAGAACCTAGTTTTGTTTTTGTTTGCGATTCAAAAACAGGTTCCATGACTTTTACAGAGACAGCTGCAACAATACTCTGGCGAACATCCTGAGCATCGAAGTTTTTCCCATAGTATTCTCGTATAGTTCTTACTACTGATTCTCTAAAGGCCCCTTGATGAGTTCCTCCTTGAGTAGTGTGCTGTCCGTTAACAAAAGAATAGTACTCCTCTCCGTATTTTTTAGCGTGTGTTAACGCCACTTCAATGTCGTGTCCTTTTAAGTGAATAGTAGGGTATAGTGCGTCTGCAGAAAGGTTGGATTCTAACAAATCTTTTAAACCATTTTCACTTTGAAACTTTTCCCCATTAAAATTTATGGTTAAACCAGGGTTTAAGTAAACATAATTCCATAGCATGGTTTCCACGTGCTGCGTATGGTACTTGTATTTCTTGAATATTTTTTCGTCAGCAATAAAGCTTGTTTTCGTTCCTTTTCGATTCGATGATTCAGTGATTTTTTGATCTTCGGTAATTTCGCCATTTTCAAATACGACCACTTTTTGTTTCCCTTCTCTACAGGATGTGACTTCAAACCAAGTGGATAAAGCATTAACAGCTTTAGTTCCAACACCATTCAGACCTACCGATTTTTTAAATGCCCTTGAATCGTATTTACCTCCAGTGTTTATTTTAGAAACACAGTCCACTACTTTACCCAAGGGAATACCTCGTCCATAATCACGAACAGTTACCTTGTGATCACGGATCTTAATATCAATTACTTTCCCATTACCCATAACAAACTCATCAATTGAGTTGTCAAGGACTTCTTTTAAAAGGATGTAAATACCATCATCTGGTTGAGTACCATCGCCAAGCTTACCAATATACATCCCTGGACGCAATCGGATGTGTTCTTTCCAATCGAGTGATCGGATATTATCCTCAGTATATTCAGCCATACAAAATCGGATTTTTCAAGTGACTTATAAATTTAACCAAAAACCAGTCATTACAGTGCTTTGGACTACTGTATTTATTAACATTTTACGTGTTATTTGTTAAGTTTTAACAAATAATAAGAATTTTTTCTTCAGAACACGAGTTTTTAAATGTGTTTAGAAAGTTATTTAAGACTATCAAGTATTTCGTTTTGTTTGCAATCTTTTTTCCTGTATTCAAAAATGAAAAAGATTATACTGCCCAAAACCATACCGATAAAGATTTTACCGAGTAAACCAGTATAGTAAAATAAGTTGAAAAAAGAGCTTTTGGTGGTTGTGTTGGAGTGAATGAAATCTCGGTGAATAGAAGTAGTGATAATTGCAAAAACTTCATACCAATAACCAAAACTAATTGATAAAAGAGCAAAGAAAATCCATCTTGTTTTAAGTTTCCCTTTTTTTAAAAATAATAAGGGGTAAAAAATAAGAGGGCTAATCATTTGAATACTGAAAATGTGCCAATATGGACCTGTTATTTTTGATTCTAAATGGAAAAAAGCACCTTTTATTGTTACTATAAACCATATAAAGAAAAGGAATAAAGCAAACCAAAAAAGAATATTGTTGCTTTCTTTACCCTTAGTTTGGAAGATTAATCTCAGTAAAAAAATAAAAACAACAATCCATATAGCGGGTATATAAAAAAGTTCTTTTACAATTCCCCAAACTGTTTCCACGAGTCAAAGAAACTTAATTTTTCTTAAATCAGATGAATTAAATTTTAAAAATTCAATAAAAACAAAGTTAAGGCTCAGGTAGCTTGAGCTATCGTGTTTGTTAAATTAGTAGAATCTTAAATGTACCGAAACAAAAGCTCAAAAAAAGAGTTAAATTATCCTAGTCAACATAACTTATTCGCTACATTTATTGGTAGGTATAAAAAAGGAGGTTTTATTCTATGAAAATTGATTTAGAGGCTGAAAAGAAAGAGATTTTAAAACGTTACAGAAAGCTTTTAAGATTAGCAAAAAAATCACGTGATGATTTGGATAAAAAGCAAATAAGAAAGGCTTTTAACGTAGCTCTAGAAGCGCATAAAGAAATGCGTAGAAAATCTGGTGAGCCCTATATTTATCATCCTATAGCCGTTGCTCAAATTGTAGCTGAAGAAATGGGGTTGGGTACGGTTTCAATTGTTTCTGCTCTTCTACATGATACGGTCGAGGATACAGAAATCACTTTGGATGATATTGATAATATGTTCGGTCAAAAAGTGTGTCGAATTATTGATGGGTTAACAAAAATGAGTGGTGTGATTGACCATTCCGACCCTAACTACTCAATACAGGCGGAGAACTTTCGTAAGATGATGCTTTCATTATCGGAAGATGTAAGAGTTATTTTAGTGAAGTTGGCAGATCGCTTGCACAATATGCGAACTATGGAATTTATGCCAAGAAATAAGCAATTAAAAATTTCATACGAAACACTCTTTATCTATGCTCCATTAGCTCACAGGTTGGGAC
>MDSV01010528.1_pt1 | contig 18382 bp, 18 predicted proteins | sample 810851 | NCBI WGS metagenome assembly MDSV01 (sample SAMN05326640, study PRJNA326480) | marine metagenome | isolation source: seawater | place: Atlantic Ocean: North East | collected 2012 | reverse complement strand
GCTTGTTGTCTTCTATGACAGCAAGTCTCACCTCTTCCTTCTGAGAGGCGTTGAGTAATATTTTTTTCATTATGAATCCTGTTAATCATTATATTTATGTATATATCTTTATTTATTGCGCATTTTTTGACTATTTTATGTCCGCGCTTCTATCTAATTTATATATGTCTTTTGTTATATAAAATGTCTATGTTAATACATTTGAACTTTATAAAACACTAATATAGCAACGATTAATGCTATCATCAATCTAAAATATAAAATCAAATGGTGAAAGAATCTAATATTTTTGAAATAAATGAGGAACTAAGCGGGCAGAGACTTGATAATTTCTTAATTAAAAAACTAAAAGGATTACCTAAAAGCCTTATCTACAAGCTTATCAGGAGCGGGCAAGTAAGGGTAAACAAGAAACGTAGTAAAGTATCATATAGAGTTACTGATAATGATATTGTAAGGATTCCACCTCATCTTATAAAAGAGTCTGTGGTTGCAGGTAAAATACTGTCCAATACAGGTGAATATATTCATTACGAAAATAATAACTTTATGTTAATTAATAAGCCCTTTGGCATTTCTGTTCATTCTGGCACTAATCAGGATGCTGATTTTCTATCTTCTCTTAGGAAATCACAAGATAATTACAGTCTATCGTTAGTTCATCGTCTAGATAAAAATACTTCAGGCTGCCTGCTTATTTCAAAAAATTATCAAGTTGCATCTAATTTAGGTAAAGAATTAATAAACAAAAATATTAAAAAAAAATATTATGCCCTATTAGCAGGAAGACTAGATAAAGAAATTATTGAAATAGAATCAAAAATAGAAAAAGATGGTAAACAAAAAAAAATGATTGTAGATGAAAAACATGGGAGGGATGCTTACACTAAAATAACACTTATACATGGGTATAAATCTTGCTCATATGTTCAAATTGATATTGAAACTGGCAGAACTCATCAAATTAGACTCCATACATCATCTATTGGACACCCTGTAGTAGGGGACAATAAATATAATACAGAAGAAAGTAAGATTTTGACTAAAAAGCTTAAGTTAAAGAGATTATTTTTGCATGCTTATTACTTATCTTTTTATTATGAACAGAAATATGAATTTATATTAGATTTACCTGATGACTTAAAAGAAGTATTATCAAGTATAGAGAATAGCCATGACTGATAACGATAAAACATTAAATAACATAGTCTCGGTATTGTTAGCTGAGAGAAAGCGTGATTATAGAAATAAGATTATTTTAAGGACACTGTTTATTCTGGGTATTATCTTTATTATTTTTTTTGCACCTATGGCAAAAGATATCAATTTCAATAATCCACATATCGCACTGATTGAGATCAATGGATTAATCTCATCAGAGACTCAATCTAGTGCAGAAAAGATTGTTCCACTTTTAAACAAAGCAAGTCAAAATACCAATGCATCAGCAATCATTATTAAAATTAATAGCGGAGGTGGAAGTGCCACTCAATCTAAGATAATTTTTGATGAAATTATAAAAATAAAAAATGGATCTGATAAAAAGATTATATCTGTAATAGAAGATGTTGGCGCATCCGGTGGGTATTATATAGCCATGGCAGCTGATCAAATAATTGCGTCAGAAACAAGTATAGTTGGATCGATAGGAGTAAGGTTGGATAGTTATGATATTAGGCGCTTATTTAGTAACTTAGGTATCAAATCAAGGACTATTTACTCTGGAGAAAATAAATTAATATTAGATCCATTTCATGAACTTACACCAAAACAATATGAGCATGTAAAAAGCTTAACAGATGAAATTCACTCACAGTTCATTACTGATTTAAAAAGTAGTAGAAAAGATAAAATCAACCCTGATAATGAGCTTATCTATTCAGGTCTTTTTTATACTGGAAATCAAGCAAAATCTCTTGGTTTAGTAGATGATATATCTTCTGTTTATGATCTGAACAATGAAGAATATAAGAATCTAAAAATTCAAAAATATAATAATGAAAATAATTTAATCAATCAGCTTATACAAACCTCATTTCATTATTTGTTTCAAAGTAAAATAAACTATTAATGCCTAGAATATATTTTCATCCTGATATCGATTATCAAGGAATTAAAGATATTGAAAAAAAATATACTTCTACTGACAGTAACTATTTATTAAATAAGGCTTCAGATATTATTAGTGAGACACTACAAACGTTGCTAAAAAAAACAGATAAAACATTATTTATTTGCGGCCCCGGACACAATGGCCTCGATGGTTTACTATCTGCACATAAGTTATCAGTTCATGATTATAATATCTCAATTTTTTTTACAAGAAGTAATATTCATGAAGAATATATTAAAAAACTTAACCTCAATAAGTTAATCATAAATGACCTAGATATGAATGATAACTATGAATTTATTATTGATGCAATTTTTGGATATGGATTAAATCGAATTCTTGATAAGAAACATATAAATTTAATCAACTCAATTAATAATTCAGGATCTAAGGTTATATCACTTGATATACCAAGTGGCCTGAATCATGTTACTGGTGAACCGTTGCCAGTTTGTTTTAAATGTGATCTTCTAATTTCATTATTAACACTGAAAAGAGGACTCTTTACAAATAAAGGTAGAGATACATGGAAAGACATTAAAAATTATAATCTAATAAAAGAAGAAATTATATCCAAAGATTATTTAATAACTGCAAATAATAAATATTCTAATACATTAAATATTAAATCTGATAACTGTTGTCATAAACATTTACATGCTACACATAAGAAATCTTACGGTATAAGCTGTATAATTGCGGGTGAAAAACCATATCATGGAGCGATGCTATTATCTGCTTCAGCAGCTATTCAAGCTGGCTCTAAATATCTACAAGTTTTTACAAATTCAGAATATGCACACACTTTACCAATGATAATGCCTCAGGTTATCGCGAAGCCATTTTCATTATCTAATTTTAAAGATACTATCAGCTCATTCAAGCAGATACTAATTGGACCTGGGACTATGACTGCCAAAAAATATGTTGAAGTTGCACTTGAGAATATTGATAAATTAAACTCAGTAATTATAGATGCGGGAGCTTTATTCCACATTGATAAAAATAAATCATACTCAGATAAATTAATAATTACACCTCATCCAGGCGAAGCAGCTAAATTACTCGATATAACAGTATCAGAGGTTCAAACTGATAGATATAAAGTAGCTAGAAAGTTGTATGATATGTTTGAATGCCTTGTAGTTCTCAAGGGTTCAGGCTCAATTATATATGATGGAAGCAGTTTTTATACATGCATAGATGGTAATTATAAAATGGGGACTGCTGGTATGGGTGATATACTATCTGGCATTTTGTTGGCTGAAACGTCTTTATCAAAAAATAATCTAAAAGCTTGTATTAAAAGTGTTGTCTATCATTCCTATTCATCTGATATCTTATACCAGGAATTAAAGAATAAAAATATCACGCCATCAATGGTATCTAATAAATATAGTGAGCTTACATATGGTTAATAAAAATTTTCTTATCAAAGACATTCATGATTATGAATTACTCTTTAAAAAAATAGAATTTAATCCTGGCAGTAGAACAATAATCTACTTAAAAGGAGATCTTGGATCAGGAAAAACAACTTTTGTTCAGAAATATCTCACAGAAAAATATAAATTTATAGAAACATCTAGCCCAACTTTTGGAATAATTAACACATACTCAATCAGAGAAACCAAGGTGTATCATTATGATCTCTATAGAATTATAAGACCTTCTGAATTAGATGACATTGGATTCTATGAAAATTTGTCAATTGATACTCTTCATTTTATAGAATGGCCTGAAATAATTCCTAAACAAGTTTATAGGCCAGACATAACCATTACTTTCCAATTACTATCTAATGAACGATTATTATCTCTTAATATTGTAGATGAATAATATTTTTATCCTTACAGGACCAACTGCTTCAGGGAAATCTGATTTATCTTTTAAATTGATGACTAAATTTCCTTTTGAAATAATCAATGCAGATTTATATTCTGCATATACACACCTGAATATTGGAACAGCAAAGCCATCAAAAAAAGAATTATATAAATATAGACATCATCTAGTTAATATTCTTGAACCTACAATGCAATATAATGTTTCGCAATATTGCAATGATGCGTATAAATGTATCAATGAAATCTTATCTTCGAATAAAGTTCCACTAATTACTGGTGGTACGATGATGTATATCTATCAATTATTAAATGGCCTATCTCATGAATATGAGGTTACTGATTGTGATTCTAGACTTATCAAATATATACAAAATCAATATAGTAATAAGCAAATAGTTGAGTCAATTTCTAAATATGAACCAACTTTAACAAATAAAATAAATATCAATGATTCATATCGTATTGAAAAACTTTTAGAACGTATAGTATCAAACAAAAAAACCAAAATGAATTTTAAAGGGCTGTACAATGAAAAAAATATAAAAATACATATTATTTTTATCACTATAGAAGATAGAGAACATCTAAAAAAAAGTATAAAAAAAAGAACTTGTCATATGTTAGAAAATGGACTAATAGAAGAGGTCGAAGATTTATTAAATAAATTTAATCTAAGTAAAACAACTCAATGTATGAAGGCAATTGGATACAGAGAAACCCTTCAGTACCTTAATAAAGATATAACTTTTGATGAGCTTCAGAAAGCTATAACAGTTTCAACTCAACAGCTTGCTAAGCGTCAGATTACCTGGACAAATAAGTTCAAGATTGATTACCAGTTTTCATATCCTAATAATAATTACCATAGTCTTTTTAATTATATTAAAAAAATATTAAATTAAACTAATATAAAATTGATGAGCTGATGTCTATGGTATATTATTTACTTTGGAGATAAATTATATGGCATGGAATGAACCTGGCAATAAAGACCCTTGGGGTAGAAACAAGAATAACTCTAGTTTAGATGGAGTTATTAAAGATTTTAAAAAAACAATTGAGGATTTACTTGGTGGTGGTGGAAGTAGTTCCGTACCTCCTTCTTCCAAGAAAAGTGCTGGATTCTTATCAGCCATAATATTGGTAATATATCTTCTCTCTGGTATCTATATCGTAAATGATGGAGAAAGAGGTGTAGTTCTTCAGTTTGGTGGTTTCAATGAGATTACTATGCCAGGCCCTCATTGGTATCCAAGATTCATACAAGCTGTTGAGATTGTAGATGTAAGCAAAATAAGATCAGTACAACAAAAAGCTGTGATGCTTACAGAGGATGAGAACATCGTAAGTATCAGCTTTGCGATTCAGTATGACATAAAAGATGCGAGTGACTTTATATTTAACTTGCGTGAACCAGATATAACAGTATCCCAAGCTGGAGAGAGCGCTATCAGAGAAGTCATGGGTCAGAATACTATGGATTACATCATTACTGAGGGCAGGACAGGTGTAGCTGCTGATACTAAAAAATTACTTCAAAGTGTCTTGGATAGCTATGGGGCTGGTGTGAATGTTCAGACTCTGAATATTTTAGAAGCTCAACCTCCGGAACAAGTTCAAGATGCATTTTCTGATGCAATTAAAGCAAGAGAAGATGAGCAAAGATATATAAATGAAGCTGAAGCTTACAGGAACGAGATTATACCTCTCGCAAGAGGAGAGGCAAAACAAATGTTGGAGCAAGCAATAGCATATAAGGTTAAATTAATTAATGCAGCAGAAGGTGAGGCATCTAGGTTCACCCAGCTGTTCAATGAATACAGAAAAGCACCTGACGTTACAAAAGAAAGATTATATATTGAAGCAGTACAATCAGTTCTGTCTAACAGCAGTAAAGTAATGATTGATATTGAAGGTGGTAATAACTTAATGTATCTTCCATTAGATCAGCTAATTAACAATAATAAACAGCCAAGAAATACTAATGACGACCAAAATGTTGATAATGAAACTACTATAATGGACCGCATTAACGCAAATAAAAATAACTTTAATTTAAGAAAAAGAGATTTATACAATGAATAGTAGAAATTTAATTACAGGAATAATTGCTTTGGTATTAATCGCGATATCATCAACATTTATAGTCGATGAGAGAGAGGTGGTAATAAAATTTAGATTAGGTGAGATTGTTACAACCTATAATGAACCAGGTTTATATTTTATGATTCCCTTTTTGAATAACGTTAAAAAATATGATTCTAGACTTTTAACAATGGACTCAAAGCCTGAACAGTTTCTAACAAGCGAAAAGAAAAATGTTATAGTTGATTCCTTTGTTAAGTGGAGAATATCTGATCCAAGAAATTTTTACAGATCATCTAAGGGTGACGAGAGGATTGGTGTAAACAGATTATCTCAAATAGTAAACGATTTAACAAAAAGTGAATTTAGTAAACGAACAGTTAATGATGTTGTATCTGGTGATAGAGTAGAAATAATGGCAAAGGTAACAAAAGAAGCGAATCAATTATCTCAGACTTTAGGTATTACTGTGGTTGACGTAAGACTTAAAAAAGTTGATTTACCTAGTGAGGTGAGTAACTCTGTATATGCTAGAATGGTAAAAGAGAGAGCAACGGTTGCTAAATCATTTAGATCTAAGGGTAAAGAGGAGGCAAAAGGTATTACTTCTTTAGCTGAACGTGAATCTGAGACAATCATAGCTGAGGCATATAAGGAATCTCAAGAAATTAAAGGACAAGGTGATGCCCAATCAACCCAGATCTATGCAAATGCATTTTCAGCAAGTCCTGAATTTTACTCATTCTACAGAAGCTTAGAAGCATATAAAACAACATTTAATGACAAAGGCAATATGATACTTCTAAAACCAGATTCTGATTTCTTCAAGTATTTCAATGATACCGATGGTGTTAACAAATAAGTACATTAGAAACAGTAGCTATTGTTTTTGGGTTAATTCTAATAATAGAGGGCATTATTCCCCTTTTATATCCACATAAGTTTAAGAATCTCCTTTCGTCCATAATAGATATGGATGATAAATCATTGAGAATGATTGGTCTTACATGTATTATCTTTGGGTTAATTATATATTATTTGGTGCTTTAGTCATGAATTCACAGAAATTTTTAATACCCGATGGAATTGAGTACTACACGGGAGATGAAGCTCTTTTATTTCAAAACTTGAAAACTTCAGTATTGAAAATATTTAATAAGTATAAATATAAATTTGTAGTGACACCAGTAATTGATTCTGTAAATAATCTTAATAATCTCAATGGTGATAATTTAAAAAATTATACAATTTCGCTATCAGATAGAAAAGAATTAGCTATAAGAGCTGATATCACGCCACAAATATCAAGATTAGATTATCAATCATATAAAAAAAATAAATCTAATAAATTTTGTTATATGGGAGATATTTATAGAGAATCAAAATCTTCTTTTGATCGAAATAATCCTTTTCAAGTAGGTGCAGAATATTTTGGACATGTTACTGATGATATTGATATCAATTTATTGAAAATGTGCTATGAAATTATAACTTTATCAAAAAGCAAAAGAATAATAATTGAATTAAATGATTCTTTTTTTGTCAATACATATTTGTCCAGTCTTAAGTTAAATGGTTTTGAAAAACGCTATCTCATGGACTTGATAAAGATGAAGTCTGTTGATGAATTAGCAAAATATTATAAATCTAAAAAATTATCTAGTAGAAAATTAAATGAATTGTATGATTTACTGAAATTAGATGGTTCAGTAAATATGATAAGAAAAATTGAAGAATTTTCTAAAAAATATAATTATAAATCCGAACAATGTATAAAAAGTCTAAAATCAATAATTAGAAAAATTAAAAGTCTCAATAATACTGAAATAATTATAGATTTATGTTCACTTAACTCGATGGATTATGAAACAAGCTTTAATTATACTTTTTATGTGGATAAGCTACGTAAACCTATTGCTTTTGGAGGTCGGTATGAATCGTATGTTCTTAAGGATGGTACTATGAGGCATGCTACAGGTTTTAGTGTAGATTTAAAGGATGTAGTAACAGTACATGAAAAATAATGTTTTTTTAATAGGGACCCATTGGGGTGATGAAGGTAAAGGCAAAGTAGTTGATGTATTATCAGAGAATGCAAAAGCGTGTATTAGATTTCAAGGTGGGCATAACGCAGGACACACACTTGTTATAAATGATAAAAAATTTATTCTACATTTAATTCCTTCAGGTATACTTCGTGATAATGTAAAATCAGTTATTGGTAACGGAGTGGTAGTGTCTCTTGATGCATTAATCACTGAAATTACAGAACTTGAAGAAAACGGAATTTCACTATCGAATAAACTCTTTATTAGCGAAAATTGCCATCTTATATTGCCTACACATATAGCATTAGATCAAGCTAGAGAGATAAAGCTTGGAAAAAAATCAATTGGTACAACAGGAAGGGGTATTGGTCCAAGCTATGAAGATAAAATTTCTAGAAAAGGTATAAGACTGCTTGACCTTAAAAATGAAACTATTTTTCTAAAAAAACTAGAAGACTTGATGAACTATCATAATTTTATTTTAGAAAACTATTTCAAAACTGAAGGTATAAATACTAATTTAGCCGCGAAAGAACTTCTAGAAAAATATAATAAGATATCCAAATATATAATTGATACCGACGAATATATCAATGATTTATGCAAACAAGGAGGTGTCGTTTTTGAAGGTGCTCAAGGTACTATGCTCGATGTAGATCATGGAACCTTTCCTTATGTAACATCATCCAATACAACACTTTCTGGAGTTGTATCTGGGACTGGTGCAAATATGTCGCTTATAAACTATGGTCTTGGTATAACAAAAGCTTACTCAACTCGAGTCGGACATGGTCCTTTTCCATCAGAACTAAAAAATGATATTGGAAAAAAGATAGGCAAGATAGGTGGAGAAATAGGTGCTACTACAGGAAGAGCAAGAAGGTGCGGATGGCTTGATCTCAAGGTTTTAAAAAAATCTATAAGGCTTAACAACTTATCTGGCATAGCTTTGACAAAAATTGATGTATTAGATAATTTTGACGAAATCTCTATATGCGTAGACTATGGATCTATAAATTATGAAACGTTTGAAGTTGAAAATTTAGAGTTCATCAAACTGCCAGGCTGGAGGGAATCCACTGTTGGTATTACAAAATTTGATGATTTACCAAAGAATACTAAGGCATATATAGAGACTATAGAAAATTTAGCAGATACCTCCGTTGATATCATATCAACAGGACCTGCAAGAGATGAAATAATCCAAAAAATAAATATCTTTGATGTCTAATATTATAACTAGATATATCTATGGCATCCATGCTATATCAAATATTATAAATTCAGATGAAAAAAGAATTAAGAAAATCTATTTTAAAAAAGACGCATCAAGTAAAAATTTATCGTCACTATATCAAAAAGCTATAGAATCTGGTTTATATACCGAAGTAACAACTGTTGATAAGTTAACGTTATTATGTGATACACCAAAACATCAAGGAGTTGTATGCGAATTAGAAGATACTAACTTGTCAGTATTTAATCTAGATAATTTTCTTAATCTCAATAAGAATCCATTTATTTTAATTTTAGATCAAATCAAAGATCCAGGTAATTTGGGTGCATGTATAAGAACCGCTAATGCAGTTGGATGTGATTTAATAATTAAAAGAAAATCTAACTCAGCTCCGATCTCACCTGCAGTTCATAAGGCATCATGTGGAGGCACATCAGGTCTACACATTTATGAATCTAATGATTTAAATGGTATAGTCAAAAAATTAAAACAAAATAATGTTAAAATACTTGGTACAGACCATAAAGCTCATTCAGACTACCGTGAAATCCAAAATATAGACTATGATGGTGTTTGTGTAGTTATGGGTTCCGAAGATATTGGAATTTCTAGGTCTCTAAAGGTCTCATGTGATGATTTGTTTTCTATACCCATTCAAGGTTCAGTAGACTGTCTCAATATTTCTGTTGCATGCGGTATTGTGCTGTATGAAGTGGCAAAATATAGATAAATAATGCAGTCATCATTTGAAAAAACTAACTTAGTAATGTAGTATTCTCGTAGGTAAAATTATGAAAAATTATGAATTAGTGCTAATGTTTTCAGTCGGTGAGGATGTCTTGACAAATCAGACGGTTGAGAAATATAAATCTGTAATAACTGAAAATAGCGGTTCAATAGATAGATATGAAGACTGGGGCCCGCTAAAGATGTCTTATGATATTAATAATGAGAACAAGGCAAGGTATATTTTGATTAATTTCAAAGCTGATAACAAGATAATTAACCAGTTGAATGAATTAATTAAATTTAATGACCACATACTTAGACATTTAATAATAAATACCAAAGATGCTCATACAGAGCCTTCACTTATGAACAAAGAACAATTAAAATCTGCATAAATTACATGGAAAAAAACAAAAATCTAATTGATTATAAAAACCTAGGATATATAAAAAAGTATATTTCAGAAACTGGCAAACTTATTCCTTGCAGGGTTTCAGGGTTAAGCTCTAGTGAGCAAAGAAAAATGAATAAAGCGGTTAAAATAGCAAGATTTCTAGCAATGCTTCCATATTGTGATAATCATAAAAGGCAATGAAGTTAGTATTACTCAAAGATGTCAAGCATTTAGGTAAAGTTGGTGAAGCAATCAACGTTAAAGCGGGATATGCCAGAAACTATTTATTGCCCACTAGATCAGCACTAACACCTACTGATGAAAATTTAGAAATCATCAATAAAATGAAAGATGAACTTATAAAAAAAGAACAAGAAGCGAAAGGAGTTGCGGTCACACTAAAAGAAAAGCTGACAGGATATAATCAGATACACAAGGTTAAGATCAAAGAAGATAATAATGAATTATTTGGTTCTATAACGTTACAAAATATTATAGATAAAATGAAAGAAGATGGGCATGTAATTGAAAAGAAACAGATTAATTTACCGTCAGGACCAATTAAAGAACTTGGATCATACCGCGCTAATATTTCACTTCATCCTGAAGTAGCATGTGATATTGAAATTATTGCTGAAAAATTAGAAGATAGTGAAGAAACTGCTTAAGTCAATATTCTAAATCTATTATTTATCAGTTAATATACTGATAATGAGCTCTCTTCCAAAAACACCTATATCACTAGAATCAGAAAAAGCATTACTAGGATCATTAATAATTGACTCTGAATCTTGGGAAAAAATATCCAATATCATTACACCCGCTGATTTTTATGATTCAAAAAATCGTGATGTATTCTCCGAAATATATGATCTTCAAATAAACGATCAACCTTTAGATATACTTATTCTTGAAGAAAGCCTTAAATCAAGAGACAAATTGTCAAAAATTGGAGGTATCGAATATTTGAAAGAGTTGGCTAAAACAGTTCCAACATCAGCACATATTAAAAAGTATGCTGAAATTGTTAGAGAAAAATCTGTAATGAGAAAACTCATAAGCGCTAGTACAAGAACAATCGAGAGCATACATGAAGATAGCTCTGAAGACCTTCGAACCATTCTTGATAAAGCGGAGGCTGATATATTCTCAATTGCATCTGACACTAAAAAACATGAGGGTCTCATTAAAATTGGACCAATTGTGAACGATATGGTTGATTCCATATATAATAAAAAAAATAATAACATTATTGATTATCTATTAACCGGTTACACAAAGCTTGATGAACTAATGGGTGGTCTTCAGAACTCTGACCTCGTTGTCATAGCTGCACGGCCATCTATGGGTAAAACTGCATTAGCTATGAATATAGCTCAAGATATTGTTTTTAAGCAGAAAAAGAAGGTTGGATTTTTCAGTTTAGAGATGTCCTCGCAATCTATTGCGCTCAGGATGTTATCATCTTTAAGTACAGTAGAATTCTCTAAAATTAGAACTGGTGACTATGAATCATCAAATGATGACACGAGAGCTGTTACACAAGCTATTGAAATGATGCAGGACTGCTCCTTATACATTGACGATACTGGTAGTATCACTCCAATGACACTCCGGGCGAGAGCAAGAAGAATGAAAAAGGAAACTGGTATTGACATGATTATCTTAGATTATCTGCAACTAATGACTCTCCCAGAAAAAAGCGAAAATAGAGTAAATGAGATTGCTTCGATCACTAGGCAATTAAAAAGTTTGGCTAAAGAGCTCGACATACCAATTGTTGCGCTTTCTCAACTTAATCGTAGTCTTGAACAACGAAATGACAAAAGACCGTTCCTATCAGATTTACGTGAGTCTGGTTCTATTGAGCAAGATGCAGATGTTGTTATGTTTATCTACAGAGATGACGTATATAACCCAAATTCGGAAGAAAAGAATATTGCGGAAATAAATATAGCAAAACATAGAAACGGACCTACAGGCACAGCCAAATTAACATTTTTATCACACTGCACGAGATTCGAGGATTACCACCCGCAAATATTTGAGAACACTGAGAATTTATAAAATATTATTCTTCTAACAGCTTTAGCTTATCTGGCTTATTTTCCCATTCCTTTGCATCAACTGGAGCTGCTTTGGCTTCTGTAATTAGTGGCCAAGTCTTTGATAATCTTGTATTTATTTCTAAATACTTTTTATCTTCATCTTTTAAATCATCCTCAGATAATATCGCATTTATAGGACATTCTGGCTCACAAAGACTGCAATCAATACATTCCTCAGGATTTATTACAAGGAAATTTGGCCCTTCATGGAAACAATCCACAGGACAAACCTCTACACAATCTGTATATTTACACTTGATACAATTTTCTGTGATTACATATGTCATCTATAGTTCAAATTTTAACACACAGATTATTAAAAGACATTTCTTAAACAACTGTCGTAGAAAACACTATGTTAGGAAAGTGGATAAATGATAATATTTGATTTGTTATTAATCCATAAATTAATACTAATTTAATCAATTTAAATAAAGATTGAAGATTAGATGCTTTTTTATTAATATCTTGTCATCATTCCTCGGTAGCTCAGTTGGTAGAGCGAGTGACTGTTAATCACCAGGTCGGCGGTTCGAGTCCGTCCCGAGGAGAATGATTGCATATATAACCTCAACTTTTAGGGACTTGCACAGCATTGTGTAGTATAGTGCTGAGAAATCTTTCCTCGGATTATTGACATACATGGAACAAATCAGAAATATAGCAATCATTGCACACGTAGATCACGGCAAAACAACTTTAATTGATTCTATAATGATGCAAGCAGGTATTTTCAGAGAAAATAAACTCGTATTAGAGCGTGTTATGGATTCTGGAGATCTAGAAAAAGAGAGAGGAATTACTATTCTAGCAAAACCAACATCTGTCCTATGGAAAAATACACGCATTAATATTATAGATACTCCTGGCCATGCTGATTTTGGTGGTGAAGTGGAGAGAGTGTTAAGCATGACAGATGGCGTGGTACTGCTTGTTGATTCGTCTGAAGGTGTAATGCCACAAACTAAATTTGTTCTATCAAAAGCTTTAGCACAAGGATTGAGACCTATAGTTGTAGTAAATAAAATTGATAAAACAGATAGTAGAGCACACAAAGTTATAGATGATGTTTTCGATTTATTCGTTTCGCTTGACGCAACAGATAGACAACTAGACTTTCCAATATTATATGCATCCGGAAGAGATGGATGGTGTACTTCTGATTTAGATAAAAAACAAGATAATCTTCATGAAATGCTGGATTTAATTTTAGATTATGTTGAAGAACCAAAAGTTGACAAAGATAAACCATTTGCAATGTTATGTACATTGCTTACATCTGACAAATATTTAGGCAGATGTTTAGTTGGACGAGTAGAACAAGGCTGCGCAAAAGTAAATGATAACGTAAAAGCTATTAATCTTTCAGGTGATACAGTTGAAACCGGACGATTAACAAAATTATTTAAGTATGAGGGTACAGATAGAATTCCTGTGGAAACTGTCAAAGCAGGAGATATAATTTGTATTGCAGGACTGGCTGAGACATCTGTATCGGATACAATATGTAATGAAACAATTGATACCCCCATTAAATCTACTCCTATCGACCCACCTACAATGTCAATTACCATCACTGTTAATGATTCGCCAATATCTGGCCTAGAGGGGAAAAAAGTTACATCAACTCTTATTAGAGAAAGACTTCTAGCTGAAGATGAGTCAAATGTTGCCATTTCATTTAATGAAAATGATCAAAGAGATTCTTTTGAGATTGGGGGAAGAGGCGAGCTTCAACTCGGTGTACTTGTAGAAACAATGAGAAGAGAGGGTTTTGAATTAACTGTATCAAGACCAAAAGTAGTTTATAAGATTAATGAAAAAGAGCAAAAATTAGAACCAATAGAAGAAGTTATAATTGATGTTGATGATGACTATGCCAGTACTGTTATTGATAGTATGAATAAAAGAAAAGCATCAATGATAGATATGACTAATATTTCTGGTAAAACGAGACTTATTTTTAAATGTCCTTCAAGGTCACTAATAGGTTATCAAAGTCAGTTTCTGACTGAAACAAGAGGAACCGGAGTAATTAATAGACTATTTGATTCTTATAATGAATACAAAGGGGATATTGCGTCTAGGAGAAATGGCGTTCTTATAGCTAATTCCACAGGAACATCAGTTGCATACGCAATATTTAATCTACAAGATCGTGGTGTAATGTTTATTGATCCACAAACAAAAGTTTATCAAGGCATGATTGTTGGTGAACATAATAGACCTAATGATCTTGAAATAAATATATTAAAAGGTAAACAGTTAACAAATGTTAGAGCATCTGGCACAGATGAGGCGGTAAAATTAGTACCTCCACGAAAAATGTCACTAGAGCAAATGATGGCTTATATAGATGTTGATGAAGTTCTAGAGGTGACTCCTATGAATCTGAGGTTAAGAAAGAAATATTTAGACCCACACGAAAGAAAAAGAGCTACGAAATCATAGAGTCATAGTATTTTTCAATCTTTTCATTGCATCTTTTAGAGAATTCATATCTATAGCAATTGATATTCTTATATGACCATCTATACCAAAAGCGCTTCCTGGAACAACTGCAACTTTTGATTTTTCAAGAATGAATAAAGCCAGTTCTTTATCATTTGAGATTATTTTACTTTTTTCGATAAAATTTTTGAAAGAGGGGAAAACATAAAAAGTACCATCAGTTGGTTTACACATCACGCCTTCAATTTTATTTAACTCTGATACCACAAAATCATGTCGGTCTTTATATTCCTTATTCATTTCTGGTAACTCCAGACAAGGGCTACTTAGTGCTGCTGCTGCTGCTGCTTGAGATATTGAGCTAGCACACGAAGTACTTTGTGATTGAAGTGTTTTCATTTTTTTTATAATTTCTTTGTTACCTGCAGCATATCCAATTCTCCATCCTGTCATAGAATAGGCTTTTGAAACGCCGTTCAGTATTACAGTACGCTCTTTTAGAAGAGGTTCAACGTTGAGAATATTATGAAACTTTTCATTAGACCAATGTATATGTTCATAAATATCATCAGATGAGATGAATATATTTTTATTATCTAATAGCACTGAAGCTATTTTACTTAATAACTTAGAATCATAATATTTACCACTTGGGTTGTTTGGGCTATTAATCATAAAAAGTTTTGTCTTTTCATTTATAAGTTTATTAAATTTATCTATATCAATATTAAAATTATTTTCATAATCTGTTTCTAACATAACAGGTAACCCACCCGAATATTTAACCATATCTGCATATGATACCCAGTATGGTTGAGGTATTATGACTTCATCACCGTCATCGATGATCACTTGTAGAAAATTAAAAATAGATTGTTTACAGCCTGCAGAGACAACTACTTCATCTAAACAATAATTTAAATTATTTTCAGTTTTAAATTTTTCAATTATAGCCTTTTTAAGTGAAAGTGTTCCATCAACAGCTGTGTATTTTGTCATACCGTCATCTATAGCAATTTTAGCTGAATCTTTAATGTATTTCGGTGTATCAAAATCTGGTTCACCTACTGTAAGGACTATTATATCCTCACCTTTTTGGCGTAGTTCGTTTGCTTTTGATGTTAACGCCATAGTAGAGGATGGCTGAATTAAATTTATACGTTTAGAAAATTTCAAAAGTGTTCCTATAAAAAGGTTATAATATCATGAAAGAATTAATTAAGTAAGAGAGCGTAAAAAATTATTGTGAAAAGACTAACTCTGAAATCTGATATGAAACCAAATGGTGACCAACCGAAGGCAATAAAAGCTCTTGTGGACGGTATATCAAAAAAAACATGTCATCAAACACTTCTCGGAGTTACTGGTTCAGGTAAGACATATACGATGGCCAATATTATCGCTCAAACTAATAAGACTACATTGGTATTAGCGCCAAATAAAACTCTTGCAGCGCAGCTTTACGCAGAAATGAGAGAATTCTTCCCAGATAACTCTGTTGAATATTTTGTATCATATTATGATTATTATCAGCCTGAGGCATACGTGCCTGTATCAGATACTTTCATAGAAAAAGATGCTTCTCTTAATGAGCACATTGAACAAATGAGACTATCAGCTACGAAATCGTTAACAGAAAGAAAAGATGCAATAGTTGTTGGTACTGTATCTGCTATTTACGGATTAGGCGACCCAGAGACATATTTTAAAATGATTCTTCACGTGGTGAAAGGTGATGTTATTCATCAAAGAGATATTCTTAGAAAGCTTACAGAATTGCAATATATAAGAAATGATATTGAGCTAAGAAGGGGAACATATCAAGTTAAGGGACAGGTGATAGATATATTTCCAGGTGATTCGGAAAAGCATGCTATCAGAGTTGATTTATTCGGAGATGAAATAGAAAACATATTTCTTTTTGACCCTTTAACTGGTGATATAATTAAGCAACTAAATAGAGTTACTGTTTATCCTAAAACACACTACGTTACTCCTCAACATAAGATTGATGATGCCATGATTAAAATAAAACAAGAATTAAAGGAAAGAATCAAATATTTTTCAGATAACTCTAAACTTATAGAAGAGCAAAGAATAAGAGAGAGAACTAATTATGACCTAGAGATGATGAAAGAAATGGGTTATTGCTCTGGTATTGAAAATTATTCTAGATATTTATCAGGGAGAAATCCAGGTGACCCTCCTCCTTGCCTTTTAGATTACATGCCAGAAGACGGTTTAGTTATAATAGATGAGAGTCATGTTGGAGTCCCTCAACTTGGAGGTATGTTCCGAGGAGACCAATCAAGAAAACAAACTCTTGTAGATTATGGATTTCGTCTTCCATCTGCTATGGATAATCGTCCGTTGAAATTTGATGAATTTGAAGGGTACAAATTCCAAACAATCTATGTTTCTGCTACACCAGGACCATATGAGCTTGATAAATCAACAGCTATTATTGAACAAGTAATTAGACCTACTGGATTAATTGATCCAGTTATTGAAGTTAGACCATCATCTAGTCAAGTGGAGGATGTTTTATCAGAAATACATAAAGTTACTAAGAATGGCAATAGAGTGCTTATTACAACATTGACAAAGAAAATGTCTGAGAATTTATCTGAATACCTGCAAGAACATAATATAAAAGTTAAATATCTTCACTCAGATATCGACACTGTAGAGAGAGTAGAAATTATAAGAGATTTAAGGAAGGGTGAATTTGATGTTTTAGTGGGCATTAATCTTTTGCGTGAGGGTTTAGATATACCTGAGGTTGAACTGGTATCTATTTTTGATGCAGACAAAGAGGGTTTTTTAAGATCAGACAGATCTTTAATTCAAACCATTGGACGGGCTGCAAGAAATATAAATGGAAGATGTATTTTGTATGGTGATAGTATCACTGGTTCTATGAAAAGAGCGATGGACGAAACGGCCAGGAGAAGAGAGATCCAGATGCAATATAATAAAGATAATAATATTCAACCTGCAAGTATTAAGAAAGATATACGCCAAGCTCTAGATGAAGATTCATACATTGAAAACGATGCACTTGATAATTTAAAACTTGTTAGTAACAACAAGAAAAAATTTACAAAAGTAAATAGTGATAATGTTACATCAATAATTTCTCAACTCGAAAAAGAGATGTATAATCATGCAAAGAACTTGGAGTTTGAGCAGGCAGCTAAAATTAGGGATCAAATTAATGAATTACAAGAAAAATATCTAATGCTTCCAAAAGTTAAATCTTAATGGTTTTCTTGTCTACACATCAATGACATGTTAATTTACCAATTCTTACAGGCGCGTAGCTCAGCTTGGTTAGAGCGCCACCTTGACATGGTGGAGGTCGTTGGTT
>MDSV01170459.1_pt1 | contig 18383 bp, 17 predicted proteins | sample 810851 | NCBI WGS metagenome assembly MDSV01 (sample SAMN05326640, study PRJNA326480) | marine metagenome | isolation source: seawater | place: Atlantic Ocean: North East | collected 2012 | reverse complement strand
TTTTTTATGGGTTCTTGATCTTTGGCCAGAAAGTGTATTTGTAAATAATAGGATTCACTCTAAACTCATATTTGGTCTCATTCGCAGAATGATGAAATGGATATATAAGCATACCGATTACATTCTTTTGCAGTCTAAGGCTATGTTTTCTTCAGTCGAAGAGTATGGAATAAAAAATGATAAGTTAGTTTATTTTCCATCATGGGCTGAAGATCAATTTCTTGATTTACCAAAATGTCAAAGCGAGAGAGAGGTACTGGATTCATTGCCAAGTGGTTTTTATATAACATTTGCAGGAAATATTGGTGAGGGTCAGGATATCGAGACAATAATTGATGCTGCAGAAGAACTTGGAACTGACAATCAGGTTCAATGGCTATTTTTGGGTTATGGAACAAAATATGATTGGTTAGTTGAAAACAAAAAAGAACGTAAATTGTCCAATGTTCATATTCTTGGAAAAAAACCTCTTGAGAGCATGCCCATTTATTATAAACATTCTGACGTTCTTCTAGCATCTTTGAAGAAAAAAGACATCTATGCATTAACGCTTCCGGGAAAAGTTCAATCCTATATGGCAAGCTCAAAGCCAATAATTTCAATGATAGACGGTGAATCATCAAGAATTATTAAAGAGTCTAAGTCAGGAATCTCATTAGCGAGTGAGGATAAGCAGGGTTTAGTAAATGCAGTTATCCAAATGTCTAAAATGAGCAAAAGTGAACTTGAGGAAATGGGAAAAAACGGAAGAATATATTACTTAGAGAATTTTCATATCAATAAGGCACTCAATACGATGAATCAATTATTCTCAGATAGTAAGTAATTTAATTTCTAAAAAGGGATATAATTCAACTTATTAGGAATCAATATGATTAATATTGGCATAACAGGCAGTGATGGACTTATTGGATATCACCTCAGAGTATTTTTAAGAAATACTGAGGACGTTGTTGTTCGCTGTGCAAATAGACATACTTTTTCATCTCCAGAAAACATGAATAAGTTCACCAATGACCTCGATTATATCGTTCATTTGGCTGATAAAAATGTAGGAGCTGATTCAGACTTGAGAAAAATCAATATGACTATATCTGAATCTCTTGTAAATTCATGCGAGAGGTCAAATACCAGTCCGCATATCTTATTTGCCTCTTCAACTCATACGGCATTAAATCCAGATGCTGCTTACTCTGTCTCTAAAGAAGAGTGCTCTAATTTCATTAGCGATTGGTGTAGGAATAATGGAAGTGATTTTACAAAAATTATTATCCCACATGTTTTTGGAGAATTTGGAAAGCCTTTCTACAATAGTGTTGTATCATCGTTTTGTTATCAGTTGGCAAATGGTGAGAACACAAAAGTTATTCAAGATAAAGAATTGGAGCTTCTGCATGCATACGATGTAGCAAGAGGTATTTTTGAGATCATTGATTTAAATATCACCGGCGAGAAGAAGCTAGAGGGAAATAAGATCTCTGTTATTGATGTGAGAGATAAGCTTATTCATTTATCTAATCTCTATCTTGATAATATCGTCCCTCATACTCCAAGCAAATTGGATTGCCAACTTTTTAATGTATTCAAATCATATTTACCAGGAAGTTACTATCCTAGAGATTATATTCAGCATGTAGATGAAAGAGGAATGTTATTTGAGTCTATAAAAGCTGAGCATACAGGCCTAACGTTTTGCTCAACGACAAAACCAGGAGTGACAAGGGGAAATCACTATCACATAGATAAGTTTGAAAGATTCATTGTTCTGAGTGGTGAGGGAATTATCAGTCTTAGAAAGTTATTCAGTGAAGAAGTTAAGACTTTTGAAGTCAGCGGCAGTAATCCTACTTATGTTGATATGCCTACTTATACAACCCATAACATAAAGAACATAGGCAAATCCGACTTACTCACTTTATTTTGGTCAAATGTCTTTTTTGACCCAGATCATCCCGATACTTACTTTGAAGAGGTATAAATAATGAAGCTTAGAGTGCTGACAATTATTGGGACAAGACCTGAAATTATTAGGTTATCAAGAGTTATACCAAAAATGGATGAAACCTTTGATCATCAAATCATTCATACTGGCCAGAATTATGATTATGAGTTAAATGAAATATTTTTTGATGATTTAGGAATAAGAAGTCCAGATCACTATTTAGGAACCGCATCTGAGAATCCTTCAGAATATATAGGAGAAATGATCATAAAGGTCGACAAATTATTTGCAGAACTTAAACCGCATGCCGTTCTTATTCTAGGAGACACAAATAGCACGCTTTCAGTAATTCCTGCAAAAAAAAGAAAAATTCCAATTTTTCATATGGAGGCTGGAAATCGGTGTTTTGACCAAAGGGTCCCTGAAGAGATAAACCGAAAAATAATTGACCACATCAGCGATATCAATATGCCGTATAGCACAATTGCAAGAGATTATCTTATCAGTGAGGGAATTCCAGCAAATCAAGTTATAAAGACTGGAAGCCCAATGATGGAGATTCTAAATCACTATTCCGATAAGATTCAACAATCTGAGATTCTTAGTACTTTAGGCGTCGAGCCAAATGATTACTTTCTTATAAGCTGTCATCGCGAGGAAAATGTTGACGATGACCATAAGCTAGAACAGCTTATAAATCTAATTAATTACTTAGGCGATGAATTAGGCAAGAGGGTCATTTTCTCTACTCATCCTAGAACAAGAAAAAGAATTGATGATACAAAATTAGACCTTAGTAAAATGGTTAAGTTAATGAAGCCTCTAAACTTTACAGATTATGTAAAGCTCCAGATAGAAGCGAAAACTGTTTTTTCAGACAGCGGGACTATTACTGAAGAATCTTCTATATTAAATTTGAGAGCACTAAATATCAGAGAAAGTCATGAAAGGCCAGAAGGAATGGAACAAGCTGCTGCCATGCTTACGGGCTTAAACTTAGATACGATAAAGCAAGGAATGAGAATCTTAGAAAAACAATCACGACAAAGATTCTCAAAGATTGTTGATGACTATGATGTCGCCAATGTTTCAGATAAGGTGGTAAGAATTATCTTGAGCCACATAGATTTTATTCACAGAAATGTCTGGAAAAAGTACTAGAAGAGTTTTGATCTTTATAAAACCAGAGCCATGTCTGATTTGACTAAACTAGATCTCACTTTCTTTTCTGATTATCAGGATTCGCAAAAAAAGAAAATATTGTCTTTAATTGAGAATATAGTTACTAACTCAGAGATTCTTGTCACAACTGCACATAACCCCTCTCTAATTAATATACTTGAACAATCATTCGACTATATAGGTGATATTGCGATACTAAAAAAAGAAAATATTATCATTGGTTATTTGCCTTTTTGTATTACAACTGGGTTAACAAGAAAGCTAGTTTCTATGCCGCATTTCTCTTATGGTGGATTCATTGGAACCATTGATCTAGAAGAGTCACAATATAAGCATTTATTTCAAGGTATAAGAAATAGATACGAGGCAAATATTCTTATTAGAGATATTAAAGATATTGGTTTAAATGCTAGTACTGAAAAAGTAGCTTACTTTCTTGACTTGACTGATTCTGCAGAAGATCAATTTAATGCGTTTTCATCGAAACTGAGGAGCCAAATTAGGAAGGCTAGTAAAAATAGTTTGTCTGTAGAGCTATCAACAATAGATGAATTCTATCCAATATATGTAGAAAATATGCATCGATTAGGCTCGCCCCATTTACCACTGATCTTTTTTGAGAAACTAATCAATGGATATTCAAATGGAAGCGCAATTATCTTTGTAGTCAAGTATGAGGGTTTTTCAATCGGTTCAGGGATACTTTTGACGTATAAAAGTTTTTGTGAAGTCACTTGGGCTGCAACATATGCAGACTATAATCATTTGGCAACAAATATGATTCTGTATTGGAAGATGATCGAATATGCTATAGAAAATGATTTTAAGACATTCTCATTTGGTAGAGCTACAAAGGATTCAGGCTCAGAGAAATTTAAGAAACAATGGGGAGGAGAATGTGTTCAAATGTATTGGAGTAGTGATGGCTTGGGAAAAATTAAGCTTGAGAAGCTTAAATTTTTGACTGTGATTTGGAGATATTTACCAAAGCGAATAATCAAATATTTTGGTCCAATTTTTACTAAATTTGTTTATTAGAAAATACTTAGTATGAAAAAAGAAATTATAATGACATTTGATCTAGAGGAATGGTTTCATTTATGCCTTGATGATGATGACCCAAAGTCATGGGATAACTATGAGAATAGGTTTGAAGAGAACATGAATTTTATTCTTGAGAGCCTTGATCATAATAATACTAAGGCAACTTTTCTTGTATTGGGTTGGATTGCCAAGAAATATCCAAAGATTATACAAATGCTTCATGATCAAGGACATGACATTGGAAGTCACTCAGATTCTCATCAGCTTATATTCAATCAGTCACGGAATAAGTTTGAGCAGGATTTGATAGCATCTATCAAATCTCTTGAGGATATCATCAGCGATAAGGTTAGCATATACAGGGCGCCTGCTTTCAGCATAAATAACGAGACTAAATGGGCATTAGAAATTATTGCAGCAAATGGTATTAAATATGATTTATCTCTTTTTCAAGGCAATCATAGCTTAGGAGGAATAAAGACCGAATTTATAGATGAGCCTTTTTTTATTGAAACACCATCTGGAAAACTCTTAGAGTATCCAATTAGTGTTACAAACCTATTTGGAATGTCTTTTGCATCATGTGGTGGCGGTTATTTCAGGCTTTTACCTTTTTTTATTATCAGTAAACTCCTGCAAACACGATCATATAATATGACATATTTCCATCCTAGAGACTTCGATAATGATCAACCAAGAATAAACATGACATTCTTGAGATATTTTAAGACATACGTTGGCTTATCAAAATCAAGGACAAAACTCGGGAAGCTACTTTCTGCTTTTCATGCACTTTCTCTCTCAGAAGATATATCAAGAAGAGACTTTAGTGATAGTAGAATTATAGATCTTGGGGCTTTGGGTAAATAATTCATTTTCTAAAATATGAGCGGTGTCAAAATGTATCTCATTAGTAATCAATTAATCATATTTGCAGAAATAATCATCATCACTTTATTGCTACTCACGTATAGAAAAATTTCATATAAATACAATATTTTCCTAGCTTTACCAGAAAATCGTTCATCCCATCAATCACCCACCCCAAAAGGGGCCGGATTTTTTATTGCACTCACTTATATGTTTTCCATCATTTTTTTTCCTAATAAAGTTAGCTTAATCTTTGATCAAAAATATGAGCTATTCCTAATAGGTCTATTAATTACAGCAGCATATGGATTTTTTGATGATTTTAAGGATAGAGGAACAACTGCAAAGTTATCAATTCAAATGATTATTTCATTCGTCTTAATCTTTGCTTTTTCAAGCTTCCTCCAAGACACAATACCTTTTGGAGATATCATGACAGGACTGATCTTTTTTTTCGTCTGGTTCTTTTTTGTTTGGTTCTCAAATGCTATAAATTTTATGGATGGAATAGATGGCATGCTCGCATCTGGTTCACTGATAATAATGAGCTCAGTCTCAATTATTCTATATCAGATGGGCGTGAGTATTGAAGAGATCACGCATATATTATTTTTATTGCCATGCTTGGTTATTTTTTTAGCCTTTAATTTTTCAAAGAAAAAAATATTCTTAGGGGACTCGGGAAGCTTATTTTTAGGATTTTTTATCAGCTTTGTTTTTTTTGATTCACTTGAAAATCACAATCTGAATTTGTGGATATGGTTAATACTGCTCAGCCACTTTTTAACTGAAACTACAATAACTACATTCATTAGGTTCTTCAGCACGAAGGATTGGTACAAGCCACATAAGAGCCATGCATATCAAAATCTTGCTAGGATTCTAGAGAATCATAATAAAGTGACATTGGCTGCAATTCTATACAATATATTCTGGCTTTTACCGCTAGCCTTAATTTGCGCCAATAATCCTGACTTTGGACCACTATTATTCGCATGCTCTTCACTTCCAGTTGTTATTTTGACACTCAAATACGGACCCTTATTTTCTAGTGACTAGTAAAGTTATGAATAATTTAAGTACTCAAAAAAAGATAGCAGTAAGTGGACTTGGTAGGCACGCTTTGAAGAATGTATTGCCTGCCATAGATCAATCAAATTCACTTTTCTTAGCTGCCGTAAATACTAGAAATATTGATGAACTAGATAATGTTTGTGCCGAATATAAATGCGAAGGCTTCTTAGATTTTGAAGAGATGATCGATATCGATGATATTGATATTATATATTTGTCTACACCCCCAGGTGTTCATTATCAGCAAGCGAAAAAGTCACTTCTTTCTAACAAGCATGTTTGGATAGAAAAGCCTCTTACAACTAATCTGGATAGCACAATTGAGCTTATTGAAATATCAGTATCTAGAGGGCTTTCCTTATTTGAATGTCTGATGTATCAATTTCATCCACAATTTAATGAGCTAAATCAATATATTAGAAATGATTCGCTTGGAAAGATTATAGATATTACATGTAGATTTTGTTTACCATTCATGCCGGAATCTGGTTTCAGATTCAACAAAGAGCTTGGTGGAAGCTGCATGTATGATGTTGGAATTTATCCGATTTCACTAATTCTTTCATTATTTGAGGACGCAAAAATAGAAATATTGGATTCGAATATTTCCTTTGATAACTCTGATGATCAAATTGATTCGAAGGGAAGTGTTCGTTTATTGATTAATAGTGAAACTAATTGCAATCTTTTTTGGAGATATAATTCATCTTATAGGAATGAAATAGAAATATGGGGAGAGAATTCTTCTTTAAATACGAAGAAGATCTTTTCGAAAGATAATGAATATGTCCCTGTTTTTTCAATCTCTGATATTAACGGTAATTCAGAAGAAATTGTGATCAAAAGTGCCAACCATTTTTATGAAATGTTAGAGACATACAGTAATAATATGGAATCTGAGCAATTTTTAGATCATCATAGGCAACAAATTATCAGACTTGCAAGATTTATGGATGATATTAAGCATCATAAATAATATTTGAAGGAGCATTAAAATGTATAAATTTAAGGATATCCATTTGGATGATGAGTCAATGTGGCCAGATGATCCTAGGATAACCCTAGAAGAATCTTTCATTGATGACAGGGGTTATATTCAGCCACTTCTTAACTTTCCAATGAAGAATTTATCTATGATCTTCTCAAAAAAGAATTCTATAAGATCAAACCATTGTCATTTCACCGATTGGCACTATATGTATACAATTTACGGCTCATTTGACTATTACTATAGAGATCATGGTTCAAGTGAAGACCCTAAATTAGAAAAATTTTCAGCAGGTGAAATGGTTTTTACACCACCTAATGAGGATCATGCTTGTATCTTCACTGAGGACACCTTGTTAGTTGTTGCGAGCAGGAATCCAAGAGATCAAGAGACATATGAAAGTGATGTTATAAGGATTCAGTTAATTGATCCTGAAGAATTAAAAAAATGAAAACTACTATAGACTTCTTTGAGAGAAAAGATTGTAGGATGTGTCTCTCGAAAGACTTATCTGTAGTGGTGACTTTGACGCCTTCACCTCCTGGCAATAATTTCATTAAACATTATGAGGCTGATATTGAAGAGGAAGAATTTCCGCTTCAACTAAAATTTTGTAATCAATGTTTTCATCTACAACTTGCACATATTGTGGATCCAAAGTTTCTTTTCCAAAATAATTATTCTTATGTTTCATCCACTTCCGATGTTTTTGTTAAGCATTTGAATGATTACTCTAACCATGCGATTAATTTCTTAGGCTTGTCTGATGATTCATTTATAGTCGATATTGGATCAAATGATGGTGCATGTCTTAAGGGATTCAAAAATAAGGGTATGAAAGTCCTAGGCGTTGATCCTGCTAAAGAAGTAGTTGCCATCGCAAATAAAAATGGCATCGAGACAATTCCTGAGTTCTTTTCACTAGATCTTGCAAAGATAATTACAGAGACTCATGGCAAAGCAGACCTTGTGACATCACATAATGCATGCGCACATATTGATGATCTTGATCAAATTATTAGTGGTGTTAGAGAGTTAATGAAAGATGATGGTGTTTTCATCATGGAAGTTGGATATTTCTTAGATGTATTTAAGAATAAGTGGTTCGATACCATATATCATGAGCATCTTGATTTCCATACAGTCGCCCCTTTGAAAAAACTTTTTGAACGTTTTGATATGGAAATATTTAGAGTTGAAAGAATTTCTCCTCAAGGTGGCTCGATTAGGGTTTTTAGTCAAAATAAGAAAGGAGCCTATGAAATTGAATCTTCAGTTGAAAATTTGATCAAGCTAGAGAAAGAAGAGGGGTTGCAAGAAATTTCATCTTTGGAAAATTTTGATGATGAAATTAATATTATTGGTAAAAAATTTAAGAAATTACTTTCGGAAAAGAAGTCTCAGGGTTCATCAATTGCAGCATATGGAGCTCCCACAAAAGCCACGACACTTTGTTATCACTTTGGAATAGGTCCAGAATTCATTGATTTCATTGTAGATGACAACCCTCTAAAGCAGGGTATGTTATCCCCAGGAAAACATATTCCTGTTTTCAACTCAGAGCAAATCTATGAACAAAAGCCAAACTTTGTTGTAATTTTGGCTTGGAACTTTGCTGAATCAATTATAAAGAATCATAAGAAATTCCTTCAGGAAGGAGGTAAATTTATTTTACCAATGCCTGAACCTAGAATCATAAGTAATAATACTAATGGAAATCCTTCATAAAATTAGGAATTATAAGTGAATTATGAAAAAAGATAGAGTATTGATTATTAGCCCTCATCCTGATGATGAAACATTAGGTATGGGAGGTACAATTTCCAAACTGATTGATTCTGGATCAGAATTATTCATTCTTACTGTTTCAGGTCATTTGCCTCCCTTGTATAAACAAGAGGATTACGAGATAACTATTGAGGAAGCAAAAAATGCTTACAAAGTTTTAGGGGTTTCAAATTTTGACTTCTTAGAGATTCCAGCAACAATGATTTCAGATCTTCCAGTGCATGAGATTAATAGCAAGATAAGTAAGGTTGTAAAAGATTTTTTGCCTGATCAGGTATTCATTCCTTTTCCAGATAGGCATATTGATCATCGAGTGATATTTGATAGCGCGATGGTTGCTACAAGACCTGTAAATGAATCATCTAAAATAAATTTAGTTGCTTGCTATGAGACATTATCTGAGACACATTGGAATGCACCATATCTAGAACCAAATTTCACACCTAATTTTGTTGTAGATATTAATGATTTTATTGATATCAAGCTGGATGCTCTTCGTTGTTATCAATCTCAAATAACTGAGAACAGTGGACCAAGATCAATTTCATCAGTCAGAGCACTCTCTGAATTCAGGGGTTCGCAATCAGGATTTGGGTTTGGCGAAGCTTTCTTCATAACCAGGATGACTGATTAGCCATTTTTCAAAATATCTAAATGATTAATCTTTATTCTAAGCTAGTTAACCAGATACTTAGTTTTAATCGCACGATTAAAACCATACTCTTGATGGTTGCAGACTATCTGATACTGACTTTTTCATTCTGGGCATCGCTTTCAATCAGATCTAATTCAATATTCTTACCAACAGATGAAACAATGATATTAGTATTAGCAGCACCATTAATTTCAGTCCCAATATTTTTTTTATTTGGACTTTATTTCTCTATGACTAGATATACAGGATACCAATCATTGAGAGCAATAATTTATGGCGTCAGTATATATACAGTTCTTTGGTTTATTCTTATTTTACTAATAGGAATAATTAACAAACCATATGATTTTTTGATTATTAACTGGCTCATAACAATTTCACTAATTGGCGGTACTAGGATTCTTGTAAGATGGCTTTTAAGTGCTAATGATGTCGCCTCAAAAAGAGTTCTAATCTATGGTGCTGGTGCAGCAGGTATTCAACTTAAGTCTGCAATTGAATTTAATCCAGTATATAAAGTGATTGGATTTGTAGATGATGATCCAAAAATTCAAGGTCTTAATATTGAGAATGCAAAGGTATACAAGCCTTCAAAGCTCGGTGCTTTGGTGGATAAGAAGAGTATTGACCAGGTTTTAATAGCAATGCCATCAGTTCGAAGATCAGAGAAATATATATTATTGGAATCTCTTAAGAAGTACCCAGTTGAAATTAGATCTCTCCCAGATATTAATGATATTGTTGAAGGTAGAATCTCAGTTAATGATCTGAAGAAAATAAAAATCACAGAGCTTCTAGGTAGACCACCAAGAAAGCCTAATCTTGATCTTATCTCGAAAGATATATCAGATAAGTCAATTCTGGTAATTGGAGCAGGAGGTTCTATAGGATCTCAGCTTTCAAGGGAAATAATTAAAAATAATCCAAAGTTATTAGTAATGATGGATATCAGTGAATTTTCTCTATACAAGATTGAGAAAGAATTTTCTGATTTATCAATAGATATCCCAGTAGTTCCAATACTTGGCAGTGTGGTTAATGAAGGTCTATTAAGGAATATTATTAGGAAATATGATATTCAAACCATATACAATGCAGCTGCTTATAAGCATGTACCAATGGTTGAGAAGAATATCTCATCAGCTATAAAGGTGAACATTTTTGGAACTCTCTCATCGATAAAAGCTGCAATAGGTACAACTGTAGAAAGTTTCGTTTTTATATCTACAGATAAAGCTGTTCGCCCAACAAACATAATGGGTTCTACAAAGAGATTTGCTGAGTTAATCCTTCAAGCATTTGCAAATGAAAATAAAAAAGCTGAAAACAACATTAGGATTTCAATGGTGAGATTTGGAAATGTATTAGGTTCTTCTGGATCAGTGGTTCCTCTTTTTGAGGAGCAAATAAGAAATGGAGGTCCATTAACAGTAACAGATCCAGAAATCATAAGATATTTCATGACAATAGAGGAAGCGTCTCAGCTTGTGATTCAGTCTGGAGCAATGGGGGAGAACGGTGAGATATTTGTTCTAGATATGGGAAAACAAATAAAAATAAAACAACTTGCAGAAGATATGATCAGATTGAGTGGCATGACTGTAAAGTCAAAAGCAAATCCTGATGGAGATATTGAGATTATCTATACAGGATTAAGGCCAGGGGAAAAATTATATGAAGAATTATTTATTGGAGATGAGGTAAGTAAGACTGAACATTCGCAAATCATGAGGAGTGATGAAGAATCAGTGACCTTAGATGAAGTCTTGTTAGATCTAGATACACTCAAATCTGCTCTAGATGAATATGATGCTAAAAAAATTCTTTCAATTTTAACCAAAAGGATTGCAGGCTTTAATCATGATAGGAAAATTATTGATGGAATCCTAAATTCATCGTAAAGTTTTAGGCGCTTACTTTTTTTTACTCTTTGGCCCTTGCCAGTCTTTGATGCTTACTTGTTTAGACCTTGCTATAGTTAGTGAATTTTCTGGAACTTCTTCAGTGATTGTTGATCCAGAACCAATTGTTGAATTCTTGAGGATTCTTAATGGTGCAACTAGGTTAACATTTGAGCCAACAAATGCATTAGACTCTATATAGGTTTGATGAGTTTTTTTGCCATCATGGTTACAAGTTATAACACCAGCCCCGATTGTGACATTATCTTCTAAGACTGCATCCCCAAGAAATGCCATATGATTAATTCTACATCTCTTACCTATAGAGGATTTTTTTATCTCTACGAAATTACCAATTTGTGATTCCTTATCTATTTTTGTACCAGTCCTTATTCTGCAATAAGGCCCCAGCCTACAATTTTCAGCTATGCTAGAGCCTTTGATTGTACTGTTATTTTTTACAGTAGTTCCTGATTTAATTGTAGAGTCACTAATTACTGAATTACATTCAACTGATACAGAGTCTCCAAGAACCACATCACCAGAAAATATAACATTTGAGTCAATAACAACATCACTTCCACATTCAAGTGTGCCTCTAATTTCTGTAGATTCCTTATTTAAGAACTTTACGCCTTCAAGCTCTAAAGTATCCTTTAAGCTATTTCCTTTCTTCATTGGTGATAATTTCTTTTATATTATTGGCCAATACTTTGCTGCTAGCAGCGATAAAATTAGGATTTATTAGATTTTCTTTATTGTAAAAAATTTCTTTGCCTGAGAAATCTATTATAGATCCTCCAGCATGGATCAGTATTGCATGCCCAGCAGCGATATCCCATTCAGATGTAGGACCTAATCTCGGATATATATCAACATTACCTTTTGCAAGCATGCAAAACTTATATGAGCTGCCAATTTTTATCATTTCATATGAGTATTCATTAGCAAAATCCTCTATTTCAGAGCTTTTTTGATGAGATCTGCTACAGGCAATTCTTTTTTTATTTTTATTTGAAACCATAATTCTTGTTTCACCTCTAACCTCTGAGAATTCATAAGATCCATATCCTTCGCAACCCCAGAATGTTTCATTATTTACAGGCGAATATATAACTCCAAATATAGGTCTATTTTTCCTCATCAAAGCTATATTGACTGTAAACTCACCATTTCTATTTAAAAACTCTTTAGTGCCATCTAAGGGATCAATAAGCCAATACTCATCCCACTCAGACCTCTCGCTGAAACTAACTTGCGTATCTTCTTCTGACAATATTGGAATATTATCCGTAACTAGCTTCAATCTATGTTTGATAATATCATGAGAATTCAAGTCAGCTTTTGTAACAGGTGTTTTATCTAATTTATATTCTACGGAAGCATCATTTTGATTATAAATATCCATAATTGCACTGCCAGCATCTTTTGAGATACTCACTACTGTATGTATAAGTTTTTTAGTTGTTATCAACATATAAATTCTATTGAATTATAAGAAAAAAGTTTCAAGCAAGAATATGAATTTTACAATAAAGTTAAAAATAACTTGCAATATAGTTTCTATTGGGGAAAATATGATTGTCGGTATCCACCGTTAGCAAAAATAATTAACTCCAAAAAATCCAACAATTATTATTCAAAAATGACTATAGTTCAAACCACGGACGCAGATTTTAAAAATGATGTAATAGCATCAGAGATTCCTGTGCTTGTTGATTTTTGGGCAGAATGGTGCGGACCTTGTAAGATGATTGCACCAATATTAGATGATCTTTCAGAGAAGCTATCTGGAGAAATAAAAATAGTAAAAGTTGACGTAGATAAAAATAGCCAAACAGCCATAGAATACTCTGTAAGAAGTATACCTACCATTATGATATTTCAGGATGGAACTGTTAAGGCTCAGCACATAGGCGCAGCATCTGCATCGCAAATTGAAAATTTCATTAATAATAATATATAAAATAAAATGCCATCAAACGGAAAAAATAGACGAAGAAATCCAAGACATAAAAAGAAGGATTTTCAAGATAGAGCTCCTACATTCACATCAGAAGATGTAATTTCAAAAACAGAACTTGAAGGTGAAGATGTTCTAAGCTTGCCAGATTTGAGAACAAAATCCATTACCGAGATTCAACAGACTGCTGAAGATATGGGAATTGAGAATATTTCAAGAGCTCGAAGGCAAGACATTACTTTTTCTATTCTTAAAGCACATTCTGAAGATAATAAGAGAATATTTGGTGAGGGAGTGCTTGAAATACTTCAAGATGGTTTTGGCTTTTTAAGATCATCAGACACATCATATATAGCTGGCCCTGATGATGTTTATGTTTCACCTACACAAATAAGGAAATTTAATCTTAGGACGGGAGATACAGTTTCTGGCTCTGTAAGGCCTCCAAAAGATAACGAGAGATACTTTGCTTTACTAAAAGTTTCAGAAATAAATTTTGAAGATCCAGAAAATGTTAGGACTAAGGCATTATTTGAGAATCTTACTCCTTATTTCCCAGAAGAAAGATTAAAATTGGAACAAGGGAGCGGGAGTGTTGAGGATTTAACGGCAAGAATTATAGATCTCGCCTCTCCAATCGGAAAAGGTCAGAGAGGTTTGATCGTCTCTCCGCCAAAGGCAGGTAAAACAATACTGCTTCAAAATATAGCATCATCGATTACTGCTAATTATCCAGATGTCCACTTAATAGTTCTGTTAATTGACGAAAGACCTGAAGAAGTTACAGATATGATTAGAACTGTAAGAGGTGAGGTAGTGTCAAGCACATTTGACGAGCCAGCTTCAAGACATGTTCAAGTAGCTGATATGGTTCTTGAGAAGGCAAAAAGGCTTTCTGAGCATAAAAAAGATGTGGTTATTCTTTTAGATTCAATCACAAGATTGGCTAGAGCATATAACACAGTTGCACCAGCATCAGGGAAGGTGCTGACTGGTGGTGTTGATGCTAATGCACTACAGAAACCAAAACGTTTTTTTGGTGCTGCAAGAAATCTTGAAGAAGGAGGCAGCCTGACTATTATTGCTACTGCACTTGTTGAAACTGGCTCAAGAATGGATGAAGTCATTTTTGAGGAATTCAAAGGAACAGGAAATATGGAAATAGCTCTCGATAGAAGGATCGCGGATAAAAGGGTTTATCCTGCTGTTCATATCAATAAATCAGGAACAAGACGAGAAGACCTTCTTATGGATCCTGAGGAACTTCAAAAGATGTGGGTGCTTAGAAAAGTGGTTCATGATATGGACGAAATTGCAGCTGTTGAGTTTCTTCTCAATAAGATGAAGGATACAAAAACTAATAATGAGTTTTTTCAGTCAATGAAGAAATAACCTATTTCATTACTCTAAAGCCAATATCCTTTCTGTAATAATGTCCATCCCAATCTATTTGCTTAACAGCAGAGTATGCATTTTTATTAGACTGCTTTAAGTCATCTCCAAGAGCTGTTACACACAACACTCTACCTCCATTTGTAAGGACATTATTACTCTCTAGGCAAGTACCTGAGTGAAAGACTTTAGTATCATCTTTGTCAGAAAATGCATCAAGTCCAGAGATTTCTTTGCCAGTTTTATATGATTCTGGGTAACCGAAACTTGACATGACTATACCCATAGCTGATCTTTGATCCCACTCAACTTTGTAATCACTAATACTTCCAGTGAAGCAAGCCTGAATCATCTCAATAAGATCTGATTTTAGCCTCAGCATTATTGGTTGAGTCTCTGGGTCACCAAATCTACAGTTATACTCTAGAACTTTTAGATTCATATCAGAGTCGATCATAAGGCCAGCGTATAGAAACCCTCTAAAACTAATTCCATCCTTTGATAGTCCTCTTATGGTTGGTTCAATAACTTCATTATTAATTGCTATATCAAGCTTTTCATTCACAAAAGGAACAGGTGAATATGCTCCCATTCCACCAGTATTAAGCCCAATATCTCCTTCGCCAATTGTTTTATGATCCTGAGATGTTGCAAGGGGGAGGTATTCAGTTCCATCTACCATTACTATATAACTGAGCTCCATTCCTATGAGGAATTCCTCAATGATGATCTTTTTACTGGCATCACCATATTTTGTTTCGCTGATAAATTCATCGATGGTTTTATTAGCTGTTTCATAATCCTCTGCAATTACAACACCTTTACCTGCAGCCAGACCATCAGCTTTAATAACTATTGGCAACTCATTTTCCTGAATATATTTCTTAGCTTGATCTGCATCAGTAAAGCTTTCAAAGCTTGCTGTTGGGATCTTATGCTTTTTCATAAAAGACTTTGCAAAATCTTTAGATCCTTCAAGTTGAGCTCCCATTGACTCAGGTCCAAAACAGTTGATTCCAGCTTTCGTAAATGCATCGGTAATTCCATTTACCAAAGGATCTTCTGGACCAACAATGACGAGTTCAATATTTTTCTTCTTAGAAAAGGAAAGCAGACTGTTAATATCAGATGGGCTGATATCGATGTTTTCAGTTTTAGGCTCAAGTGAAGTTCCAGCATTTCCAGGCGCGACAAAAATTTTATCAACAAGATCAGATTGTGAAGCTTTCCAAGTGAAAGCATGTTCTCTTCCGCCGCTACCAACAATTAGAATACTAATCATTTGTTAGTGCCTAAAATGTCTCATTCGGGTAAGGACCATTGCTATATTTTTTTTGTTTGCTTCTTCAATGACTTCATTATCTTTGATTGAACCGCCTGGCTGTATGATGCATGATATTCCATAATTAGATGCCATGTGAATGCTATCACTGAATGGAAAGAACCCATCAGATGCCATAACAGAACCGTTAGTTCTTAGATTAGCAGCTGTTGCTTTTAAACTCGCGATTTTTGCACTATTCACGCGACTCATTTGACCTGCACCTATACCTATGGTTTGCTGATCTTTTGCAAAGATAATTGCATTGGATTTCACATATTTGCAAACTTTCCAAGCGAAAAGTAGATCCAAGATCTGATCATCTGTTGGCTTTCTATCAGTCACGTAATCTAAGTCACCTTTTTCTATAATTCTCCAGTCATCCTCTTGAACCAAGTATCCCCCATCAATTGCTTGGATAGAGAATGGCATTGAGTTTTTCTTAAATTTATTCTTTGATATCACTCTAATATTTTTTTTCTGCTTCAAGACATTAAGGGCATCTTCAGAAAAGTCAGGAGCGATAAGAACTTCTACAAATTGGTTTTCTATTAAATTAGATGCAAATTTCTTATCCACATTATCATTCACAGCTATTACCCCTCCAAAAGCAGACTCAGGGTCCGTTTCAAATGATTTTTCATAAGCATCCTTTATGTTTTCCCCAGTTGCAACGCCACACGGATTGACATGTTTTACAATGACACAAGCTGGATCATTGAATTCCATCACGCAATTCATCGCAGTATTCGTATCAAGAAAATTATTGTAAGAGAGTTCTTTACCTTGATGAATCTTAGCACTTGCCAAACTATCTATTTGCTTATGGGAAATATACAAGCCAGCGCTTTGATGAGGATTTTCCCCATATCTCAAAGTAGATATTTTTTTTAGACCAAGTGGTATTTCTTCAGGAATTAACTCTTCTTTAACCTTTGATGAGAAATAGCCATGAATCAGAGAATCATAGATTGCTGTTTTTTTAAATGCTTTTATTGCCAAGTCTCTTCTAGCAGTTTCCGAAATCGAGCAATTATTACTTTTAAGCTCATTTATAAAAGATTCGTAATCCCCAGGATCAGTAAGAATAGCCTTATTATAGAAATTCTTAGCTGAAGCTCTAATCATACTGGGTCCACCAATATCAATATTTTCGATGGCATCTGCTTCATCAATATTATTTCCAGAAATAGTTTCTTCAAATGGATAGAGATTGATAACCATTAGATCTAGATTGATCATTCCGTACTCTTTTTGAACATGGTCATCAATGCCACTTCTATTTAAAATCCCGCCATAGATTAGTGGATTTAGTGTCTTTACTCGACCATCCATGATTTCAGGGAAGTTTGTTATTTCTGAGACTAGTTTGACATTTATTCCAAGTGACTCAATAAACTTAGCAGTTCCACCTGTAGAAAAGATTGAAATCTTATTTTGATCTAAATAAGTGACAAGTTTCTCTAAATTATTTTTATCTGAAACGCTTACTAGGGCATTTTTTATTCTTAATCTTCCATCCCCAATCATTGGATTCTTACCTAGATCAGTTTATATTGCTTCAGTTTTTTTCTGAGAGTGGATCTATTTATTCCAAGAACTTTTGAAGCCTCACTTTGATTATTATCTGTGTGTTTCATTACTTCTTTCATTAAAGGTCTTTCAATTTCTTTTAGAACCAACTGATAAAGATCATTTGGTTTATGACCATTTAAGGTTTTGAAATATTTTTTTAACGCTGTTTCTGCAGAATGACTTAGGGAACCGTTTAGCTTCTGAATTTTTTTATTATTTTTCTTTTTCACGAAGAATAGTTTTCCTTGCATTCCTATGCTTATTTATGAATTGGGTACCCTAAATTCTAGAGGATCCAGAAGATATAACTATAACATGCTGTAAGATAAAAAATGAGTGATAAGTGGTCTAAAGACCCAATCTTTTTTCTAGATAATGAATATTAGTACCACCTTCTTTAAAGGCATTATGTTGCATGATTTCTATTTGTAAATCTCTATTCGTTTTAATCCCTTCGATGATCATTTCAGAAAGCGCAACTCCCATTCTAGTAATGGCAGACTCTCTTGAATTTGCATATGCAATGACTTTTGCAATCATAGAATCATAGTAAGACGGTATTTCATATCCAGTATAAATATGACTATCAACCCTTATTCCGGGACCGCCCGGAGGGTGCCATAAGTCTATCATTCCTGGTGATGGCATGAATGTTTTTGGATCCTCAGCATTGATTCTGCATTCAATG
>MDSV01018885.1_pt1 | contig 18389 bp, 13 predicted proteins | sample 810851 | NCBI WGS metagenome assembly MDSV01 (sample SAMN05326640, study PRJNA326480) | marine metagenome | isolation source: seawater | place: Atlantic Ocean: North East | collected 2012 | reverse complement strand
TCCAGCTGGACGCCGCGCTGGCAGTTCTATGCGCCATGGTCGCCCTTTGCCGGGCTTCTCGGCATCGTCATGGTGGCCTTTGCGCTGGAAGAAAAGCAGCCCTTCTGGAAAACCTGCGGCATCGTCGCCGGGCTCGCCATGATCGTGCTGACCAAGTCGCGCATGAGCCTTGTCGGCGTGGTGGTCTGCACGGTCGGCCCGCGCATGCTGCCGCTGGTCGCCAAGGTCTATGCCTGGCGGATGGCCGCCGCCTTCGCAACGCTGATGGCGATTTTCGGCGGCGCGGTCTTCACCATGATCCAGGGCGGCATCTACGCCTTCAAGAATGCCCGCGCCGACAGCACCCGCGTGCGCGAGGCCCTGCAGCGCATCGCCTATGAGCGCTGGTCGGAGGCCTACTGGTTCGGCCATGGCACCGTGCAGCCCGGCCCGCATCTGGTGGAATATATGCCCATCGGCTCGCATCACACCTGGTATGGCCTGTTGTTCGTCAAGGGCCTGACTGGCTTTCTGGCCATGCTGGTACCGCTACTGGCGCAAACCTTGATCGTGCTCGTCGATTGCGTGCGCCATCCCCGCGGCCGCCTGCCGCTCTCGATCGTCTTCGTCATGATCGTCCTGAGCTTCGGCGAAAACATCGAGATCGAAGCCTACCTCCTCTGGCCAGCCCTGATGATGCTCGGCATCCATGCGCGGGAAATGCGGAACAGCTCCAACCGGGAGTCTGAGTCATGTAACGCTATGTTTCATCCTAGGCAGTCTTGAGATTGATACTGAGCTTGATGATCCATTCTGATGTGGACCGCTCTGTGCTTTCCGAAATCACTTGATGGTCATCGATGAATGATCTCCGTCGCAAAATGGCGCTCGATTATTTCCGCGAAAACTGCTTCAGCGGAGTTGTCGTGCTGAATTCGTTGATAGCACTCAACGTCAGCTTTTGGTCCCCTCATCAGAAAGCCTGAATGACTCAAATGGCGGCGCTTTGCTGCCGACCCACCCTTCGCGCTTTGCAAGGCAAAGGCTGGTATCAACCCTTTCCCGGTGTCCATGTATGTTGCAGCATGAAGTCATGATGGAGACCTTCGGCGGGACGACAGTGACGACAGGTTCTAGGAACCGGTGTCAACGGCGGCGGCACCCGCGCGGGAGGCAAGAAGTCGCTCCCAGATTTCGTCAAGCATGCTGATAGCTTGTACCGTCCAAGCGTTCTGTCCCGGGCTTTTTGGGTGATATTGTGTTTCAGGCCGGGAGATCACGTCGAATGGCTGCATCCCGCGTGACTGCACCATGCATCACAAGCGGATAGGTAACGCCAAAAGGGAATTTGTACAGCCGGTTCTCAGCCTTTGTCGCCCCCCAGCACATAACGCGAAAACGCCAGAGCCTCGCGGGCATCCTGATCCATCTTCGCCTCGTCGGCTCCGTTGCTCAGGTCGCGCCAAACGCGGATATCGCGCCCGATGCCGCCGCCGGACTTGACGAAGGGCTCCATCACTACCGCGCCCCTGTAGTCGATCTCGCGCAGGGCCGCGCCGATCTCATGCCAGGGAAGGCGTCCCTTTCCCGGCACCCGACGGTTGTTCTCGCCTGTGTGAAAGTGGCCGAGCAGGGGGCCGGCGGTGCGAATCGCGGCCCTGAAGCTGTCTTCCTCGATATTCATATGGAAGGTGTCGAGCATCACCTTGACGTTGTTCTTGCCGACATCGCGGACAAAGGCGACGCCCTCTTCGGCCGTATTGATCACATGGTTTTCAAAGCGGTTCAGCACTTCGATGCAAAGGTCGATCCCGAGATCTGCGGCAAAATCGGCGAGGCTCGAAATCCCTTCGACGCCGCGCGCCCGGTCGCCCTCCTTGTCGACCGGCTGCGAATAATCGACCGGCCAATAGGAATGCAGCGCCCCGCCGATGATATGGACATCGAGCTTTGCGATATTGACGAGGGTCTCCTCGAAAAAGGCGCGCCCTGCCTTGCGAATGTCAGCGTCCGGCGAGGACAGGTTTCGCTCCTGCGATGGGCCGAGGCCCGATGTCACCGCAATATTGTTGTCGCGCGCACAACGGGCGATGTCATCGATATGGGCCGGGCTGAAGCTGTTCAGATGGTGTGCTGCGATCTCGATCACGTCGAAGCCGAGTTTGGCGACCTTCTCGACATGGCGAAGGCAGTCCGCGCTCCACTCCTGCTCCCAGTAGGAGTAATAAATCCCGAACTTCATGTCATTCTCCTTACGCCGATTGCTTACCCGGACGGGGATTTTCTAGTTCACGTCCACCGGTTTGGAGCGCATGCGGCGCGCCGTCTCACGTTCCGCGCGTTTGCATCGCATCGGCGGAAGGTCCCGGTCCATCAGCGCCATGTCTTCCAGCACCATGTCACCCATCTGCTTGAAGGCGACGTCCATGGCGCCGGCGCGGTGGGCCGAGCGCAGCAGCCCTGGAGCCGAGCGGGCAGGGTGGTCGAGCGGCAGCGGCTCCAGCGGAAACACGTCGCTTGCCGCCACGATATGGCCGGAGCCGACCGCCTCCAGAAGGGCATCGAAATCGACAACGTCGGCGCGCGACATCAGAATGAAAGCAGCGCCTTTGCGCATGGCGGCGAATTCTTCGCTGCCAAGAAAACCGCGATTCTCCGTGGTCACGGCGGCCATCACGAACACAAAGTCGGATTGGGTCAGCACGTCCTGCAGCGAGGCGGGCTCCACACCATGATCACGCAAGATGGACGGCGGCAGCCAGGGGTCGAATACCTTGATTTTGCAACGAAAGCCGGTCAGCAGGCGGTTGAGCGCGCGGCCGAGATCGCCGAAGCCGACAATGCCGACATCGGAACCGGTGAGAAGCCGAGCGGAGCCATTTCCCTCGCCGCCCCATTTTTCGTTGCCGTTGCGGAACGCAAGGTCCGATTCGGTTATGCAGCGAGCAAGGTCGATCGCGAAGCCAAGGCCGATTTCGGCAACCGGCACGGCAAAGACGGCGCCCGTGGTAATCACGTGTATGCCGCGCGCGAAGACCTCCTCATAGGGCATGTTGTCGAGCAGATTCGATTCGACATTGATGACCGCGCGCAGCGAATTCAATCTAGCCAGGGTTTCGGAGGAAATCGGCGGTTGGCCGAGGATGTAGCGGGCCTGCGCCAGCACCTCCTCATCCAGGCTTGCGACCTTGTCCTCCGTGGTCTCGACAAGCGTGTAGCGCTCCTGCAGAAGGCGCCGCTTTTCATCGGTGAAGATCAGGTCGAGGCTGCGCGGTTCTGGGGCGCAAATCACGAGCGGCTTGGTGTTCATGGGCATCAGTTGTCCTCCTGATTAAAAAATAAACCGATTTACTTTTAAAGTAAACTGATTTACTTTTTGTAATTAGAGGTTTCAACGGCATCGAAAATCGCGCGAGACGCATGTCCAGAAAGAACGCAAACCGCCGGCCCACGATTCATGATGTCGCTGCACGAGCGTCGGTCTCGGCGGCGACGGCATCGAAGGTCGTGCGCGGCGTCGCGGGCGTGAAGAAAATGAATGTCGAACGCGTTCGCGCCGCGATGATCGAGCTGAACTATCGGATGGACCCGATCGCGTCCGGATTGCGCAACGAGCGTCGCCGGATTATCGGTGCAATCGTTCCCGATCTGGAAAGCGCGTTTTTCGGCGCGCTCCTGACCGAGCTTGAAAAACTCGCCGAGGAGGCGGGGTATCATCTGATTGTTTCCTCTGCACGGGGCAGCGAGGCGCGGGAGGCCGATCTTGTCTCGCGCATGAATGACTGGCGGGTGATAGGCACGATCCTTGTGCCGGTGCGTTCTGAACGCGGCCTCGGCGCCGAAAAGCTCAGGGAGCTCGATATGCGCGCGGTGCTCGTTGATCGCGTCAATATTGACGATCGCTACGATACGGTCACCGCCGACAACAGCGCCGCCTCCGCATCGGTCGCCGAAATGCTTCTGGCGCAGAACCATCGCCGCATTCTGATCCATGGGGCGACACGCATCTCGAAATCGATCCGCTTGCGCATGGAAGGCTTCACGGCCCGCGTCAGGGAGCTGGATGAGACGGTGCGGATCGACACGCTGCTTTCCGACGAATCGCTGGATATCCAGCGGCAGGCGATACGCGACTATTTCGATGAGGCTGGAGACAATCGACCGACGGCGGTGTTCTCGCTGTCGCAGCACTCGACGCTGCTGGTGCTTTCGGAATTGCGTCGTCGCAACCTGCGAATCCCCAATGATGTCTGTCTCGTCGGCTTCGATGATGCCGACTGGATGCAGACGACGTGGCCAAGCATCACAGCCGTGGCCCAGCCCGTGGAGGCAATGGCGCAGAAGGCACTGCAAGTATTGCTGGCAAGAGCCAGCGATGAGGTGACAGGACCGCCGGAACATCATCTGGAATCCTGTCAGTTGTTCGGTCGCCAATCGACCGAACGGGAGGCGGACTGAACGCAACAGGAGGCGATCGGTACGCAGTTTTTCAATCGGAGGAGAATGAAATGTTCAAGGTAACCACCAGGGGCAAGATCGGCATCGCAGCGCTGATGCTGCTTGTATCGACCGCGCCGGCCATGGCCGATGACGAATACGGCGTGCTGATGAAGACGCTGGCCAATCCGTTCTGGGGTGCGATGGCGGAAGGCGTCAAGGCGGGCGCGGACGCCGCTGGCGTGAAGTATTATCTGCAGGCCGTCGAAAACGACCAGGCCGCCGAGAGTCAGCTGAACGTCTGCAACACAATGCTGGAGCGCAAGCCAGTGGCGATGATCACGGCCGCGATCAACTCGACAAATCTTCTGCCATGCCTGAAGAAAGCGCAGGAAGGCGGAATCGAGATCGTCGATCTCGACGGCAATCTCGATCCGGCCATTCTCAAGGCCGAAGGCATCGACATCACCTTTTCCATTGGATCGGACAATGTGAAGGCCGGCGCGCAGGGCGCCGAATACATGGCGAAGACGCTCGGCGCCGATGCCAAGGGACCGGTGCTGGTGATCGAAGGCCTGTCCGGCAACATCACCGGTGAAAAGCGCACGACCGGCTTTGCCGATCGGCTCGTCGAACTGGCGCCGGGACTCAAGATCGTTGCGTCTTTGCCGGGCGACTGGGATCGCGGCAAGGCCGCCAACATCACCAATGATATCCTGACCCGCAACCCCGACCTGAAAGGCATTTTCGCGGCCAATGACGGTATGGCGCTCGGCGCCGTCGAAAGCGTGTTTGCGGCGGGTAAGGGCGGCGACGTCGTCATTATTGGCGTCGACGGCAATTCCGATGCGGTCAAGTCGATCAAGGATGGGCGTCTGACCGCGTCCGTCGCGCAGCTGCCCTATCTGGTTGGCATGGAAGCGGTCGAAAACGCCAAGAAGGTCGCCGATGGCGGCACGGTCGACAAGCAGATCAATGTCCAGACACTCGTTCTGACCAAAGCCATTCTCGACGAAGGCACCGATCCGGTCCTCAAATACGTGAAGTAGTTTTTGACTACGGGGCCGGCAGACCGGGCGTCTCCGGCCCCGCTCACGGCGAGAGCGGTTGCGACCTGCCTCCGGAAAGATCAAGATGACCCATTCTCAGACTAAACCAACCCGTCCCGAGCCGGGCCCTTGGGGCAGGCTGCAGGCCGCATCGATCGAAAGATTGCATATCCGCCTGGAAAGCCTGCTCGTATTGCTGATCCTGTGCGTGGCGATGACCAGCCTGTCGCCCTATTTTCTGTCCGTCAGCAATATGATGAACATCCTGCTGGCGACTTCGACCATCGGCGTTCTGGCAATCGCGGCAACCTACGTGCTCAGCTCCGGCGGGCTCGATCTTTCGCTCGGTTCCGTCATGGGGCTTTCCGGCGTTGTCGGTGCCGCTTTCGCGGTCAATCTCGGTATGCCGACGCCCGTCGCGGTCGTGGCCACGCTAGCGGCCGGCACGCTGGCAGGTTTCGTCAACGGCATGATCATCACCCGCGCCTTCGTTCCGGCCTTTATCGTCACACTGGGAATGCTCGGCATCGCGCGCGGTCTGGCGCTGGTGATTTCCGACGGGCGGGTGATCTATGGTCTACCCAAGGCGATGGTCTATATCGGGCAGGGGCGTCCGCTGGGCATTCCCATGCCAGTGATCATCTTTCTGGCGGCGGCCTTCATCATGCATCTGATCCTGGCCTATACCAAATTCGGACGCCACACGCTTGCGATCGGCGACAGCGAGAATGCGGCCCGTACAGCCGGCATCAATGTCCGGCGTCACCGGCTCGTGCTCTATATGCTGTCTGGCGGGCTCGCAGGGCTGGCGGGACTGCTCTACTCCACCCGCATCAATTCCGGCGACCCGACCGCCGGCATCTCCTATGAGCTGACCGCGATCACGGCGGCGATCATCGGCGGAACCAATCTGTTCGGCGGCCGGGGCTCGATCCTCGGCACCATGATCGGCGCGCTGATCATGGGCGTTCTGCAGAACGGCCTGAACCTTCTGGCGGTCCAGAGTTACTACCAGCAGATGGCGATCGGCAGCGTTCTGATCCTGGCCGTGTTCATCGACCAATGGCAGCTCAGAAAGGAGAGCCGGGTATGACCCTATTGAAGATCGAAGGCATCACCAAGAGCTTTGGCGCCGTTTCCGTTCTGCATGGCGTCGACCTGACCGTCGGGGCTGGCGAGGCGATCGGGCTGGTCGGCGACAATGGCGCGGGCAAATCGACCCTGATGAAGATCGTCACCGGCATTTACCAGGCCGATAGTGGCGCCATCATCATGGATGGCGAGGATATGTCGCCCTATTCCCCCGGGGAACGGCGGACCAAGGGCATCGAGATGATCTATCAGGATCTGGCGCTCGCCCGCCAGCAGGACGTCGCCGCCAACATCTTTCTCGGACGAGAGCCGACGCGCAACATTCTCGGCATGAAATTCGTTGATGGCCGGAAAATGCGGATCGAGGCGCAGGCAATGATCGACCGGCTGGGCGCGAAACTGCCGGCCATCAACCGTCCGGTGGGCTCGTTCTCCGGCGGCCAGCAGCAATCCGTTGCTATCGCCCGCGCGCTGACCTTCAATCCGCGCATCGTGATCATGGATGAACCGACGGCGGCGCTTGCCGTACGGGAAGTGCAGGGCGTTCTCGACCTCATCCGGCAGCTCAAGTCGGAAGGCATCGGCGTCATCCTGATTTCGCACCGCCTCAACGATGTGCTGTCGGTGACCGACAGGATCGTGGTGCTGCATCAGGGCTATGCCGCAGCCAATCTGAAGACCACGGAAACCGACATGACGGAAGTCGTATCGGCGATCGTCGGCGGCGGCGATGTGGCCGAGGCCGCTGCGCATGAGCTTTCGGCTGGCCATCACCCTGCGCGTTAGACCGTTTGCCGCCTTCGTTTACTGACACGCTGCAGGTGGCGAGTACGACAACCGCCTCGTTTCAGACAATATCAACCTGCGAACAAGCGCCCTCATGCCGCGCATCGGCCGTACGCCTTCGCGCATTGCGAACTGGCGTAGCAGCGGCACGGCATCAAGCACGTAAAGCCCGGCACAACGTGCGATCTGGACGAAGAGGAAATCGACCAGCTGCGAGGAACGTGCAGAAACGCAATCAGGTTCTTAACGTAGATTCCTAATCTGAGGGTCACGCGTTCGAATCGCGTCGGGATCACCATCGATTTCAGGCAGACAATCCGTCACCCGAGCCCGCTTGCGGCGGCGAAATGGTATCGTCCCTATGGCAAAGAGAGGGGCGCGCGGCTTATAAAGCTTGCGATACACATGCTGCCCGATCGCCCCGGCGCGCGGAAGATCCGCGTTCGAGGGAGCTCAGGCCGTCATCGGAGGCGGAACTGTCGATGAACGCGTGGCTTCCCAGATACCTCAACGCCGGTCTGCTTGCCATTGCCGCGCTCGGGCTTGGCGCGGGACTCGCCCTTAACTTCGTCGGCCTTTCAGGGCCGGCGACCGTTCTCTGGGCGGCGGGCGTGATGCCCGTCCTTGCCGCTCTGCTGGTCGAGATCGTGCGCAGCCTTGCGAAGGGCGAGGTCGGGCTCGATATCGTGGCGGCTCTGTCGATGTCGGCGGCCCTGTTGGTTGGCGAGACTCTCGCCGCGGCGGTGGTCGCCGTGATGTATTCGGGCGGCACGTTTCTGGAGAGTTTCGCCGAGGGCCGCGCCCGTCGCGAAATGAGCGACCTTCTCTCCCGCGTGCCAAGAACCGCGACGCGGTACAGCAATGGCGCGCTGGAGGAGGTGCCGTTGAACGCCATCGCGCCGGGCGATCTTCTGCTGATCCGCCAGGGCGATGTCGCATCCGTCGACGGCACGGTGGAAAGTGATCGGGCGGTGCTGGACCAGTCGGCGCTGACGGGCGAATCCATGCCCGTGCGTCTGGACAGGGGCCAGGATGTGATGAGCGGCTCCACCAATGCCGGCGATGCGTTCGATCTGCGGGCCACGCGGCGGGCCGCCGAAAGCACCTATGCCGGGATCGTCCGGCTGGTCGAGGCGGCGCAGGCGTCCAAGGCCCCGATGGCCCGGCTGGCCGACCGCTGGTCGCTGATATTCCTCGCCGTCACCATCGCTCTTTCGGCGGCGGCCTGGTGGACAACCGGCGATCCGATCCGCGCCGTGGCGGTTCTGGTGGTGGCGACCCCCTGTCCGCTGATCCTTGCCGTTCCGGTGGCGCTGGTCGCGGGCATGTCGCGGGCGGCCCGGTTCGGCGTTCTGATCAAGGGCGCAAAGCCGCTGGAGGCGTTGGCGCGGATCAGGACGCTGATTCTCGACAAGACCGGCACGCTGACAGACGGACGCCCGCAACTGGTATCAATCCAGACGCTTGGCGATATGACCGAAGACGAAGTCCTCTATTTCGCCGCCGCGCTCGATCAGGCATCGAAACACCCGATCGCGCAGGCGGTCGTGGCCGCCGCCCGGCAGCATGATGCCATTCTCCCGGTTCCGGAAAACGTGGTCGAGATGCCCGGACAGGGCGTTTCGGGAACCATCGGAGGCAGGAAGGTGGTTGTCGGGGGCGCGCGTTTCGTCGCCTCCCAGATCGGTATGGCCGATACCGACAGCGCGGTGGTCGCGGCCGGTTCGGTCGTCGTGTCGCTGGCGGTCGATGGCAAGATCATGGGCCATCTGGTGATGGCGGATGCGCTACGGGAAGGCACCGCAGGGCTTCTGGCGGGATTGCGCCGGCTTGGGGTTGCGCGCATCCTGCTGGCGACCGGGGATCGCCGGGCGGTGGCGGAGGCCGTGACGGACGGTCTGGGTCTCGATGCGGTTCGGGCCGAACTGACGCCAGACCAAAAGGTGCTTCTGGTTTTGACGGAGCGCAAGAATGGCCCGGTGATGATGGTCGGCGACGGCGTCAACGATGCTCCCGCGCTGGCGGCGGCCGACATCGGGGTCGCGATGGGGGCACGCGGCGCCGCGGCCTCGGCGGAGGCCGCGGACGTGGTTCTGCTGGTCGACAGCCTTGACCGGCTTCTGTCGGGGATCGAGGTCGCCCGACGGTCGCGCAGGATCGCGCTTGAAAGCGTGGCGGTCGGCATCGGCCTTTCCGTTGCCGGGATGATTGCCGCGGCCCTGGGGTATCTCACGCCCGTCGAGGGCGCGATACTTCAGGAAGTGATAGACGTTGCCGTTATCCTGAACGCGCTGCGCGCCTTGAGGATCGTGCCAAAGCAGGCGGCGCAATCCGCAGAAGGCCTCCAATCGACGGGCTGCACAGAGCGGCGGGTCAGTGCGCGGCCATGAGCCCGTCAGCGTCGAACGCATGTTGGCCGAGCGCTTCGAGCGGTATGATCTTCGGCGTCGACGCCTGCTCCTTCAGCGTTGCCAGATCGAACTTCGCATAGCCGAGGCTGTTATAGGTCCGAATGAAGACGGCGCCGCGCTCAAGGTCGATCAGGGTGATCCATGAGGTGTATTCGGTGATGAATTCGGGCGGGGCGCCGGCGGACTGCCCGGTCAAGTCGCCGGCCGATTTGGTCAGGGCGCTGGCCTTGGCGCTCGAATAGACCGAGGCGCCCTTGGGGCGGTCGAACTTGTTCATGACATGGCCGAGCTGCCTTATCGTCGCGTCCTGACCGTCGGTCTTTTCGGAGAAATTGGCGTAATAGACCGCGCGCACGAAGCGATCGACGGCGGTGTCGGAGGAGGGCAGCGTAACCGTGGCGATGCCCGAATCCGGCTGGATGAAGTCCTGGCCGAGAAATGTCGCGTTGGAATGGTCGACATTGCTGAGATGGGTGTAGTTGTTGAGGTTGGTCAGATGCCAGTCGAAGCGCGGGCTGTTGGTCATCACCCCGGTCGGATTGTCAAACACCTGGCGCTCGCCGTCGAAGAACTCGATCACGATCGACGCGCCGGTCTTGTCGTGAACGGTGTAGTGGAACGGCGGCACGACGCCGCCAAGGGCCGCCAGCGGATCAACCAGCACGGGCTGTTCTTCCAGCGCGGCCTTGACCTCGGCGACCGTGGAAAACCGCGCCAGCATCCATGCGCCGAGATCGATGGCGGAAAGCACCGGCACGTCGGCGGCAAACGTGTCGTCCGGTCCATGCGTCTCGGAAAAGGCGAGCAGGCTGAAATTGAGGCCGGCGTCGTTCAAGCCTTCGACGACCTTCAGGTCGTCCGCGCTGCCATTGGGCACGACGATGCCGAACACGTCATATTTGCAGTCGTAATTCAGCGACGCGTGGTCCCCGGCCTTCGATGAAAGCTTCGTGCCCTTCGGAAGGAACGCCACCAGATAGGGCAGTTCCACCGGCAGTTCTAGCGTGCGCCCCGCATAGACGGAGCCCGAAAGGTCTTTGAGAAGAAGCGATGTGCACATGGTATCCTCTTTGAAGCTTTGCTGGCCTGGTAGGTCATTCGCGGTTACCGAAGGCGGATCAGATTACCGTGACGGCGTGTTTTCGTGCACTGTCCGATCGAACAGTCGGCATGGCGCGTGGCCGTCATCCGATCTCCCCCTTGCCCTGTCGGTTTCAGCATATCAGACGCCATTGTTCAATGCGCCGCGTGGCGCGCCTCTACCATGCTCAGCGCGGCGGCAACGAAAAAGCAGAAGGCTCCGAACCAGAGATTGGCGTTGGAGGCGTCGAGTGCCCATTGCGGGTCCGTGCCGCGGGGCACATAGGCGACCGTCGAGGCGATCATGAAGGCGATGCAGCCGAGAAGATTGATCGCGACGATCCACCAGGCGAGCTCGCGGCGCGGGCGGACATTGTGCGCATGGCTGGTCTCGATATAGGCGAGATAGGCCGAAACCAGGAACAGCACCGAGCCGATCATGCCGGGCAGCCAGATCACGGTATTCTGCATCAGCCAGCCGGACGGGGCCTTGATGGCGTCGAAGGTGTTGAAGTTGAAGGCGACGGTACCCACGAACTGGGTCGCGGCGCTGATCCAGCCGACGCTTTTGGGGTCCCATCCGAAGAGGTTGGGCCGCTTCGCGCCGCTGGTATAGGTCTCGTCGGCATTGGCCGCCTGGAAAAGCTGAAGATAGGCGGCGGTGGTAAACGGGATCGAGCCGGCGAAGAAGGTGACATTGGCCGCCCAGTCCGGCAGGCCTTTGGTCAGCGCCGGAAACAGCGCCAGCAAGCTGCCGAGCATGAACAGGAACGAGCCGATGCAGAAGATCAGCCCCATGATCCAGTTGTAGCGCGCGGTGTGCCAGGGCGCCGGGCGGGTGTGTTCCAGCGCCCGCCGTTCCCGGAACAGTCCCTTGCGGTGGTCGCGGGCGAGCCAGAGCAGCGGTCTTCCGGCCCTGTGGTAGCGGCGGAGCGTCACGAACGGCCAGGGGCCGCGCGCCTCCTCATGGGGCTCTTTGGCGGGGTTTTGGGCTTTCCGGTTCATCATCGCGTCCGCACCATCAGCTTATCAGCACGATCACGATGCCGAACAGGGTCAGGATCGTGCTCGATGTTGCGTAGGGGACCGAAAAGCCGAGAGACGGCACCTGGCTTTCCGCCTTGTCGGTGATCATGCCAAGCGGAGCGGCGGCCGTGCGCGCACCGGCGCAGCAGCCGAGCAGGATCGCATCATCGAAGCGGAAGATGTATTTGCCGATATAGATCGACAGCAGCATTGGCAGCGCGGCTGCGAAAATGCTCCACAGCACGAAGACGAAGCCGAGCTCCTTCAATCCCGCGATCACGCTCGGCCCCGCCGAAAGGCCGACAACGGCGATGAACATGTTGAGCCCGATCGAGTTCATGAACCAGGTGGTTGCCTGCGGCACCCGGCCGAAGGCGGGGCGGATCGAGCGCAGCCAGCCGAATAGCAGGCCGACCAGCAGCACGCCGCCGGCCGTCGACAGCGTCAGCGGAACCGAGCCGACCCGGAGCGTCAGCGAACCGATCAGCGCGCCGACGATGATGGCGGCGGCGATGAAGGCGATGTCGGCCCGGTTGGTCTCGCGGTCGAGATAGCCGAACGTCTTCGCCACCGCCGAAATATCCGCCGAGCGCCCGACCACGGTGACGACATCGCCGCGATAGAGCCTGGTATCGGGCAGGATCGGTATGTCGACCGACATGGCGCCGCGCCGGATGCCCGTGAGGAATATCCCACGCGTCTCGGGCATGTGGGCGAGTTCGGCAAGCGACTTGCGGTGAATATTCTTCGCCGTCACCAGAATATCCGTGCCCTCGACCTGCACACCGAGAAGCTCCGCGTCGTCGACCTCGGCCAGCACCCTGCCAATCTCGCCAAGCAGCACGTGGCGCTCGCCGGCGAAGGCGAGGACATCGCCCGGCTTGAGAACCGTGTCGGCGGTGGCCTCGGTGATCGCGCCGTCCCGGCGCAGGCGGGCGATGAACAGGCGGTGGCCCTTGAAGAAATGTTCGGCCGCAAAGACCGTCAACCCGTCGAGCGGCGCGCCCTCGTCAACGCGGTAGGCGCGCGCGACATATTGATGCCAGGCCGTGCCCCGGCCGCTGCGGTCGCCGGCGCCGCCGACCCGGCGGATATAGTCCCGGCAGGCGGCCGCGATGTCGACCCGCATCAGCTTGGGGCCGAGTATGCCGAGCATCACCACCGAGCCGAATGTGCCGATCACATAGCTGATCGAGAAGGCGGCGGGGAGTATCTGGTTGGCGCTGGTCTTGGCGGCGGCGGAGATCGCCGATTGCGAAATCGCTGTTTGAGAGAGGCCGAGAGCGGATGACGTGGTCGTCGACCCGGCGTAGAGCCCGGCGGCGATGCCGACGTCATAGCCGGCAAGGCGGACGGCGAGGTAGACCGCGCCGAGGCTCATCAGGCAGACGAGCGCGGCGAACGCCGCCTGCTGCAGGCCACCGGAAAAGAGGCCGCGCACGAATTGCGGTCCCGCGCTGTAGCCGACGGCAAACAAATAGAACACGAAGAACACCGTCTTGACGTCATCGGAGACGGTGATGCCGATCTGGCCAATCACCAGCGCGGCCAGCAGCGTCGCCGTGACATCGCCAAGCGAGATCCCAGCGATCTTGACCCGTCCGAGAGTGTAGCCCGCGAACAGGGCAAGGAAGAGGGGGATTTCCACGTTTTCACGCAGCGTGGTTGCCAGCCAGTCGAGCATGGTGTGCATTCACTCCGTTTTCAGGGCACCAGCGTCAGAAGGACGAAGACGACGAAGATGACGAGGTGCACAGCGCCCTGCAGCACCGTCGTCCGTCCCGTGCCGAGCGTGAGCGTGCTCACGAACAGGGTCAGAAGCAGCATCACCATCTGTTCCGGCTCGAGGCCGAGGGTGATCTGCTGTCCGATGAAGATCGACACCAGCGCCACGATCGGGATCGACATGCCGATGCTGGCAAGCGCCGAACCCAGCACCAGGTTGATGCTCTGCTGGATCCGGTTCTTCGCCGCCGCCTGCACCGAGGAAATGCCTTCCGGCAACAGCACGAGCGCCGCGATCACGACGCCGACGAGAGCATGCGGCAGGCCGGCTGAGGTGATGGCGAGGTCGAGCGGATGGGACAGCGCCTCGGCGAGCAGAATCACCACCAGCAGCGACACCGGCAGCATGACGGCACTGATCGCCGTCATCCGTGCCGATGGCTTTTCGGGGTGTTCGGGGAAGAAGCCTTCTTCGCCCTCCGCCGCAGGACCATCGGCGTCGTCGACGAAATAGTTACGATGGCGCACGGTCTGCACGAACAGGAATACGCCGTAGAGCGTCAGGCAACACAGGCTGATGACCAGAAGCTGCGCCCAGGAATACTGCCTGTCGGCGCCGGAAATCGCGAAATTGGGGAGCACGAAGGCGAGCGTCGAGAGCGTGCCGAGCACGGCGAGCGCCGCCGAGGCGGCGGGCAGCTTGAAGCTCTGCTCGTGATAGATCCGGCCGCCACGCACGAGGCAGAGGCCGATGATGCCGTTCAGCACGATCATCACCGCGGCGAACACCGTGTCGCGTGCGACTTCTTCTCCGCCCTCGATGCCGGAGAGCATGATCGAGATGATCAGCGCGACCTCGATCAGCGTCACGCAGCAGGCAAGGATGATCGAGCCCATCGGCTCGCCGAGCCTGGCGCCCAGCACCTCGGCATGCAGCACCGAGGCGAACACCGAGCCGCCGAGAAGCAGGATCGCCGGCAACACGAACACCGTGGCGGTGTCGTGTAGCACGCCGGTGATCTCAAGCGCGGCCCATGCGAGGGCGGCGATAGGCAGCAACAGGCTCCACCGGGGGATCGAATTGCGGGCGTGCATGCGTTTCTCTCTTCTCGGCTGTCTGTTCCGGTCACAATGCCGGAACCGGCGTTCTGTTATCGTGGCGTCCCGGTCGGTATCGCGCTGGTCGATGTGCCGAGCACGAAGGCGAGGTTGGCCGCCGCCGTGAAGGCCGCCTCGCGCGCATCGCCCTCGGCGAGCCGGGCGTCGAGCAGGCCGTTTTGCGCCGTGGCGAGCGCGGAAACCGTGCCGACGCCGTTCTGGTAGGATTCGAGCGCCGAATCATAGGTTTTGTAGGCCGCCTGCCGCAGCTTGACGGCGGAATCATTGGCCTGGATCGCGGTGGTCAGCGCGTTGGAGGCGACCACGATTTCGCGGGCGGCGGCATCCTTCAACTGGTCGAAGTTGCGCTCGGCGGCCTCGACCCGGCTTTGCGCCTGCTTCAGGTTGGCGTCGCGCATGCCGGCGTCGTAAAGCGGGATGGTGGCGCCGAACATGATGTTGCCGTTGAGGCCGCTATTTTCCACCGCGGGAAGGCCGGCGGCATCGAGTTGGGTCTCATAGGTGGAGAGCGTACCGAACACGCCGATCTTCGGCATGAAGTCCGCCTTTGCCTTCTTGACGCCCTGACGGCTCGCCTCAAGCGCAGCATAGCCGGCGAAGATATCGGGACGGTTGGCCAGCGCGATCTCGATCATCGTCTCGGTCGGCATGCTGGATGCGCGCGGAAGCCTGCGATCCTTGGTGTCCTCGATCTTCAGCTTGGTCATCGGCGAGAGGCCGACCGCCCCGAGCAGCGCCTGGTAGGTATCCTGTTCGCCGCCGCGCGCCTGGACCACGCGCAACTCCTCCTGCGCCACGATCTGCTCGGCCTGGGCGAGATCGACCGAGGTGGCGAGCCCGCGCTCGCGCCGCGCCCTGATCGCGTCGTAAACCGTGCGGCTGTTGGCAAGCGCCTGGCCGGCAGCGCGGCTGTGGGCGCGGGCGGCGTTGTAATCGTGGAATGCGCTGGTGACCTCGAAGATCAGCCGCTGATGGGTGGCGTTGAACTGGTAGTTGGCGGCCAGCGACAATTGCTTCGCCCCTTCCACCACCGCACTGCGGCCGCCGAAATCGAAGGCCAGCCACTGCAGCGCCATGAACGGCACGACGCCGTTGATATTGGAGTTGAAATAGGCATTGCCGCCGATCGGTATCGGCAGTTCGGCGGCATTCTCGTTGCTTCCACCGATGACGTTGGCGGTGATCACCGGCAGGTAGGTCGCCTCCGCCATGCCGACGGCGAGCGCTGCCTGGCGGGCCTGTTCCCAGGCGACGCGGGTATCGGGATTGCTGCGCTGGGCGAGGTCGATCAGTTGCGGCAGGCTGTAGAGCCGGCTTTCGTCCACCGTCGGCGCGGTGAGCGCCAGCGCGCCGCTTTCCTCCGCCTGCCGGCGCATCTCAGCGGCCTCGTCGCCATCTCCGGGCTGCCATTGCGCGTCGGGTGATTGCGGCGCCAGCGCGAGCGTATCGGCGACGCAGCCGGAAAGCGCCAGCATCATGGCGAGAAACGCGCCGCGGCCGAGGGCAGGCATCAGATGTCGTCTCATCGGCTCTCTCCCGTTCCCGCCTCTTCCATCCCGGTCGTTTCCTCCGTTGCGGCGGTCTCACCCGCATCGATGCGTCGCTCCGCAACAGCCAGCCGCGACCGTGTCTCATCATCGACCACGGGCCTGAAATAAAGCGCCAGCGACAAATCCTCCAGCATGGCGGCGTCGCTACGATAGGTTTCGCGCTCGGTTTTCCCCGGACGCATATGTCGCGGTTCATAGGAGGCCATGTCAACCGCTTCCCGGATAACGCCGAGGTCGGTCTGGATCGATGCGACGAGCCCGGTGGAGGCCTGGCGAACCGGCTGGTCAGCGTTTGCGAGCGATTTCAGCTTGGCGATTGCCGCCGCCGTGCGCCGCTTCACCTCGTCCTTGACGCTGACCGGCCAGATATTGGTAAAGATCACATAGACCACCGCATTGCCGAGCAGAATGCCGATGATGCGGTCGCTGGCGGCACTCAGGCTGGTGCCGGGCCCGAAGCCCTGGATCACCGTCAGCAGGAAGGCGAGCGCGATCTGCACGCCGCCATAGGAGATGCGCTCATTGCCTGTGGAAACCCAGGCGGCAAGCGACACGACGGCGAAGATCAGGAAAGCGAGCCCGCCGACCGAATCAAGCTGCGGGATCACGAACAGGATGGCGATCAGGCCGAAAAACGCGCCGATCAGGCAGCCGGTGATGCGCAGCACCAGCTTGTGGACGGTGTCGCCTGTGGTGCCGAGCGCGGCCACATAGCAGGTGATCATCGCCGTATGGATGCCCTGCCAGTCGATCGCGGTATAGATGAAGAAGCATGTGACGGCGGCCAGCGTCGTTTTCAGCGCGAAATGCAGGTGGCGCGGATGGGAAAAGATGTCAGGCGCGACCGGCGGATCGTCCACCGGGGCGCCCTTTTCAAGCGGTGCGACCCGGCTGATATCGGCGAGCGCGCCGGCGACCGGCTCGAGCTCGTTGGGCAGGTCGGCATAAGTCTCAGGTTCGGGGAGGTCCTTTTTGGCCAGCACCGCTGCGGCAAGCGCGCAGCAGTGAGCCGCAAGCCGTTGCCGCGCTGGGCCGGCATCGTCCGCGGGGCCTTCCTCCGGCAGGGCCGAGACGGCCAGCATCAGGCGATAGCTGTGGGACTGCGTTCGCTCCAGAAATTCATAGGCTCGGCCGCGCAGGATGGAGAGCAACTTGATCAGCAGAAGCCGCTTTTCCTGTTCGGCGGTTCCCTCTCCGATGAGGCCCATCAGTTTTTCCCGGGCGTCCTCTCTTCCTTCGAGCGCGTTGGCGGATTGCTCCAGCCGTTCGGCGATGGCTTCCCGCAGCAGCTTTTGCGGCGGGATGCCGAACAGGAGGTTGTAAACGGCCATCACCGCCATCGGCACGAACACCATCGCCCAGGCGTAGAGCACGGCCCGGGTCGCGATCTCGCCGATCGGCACATTGCCGAGCAGGGTCAGCACGAAGGCGATGACCAAGGCGACGATGCCGGCTTGCTCGCCGGCCTTGGTGGCGGAATCGAGATAGAGGAAGATGAACGAGGCGATCACGATCGCCGCGATCTGCGCCGGCGGAAAATCGATGGTGAGGTTGATGATGCCGATCAGCAGGAACACCACCAGGCTCACCGCGATGATGATGCCGATGCCGGTGACGACGTTCTCGGCGGCGTTGGCGCGCATCAGGAAGATCACCAGATAGCAGCCGATGGCCGCTTCCGGAAAGTGGTACATCATCGACAGCACGGTCGAGATCGCGCAGATCGCGCCGATCGACAGGGACAGCCTGAGCCGCCCCGGAAACGGCATCAGGTCATCGATCAGGCGGTGGGACCGCCGCCTGAAGTCGCTGCGCTCAGCAGTGCTCGCCATGACGAACCACAGTCGAGGCGGACGCGCCGATGCGCATCAGGTTTTCCGGCGGATCGATGAGCTTGATGCGCACCGGAAAGCGCTGCGCGATCCGGACCCAGTCAAGTTCCTTCGGCACATAGGGAAGGGCGCTTTGAATATCGATCGCGCCGCCGGAGATGACGCCCCAGCCGATGCCCTGCACCACGCCCTTGATCTCCACGGATCGGTCGGCCATCATATAGACCGAGGCGCAGGTGCCTGCCGGCAGTTTTTCCAGTTCGGCCTCCTGGTAGAGCGCGGAAGCGTACCATTCGCCGGTGT
>MDSV01119065.1_pt1 | contig 18395 bp, 14 predicted proteins | sample 810851 | NCBI WGS metagenome assembly MDSV01 (sample SAMN05326640, study PRJNA326480) | marine metagenome | isolation source: seawater | place: Atlantic Ocean: North East | collected 2012 | reverse complement strand
TAAAAATATTTTCTAAGTTTTTTTTCGTTTCATTTAATGAGGACTCACCACTAAAATATTTCAAAAGTTTTGACTGGTGAATAACCTTGTTATTTATTTTAATAGACTTAGTTGATGTTAATGACGTTTTTAAGTTTTTTTTATAGAATTTTGTATAATTAGACGGTACCAAATCCTCATCAATATCAATCAAAAAATTATTAAGTTTTGTCTCAAAAGCATTTTCTGTTCCTGATTTGTTAAATGAATCTTTTAATTCTTTTAAAATTGCCATTTTTATAGATGGCTCATCAAAAATTAATGCTCCTTGATATAACAATGCTCTACCTTCGACTGGATGTAATAATTTATGAGTTTCTTGTATGTTCAGATATTGGTTGATATTAAACAAAAACTTTTCATAAATAGAAAAAAGTTGTTCCTCAGGAAAATTTTTATCATGTGTAGCTTTTTCAAGAGCTAAAATTTTTTCTTTATTTTCTATATCTACATCATCAATATTTGTTAATAAATTTGCCGATGAAAGGTAGCTCCATATAAATTTTGGGGAAGAAATATTTGGTTCATAAATAAAATCATCATTTAATCGATGAGAGAGATGAAAATTTAAAATATTTTTATCATTAACTTCATTTTTTACATTATCTTCATACCCAATTAATTTAAACACTCTTTGCTCGAAGAAACTGTCTGTAAAACCTGTCTCTTGAAGTAAGTCAAGTTGCAAAAGACTTTCCTCAATTTTGTTTTCATTAAGCAAACAATAAATTTTAAATTTTAATAAATAATTATTTTCTGTATTTAGATTATTATCAAATATCTTACAGGCTGTTTTTAAATCAGTTTTGGATAAATTTTGGTTAACGTAATATTTAATTAAATCATCATTAAATTTTAGGTTATTATTTTTATTCAAGTAAACTGCAACTAAATTTAAGTCAGCATTTTTTATTAACCACTTATTTTTAAAATTAATAAATTCCTCAAAACTTATATTATTAGAAGGGCTATATGAGTTTGTTAGGAGTAAAATATTCAATATATTGCTTGAGTCTCTTGATAAATTTATTTTAAGAATTTTGTTTAATGTTTCTGATAATATTTTACCATCAGTTTTTTCCCACATATCAATTGACAAATCATTAATTTCAGGATCATAAATTCCAACAATTTCGTTTTTATTAGTAAAAAAACTAGAGTCTTCGTCAATAGTTATAGCAGTTTTATTTAAAATATTCTCATCTGTCAAAATTATATTATGATCAGAGTTCAGAATTTGACTTTCTTCAGAAATTTCTTTTACACTTGATTTATTTTCTTTAATATTCCAAATATCTACTGCTTCCTCTGAATAAACACCCTTTGTTGAAAGGAAAATTAACAAAATTATAAAAAATTTATCATTTAATAACTTTAAATTTTTCATTTGGTATAATCTGTTTAATATCTTTACTTGGGTATGGAAATTCAATTCTATCCAACAACACAATAACTAAGAAAAGCATTCCAAAAATCATAGCTAACTTGAATAGAGTCCTATAAATAGAGCTATTGAGTGCAAAGCTTGTTTTTTTTTTGAATTGCATATAATCTTTTAATAATTTCAAATTAAGACATATTTGTGTTTTTTCAATAATGAACTTAATAAAATCAAAAAAAAATTTAGTATTAATAGGTATGATGGGTTCAGGAAAAACACATTTAGGGGCCAATTTAGCAAAGAAATTAGAATATAAATTTTATGATACTGATCATTTGATTGAAAATCAAACAAACCTAAATATATCAAAAATATTTAACGATTTTGGAGAAAAATACTTCAGAGATTTAGAAGAAAAAATAACCTTGGATGTTTTGAAAAAAAAAAATAGCGTAATATCTTTAGGTGGAGGTGGTTACTTGAGTAATGAAATAAGAAAATTCACAAAACTGTCCTGTTTTACTGTTTGGCTTAAATGGAACTCAAAAACATTAATTGATAGAGTAAAAAGAAATAAAAATAGACCAATTATAAGTAATATGAACAACCTAGAGATAAAAAAATTAATAGAAAAAAGAGCAAAAATCTATTCTCAATCTAATATTAAAATTAATTGTGAAGGTAAATCGAAAAAAAATATTGTAAATAGGATAATTGAACTTTATGAAAAACTATAAAATTCTAGTAAAGACTAATCTACACTCCTATCCAGTAATTATTGGAAAAAATATTTCATTGAATATTTCAAAGATTTTAAAAAAAAACAATATTTATTTTCAAAAATGTTTGATTATATATGACAAAAAAGTCCCAATAAAAGTTTTAAAAAATTTAAAACAAAAAATAAAAAATAAAAAAATTTTTATATACAAAATTAAATCAAGTGAAAAAATTAAAAATATAAATACAGTAAATAAAATACTTGATTTCGCTTTAAAAAAAGAATTTCACAGAACCGACTTGATAATTTCTTTAGGCGGTGGAATTATTAGTGATATTTCAGGCTTTGTATCTAGTATTTACAAAAGAGGAATTAATTTTGTAAATATGCCAACTACTCTATTATCCCAAGTTGATGCTTCGATAGGTGGAAAAACAGGTGTAAATTCAGTTTATGGAAAAAATCTAATTGGATCCTTTTATCAGCCAAAGTTAGTTTTATCTGATATAGAATTTTTAAAATCACTTCCAAAGAGAGAGGTAACTTGTGGGTACGCAGAAATATTAAAACATGCATTAATAAGAAATAAGAAGAAATTTTTATTTTTGAATAAAAATTTAAAAAAGATATTTAATCTCGATGAAAAAATTATCTCAAAAACTATATATGAAAGTTGTAAAATAAAAAAAGATATAATTGAAAAAGATCCTCTTGAAAAAAATTTGAGAAAAATACTTAATTATGGTCATACATTTGGACATGCATTTGAAGCTGTTTTAAATTATTCAAAAAAACTTAATCATGGAGAAGCCGTTTTATTGGGTATGTTCTGTGCAAATAACTTTGCATATAAAAAAAAAATTATTAAAAAAAATGATTTTAATATTATTAAAGAGCATTTTTCGAAATTTAATTTATCTAATAAAATAAAAAAAATTTTAAAAAAAAACGACCTCACAAATGTCATTAATTATATGAAGACTGATAAAAAAAACTATAATAATCAAATAAATTTAATTCTACTTAATAGAATTGGATCTGCAAAAATAAACAATACTTATAAAACAAGTGATATAAACTCTTTTTTAAAAGATCTATTGATTTATAAGTAGCTGAATTGAGTGAATATACATTTTTAACTCTCTAGAAATAGATTTATAGATAATTTTATTTGCTTCAATTTTACTGAAAGATTTTAATTTTTGAGACTTAATTGTTATCTTTAAATGATACATATCTTTATTATTGCCTGAATGATTTTTGTGTAAAAAACTTTTATCTTCAATAAATATATCTTCTAAATTTATTGCTTCTTTTATTTTTTTTTCAACTAATATGACCAATTGATTTATTTCCATAAATGTTATTAATAATATACTTTATGAAAAATATTTGTGAATGGAATAATTGTACAGAGTTAGGAGAATATAAAGCTCCAAAAGAGAAAGATAATAGCAAAGATCACAAATTACTTTGTATAAAGCATATTAAGGAATTTAACAAAAATTGGAATTATTTTTCTGGCATGAACGAACAAGAAGTTTTTAATTTTTTAAAATCCGATATGACATGGCACAAACCGACTCAAAGTTTTACTTCTTCAGATAATTTTTTTAAGGTTTTGTGGCAAAATGCACTGAATGATAAAATTGAAATTAATCAAAAAACAGGTGATTATAAAAGGGAAAAACTTATATTTGATCATAATGATATTAAATCATTCGAAGTATTAGGTCTTCCAGTTGGACTAAAATGGGCAGAAATTAAGATTAAATTCAAAAAACTTGTTAAAATATTTCACCCTGATATTAATGCTGGTGATAAAAATAATGAAGAAAAGCTTAAACTTATAACTTTGGCTTATACACAGTTAAAAAAAACTTATAGAGGTAAAAATTGACTTTAAACTTAAATATTAAACCTGACATTAGAGTAAACACAAAACAAGTTTTTGGTATTGAGTCAGATTTAGAGATTGATGCATTCTCACAAAAAAATGAGTATGTTCCAGAAATTGATAAAACATATAAATTTGATAGAGATACAACATTAGCAATTCTCTCAGGTTTTCTTTTTAATAAGAGAGTGCTTGTGCAAGGCTATCATGGTACTGGAAAATCTACACACATAGAACAGATTGCTGCAAGACTTAATTGGCCTTGTATTCGTGTAAATCTAGATAGCCATGTTAGTAGAATAGATTTGATTGGAAAAGACTCAATTGTGCTAAAAGATAATAAACAAGTGACAGAATTTAAAGAAGGGATCTTGCCATGGTCAATACAAAATCCAGTTGCTTTAGTATTTGATGAGTATGATGCAGGAAGACCAGATGTGATGTTTGTAATACAAAGAGTGCTAGAGGCAGAAGGTAGCTTTACATTATTAGACAAAAATAAGGTAATTAAACAAAATAAATATTTCAGGTTATTTGCTACTACAAATACAGTAGGCCTAGGTGACACTACGGGTCTATATCATGGTACCCAGCAAATAAATCAGGGTCAAATGGACAGATGGAATATAGTTACAACACTTAATTATTTAAGTTTAGAAAAGGAAATGGAGATTATTTTAGCCAAAAACAAAAATTTAAATAATCCTAAAGGCAAAGATAAAGTTGCAAACATGATTAAAGTTGCATCTTTAACGAGAAAAGGTTTTATATCTGGAGATATATCTACAGTAATGAGTCCAAGGACAGTTTTACACTGGGCTGAAAACTCTCAAATATTTAAAGATGATGGCTACTCATTTAGAGTTACATTTTTAAATAAATGTGACGATGCGGAAAAAAATATTATTGCTGAATATTATCAAAGATGTTTTGGTGAAGATTTACCAGAGTCTTTGGTTAACATCCAAATATAAATGAATAGAGAAGACAACCTTAAAGAAAAATTTAAACAAGCACTAATATCAACAGCAAAAGTAATATCTGATGATATATTTGTTGAGAAAAAAAACGAAAAAAATATTCAAAATAATTTTGACATCATTAAAATAGAAGATCTTAACAATAAAAATGATTTTATAAGATCAAGAGCAGATATGGATTCTGCGGCATTAAAAAAAAAATTTTCAAATAATTCCATTTACGAAAAAAATTTACCTCAAAATACTGTTTACAAATCGCTTTATAAAATATCTGAAAAAATAAGATACGAAATGGTTGGCTCTAAGATGCTCAAAGGAATTGAAAAAAATTTTAAGGACAATTATCAGATAAATATTAATAATAATAAAGATAAAGACAATGAAATAAAAAATCGTGAAGATACGAATGTAGAGAAAGCATTTGAGTTCTATATGTTAAAGAAATTTTTTAAAAGTGATATGAATGATTATTCTAATAAAGTTTTAAGTTATTGGGAAAAAGATTTTGATGAGTGTATATCAAATCATATTGATTTTTTTTATAAAAATATCGAAAATCAAGAAATCTATAACAGAAAATTTTCCGAAATAATTGAGTCAATGAATCTGCTTGATAATACTGATGATACACAAGATAACGAAACTAAAGAAAATGAAGAAAATAATGACAATAATAACAAAAATAATGATGAGACAGATAAACAAACTGAGTCACAAAATGAAAAAGATCAAATATCTATAGATGGAAATTTTGATTTAAATGAGTTCAGAATGGATGAAAGTTCAATGGAATCCGAAGAAAGTGAACAAAACTTAGAACAGGTAAACCAGAAAATATCGTTAGATTCTATTAATAAAGATTACAAAATTTTTACTGAAAAATTTGATCAAACTGAAAAAGCGGATAAATTAGAGTCTGGTGAAGAAATAAAAAAACTGAGAAAAAATTTAGATCAACAATTAATAAGTTTTCAGGATATAATTACTAAACTTGCAAACAAGCTTCAAAGAGAACTTCTTGCTAAGCAAAATAGATCTTGGGAGTTTGATCTGGAGGAAGGTTTACTGGATAGCGCGAAACTAACTAGAGTAATAATTGATCCTTATAATTCTTTATCATTTAAGAAAGAAAAAGATCAAGATTTTAAAGATACTGTAGTCTCACTTTTAATTGACAATTCTGGATCAATGAGAGGAAGACCTATCACAATAGCAGCTTTATGTGCTGATATATTGTCAAGAACACTTGAGCGATGTTCAGTAAAAGTAGAAATACTCGGTTTTACCACCAAAAATTGGAAAGGTGGTCAAAGTAGAGAGTATTGGAACTCAAATAAAAAACCAAAAAATCCAGGAAGACTAAATGATTTAAGACATATTATTTATAAAAATGCTGACACACCTTGGAGACAATCAAAAGTAAATCTTGGTCTAATGTTGAAAGAAGGCTTGTTAAAAGAAAATATTGATGGTGAGGCAATCTCTTGGGCTTTTAATAGATTAAAAAAGAGAGGAGAGGAAAGAAAAATATTAATGGTTATATCTGATGGAGCTCCAGTTGACGATTCCACTTTATCTGTAAATTCAGGTGATTACTTGGAAAAGCATCTTAAAAAAGTTGTCAAATTTATTGAAGACAAAAGTGAAATAGAAGTTCTCGCTATAGGTATTGGTCATGATGTATCAAGATACTACAATAAAGCAATAAAAATATCTGATGTTCAAGAATTAGGCGATGTAATGATTAGAGAATTAAGTGACCTATTTAAAAGTAAAAAATTAAATTAAATTTTTTTAAGATCAGAATTTTTCCATACTATTTCAATTTTTGCACCACCATATTTTTTTGAATTTTCAAATTTTAAATCTGCATAATTTTTTTCTAAAAGTGTTTTGCCTATAAATATCCCTAGACCGAGACCTGGTTTATCTTGATCAATATCTTTTAAATAGGGTTGGCCAATTTTATTCAGTATTTCCTTTGAGAGGCCTTTTCCATCGTCTTCGATCAATACTTTTGTAAAATTAATATCTCCAACAAGCGTAATATAAACATTTTTTTGTGAATATTTATTAGCATTTCCTATAAAGTTTCTTAAACCATATATTATCTCGATAGAATTATTTATCTTTTCTTGGTAAGCATCTTTATCAAAATTAAACAAAAAAACTTTTTGAGAAATTTCTTCAAAAGACTTAATTATTTCAATAATAGAAGTTTCAATTGTTATGTTTTTAGTTATGAAATCGTCTTTAGTAATTGGATCTAAAGTTAGCTTCTTTAAAATTTGATTACACCTTTGAATTTGACTAACTAGTAATTCTAAATCTTTTTTTACATTTATATTATCTTTGAATTGCTCCAGTAAATCCTGAGCAATTATTTTAATTGTTGAAAACGGTGTACCAAAAGAATGTGCAGCTGCAGCAGCTTGACCACCAAGAGATAGTAATTCGTGCTCTTTTGCCATAATCTCTTCCATTTTATTTAAAGCCTCTTTTCTTATTCGAGCTTCCGCTCCAAATTTCAGTCCAAAATAATTCAAAAAAATTAGAGCAACAAATAAGGAAAAAGGAATTGAATAATAATAATAATCACTTACCAAAAAACTCTCACTTAATGGCCATGGTAAATCAAAATGAAAAAAGGTGAGAAAAACAATTAATAGCACTGTCTCGGAGACTAGTAAAAAATTAGTCTTTATATCTAAGTTACTTGACGAAAAAACACATGGCAATATTAAAAAAATCACAAATGGATTTGATACCCCCCCTGTTAGGAACAGTAAAAATCCTAACTGATAGATATCCATATTTAATAATAAAAAAGAAAGTTTATTTGATAAATAAGTCCCTTTGTAAAATAAAAATAAATATAAATTTGAAAATACACCAATTAAAATAGCAATATTTGCAAAAAAAAAATTAAATTTAAATTCAAAATAAAAATAGACTACATAAACCGTAATTAATTGACCCAATATAGCAATCCATCTTAAGTTTACATATGTGGGTTTATATAATGAGTAATATTTAGAGTCTTCGAAAAAATTCATTATTTAAATATCTAAATTTAAAACATTAATAGCATTAGATACTATAAAATCCCTTCTAGACGAAACATCATTACCCATCAAAGTATGAATAATTTCTTGATCTTTTTTGATATCTTTTGAATATTGAACTTGAAGTAAATTTCTTGTTTCAGGATTTAATGTAGTATTCCAAAGTTCGTCAGGATTCATCTCACCTAATCCTTTAAATCTTTGAATACTTAAATATGATTTCTCCATCTCAATAAAATTATTAAACTCCTTTGAGCCCTTTTTATACTTTTTTAGAGATTTTGTATTTTTCAAAATATAATTTTCAAGTTCATTCTCATCTTTAATATAAATTCCTTTTGTACCTTTGTTAATTTTAAATAAAGGTGGTTGAGCTAAATAAATATTTCCATTTTCAATTAATTTGTTAAATGGTACGTTATTAAAAAATGTCAAAAGTAAAGCTCTTATGTGAGATCCATCTACATCTGCATCGGTCATTATAATAATTTTTCCATATCTTAAATCTTTTATCTCAATTTCTTCTACTTTTGGATCTAATCCAAGTGCATTGATAAGGGTAACTATTTCATTTGAGGATATCATTTTTGAAAGCGTTTTCGTTCTTAACTCTGAACTATTGCTATTTTTTTTAGAACCATTAAGATCAATATACGTATTTAAAATTTTACCTCTCAAAGGAAGAACAGCTTGATTTTCTCTATTTCTTGCTTGTTTTGCTGAGCCTCCAGCGGAATCACCTTCTACAATAAATAATTCTGTTCCCTCTTGTTTTGAACTTTGACAATCTGCCAACTTTCCAGGTAAGCCAGTTAATTCTAGTGCCCCTTTTCTTCTTACATTCTCTCTCGCTTTTCTTGCAACATCCCTGGCAACTGCTGCCTGAATAATTTTTGTCAAAATAATTTTTGAAACAGATGGATTTTGATCAAACCAGGTTGATAATTTTTCACTAACAATGGTCTCAACAATATTTCTTACTTCTGACGAAACTAATTTATCTTTAGTTTGAGAAGAAAATTTAGGATCTGGAATTTTTACTGATAAAACACAAGTCAATCCCTCCTTTACATCATCACCAGATAAGGCTACTTTATTTTTTTTTTGTAAATTCTGCTCAGTTGCATATTTATTTATAACTCTAGTTAATGCACTTCTAAAACCTAACAAATGAGTTCCACCATCTTTTTGATAAATATTATTTGTATATGGATAAACATCCTCTCCATATCCCGAATTCCATTTTAACGAACATTGAATATCGACATTATTTTTTTGTCCCTCTAAATATATTGGTTTTTTAAATAAATCTTTGTCATTTTTGTTTTTTAAACTTTCTCTTTTTTCATCAAGAAACTCTACAAATTCGTTAATACCTCCATCAAATTTAAATTCTAGAGTTTTAATTTTTTTTAAAGTTAAATCATTTAATATAATTTTAATACCTTTGTTTAAAAAAGCTAATTCACGTAATCTTTTTTGTATTGTAGAAAAACTAAACTTTGTAAAAGAAAAAATTTTTTTCGATGGCAAAAATTTAATTTCAGTTCCTGAGCTTTTAGAACTTCCTTTTATTTTTAAAGGGGCAATTGAAACTCCATTTTTAAATTCAATGTAATATTTTTTTCCATCTCTATTAATAGTAAGTTGTAAATTTTCAGAGAGCGCATTCACAACTGAAACACCTACGCCATGCAGTCCACCAGAAACTTTGTAAGAATCATGATCAAATTTTCCACCTGCATGAAGTTGAGTCATAATCACTTCTGCTGCAGATTTTTTTTCTTCTTTATGAATATCTGTAGGTATTCCTCTTCCATCATCTTTGACTGATACTGATCCATCAGAGTTAATGTTAACTTCTATATTTTTACAATATCCAGCTAAAGCTTCATCAATTGAGTTATCAACTACCTCATAAACCATGTGGTGTAAACCAGTCCCATCATCAGTATCACCAATATACATTCCTGGTCTTTTTCTGACAGCTTCTAAACCTTTAAGAACTTTTATGGAGTCAGCTTGATAGTTATTTGTATTTTTTTTTATCATTTATTTTTTTTTGGAAAAAATAATTATATCATTTTTAAAAAATTAAATAAAACTAAGTTAATCAGTGATATCAAATTAATACTGATATTGTTAAGTAATTTGATGTATTTAAAAAAAATTTTGTACTTTTCTTTTTTATCAAAAAAAGAGGTTTTTTTAAGTCATGGCGGAGAGAATGGGATTCGAACCCATGATACGGTTTCCCGTATACACGCTTTCCAAGCGTGCGCCTTCAACCACTCGGCCACCTCTCCAAATTTAATTGCTTTTTATTTATATTTTTTTTATATAATTAATCAAAGTAAATGAAAATATATATAACAGGTATTGCAGGTTTTTTAGGTAGTCATTTAGCTAAAAGATTAATTAATCTTGGTCATGATGTATCAGGAAATGATAATATGATACAAGGAGATCTAGATAATCTTCCTAAAAACATAAATTTTCATGAAACTGACTGTTGTAATTTTGAAGAAATGTCAAAAAATTTAAAAGATATTGATGTTGTTTACCATTGTGCAGCTACCGCTCATGAGGGATTATCAGTTTTTTCACCAAATTTTATTACAAAAAATATTTATCAAGCCAGCATTTCTGTAATTACAGCAAGTATAGTAAATAAAGTTAAAAGATTTGTTTTTTGTTCTTCTATGGCTAGATATGGCAATCAAATATCTCCATTTCATGAAAATATGCTTCCTAAACCGGAAGACCCTTATGGAATTGCAAAAGTTGCCGTTGAAGAAAGTTTAAAACTATTATGTGAAACACACTCAATGGATTATAATATTGCAGTTCCTCATAATATAGTTGGGCCAAATCAAAAATATGATGATCCCTTTAGAAATGTGATGTCAATTTTTATTAATAGAAATCTTCAAAATAAAGCTTCTATAATTTATGGTGATGGTAATCAAACAAGATGTTTTTCATATATTGATGATGTAATCTTCTGCCTAGAAAAACTGGCATTAGATAAAAGCATCAATAAACAAATAATAAATATTGGCCCAGATGAAGAAACAATAACTATAAACAATCTTGCTAAATTAGTAGCTAATGAAACAGGTTATAATGGTAATCCTATTCACGTGCCTGGAAGACCTTTAGAAGTAAAAGAGGCATCTTGTTCATCAGAAAAAGCACGAAAATTGCTTGATTATAAAACAAAAACTTCATTGACAGAGGCGATAAAACTTACAACAAACTATATAAAAAATAAAGGTACAAAAAATTTTATATACAATTTGCCTATTGAAATTAAATCAGAAATTACTCCTGAAACATGGACAAAAAAAACTATTTAATTTTATCTATATTTGGTCTGTAGTATGATTTTTTTAACAAATATGAATTTAAGAGACCTAGAAATCTCATTTTATAAATCATTTTTTTTTTAATATTTTTAGTAAAGCTGTAAAATAAGTATTTAATTAGTGAACTTAAAAAGTTTGGAAAAGTAACCACTATACCTATCAAATATCCATTATGTTTTTTCTTATAGTAAAATTTCGACCACATCCAATGCCAATTTCTTGATTTTTCCATTTCAAAATCGTCCCTGTTACCGTGAGAATTTCCACCTTCATGTTTTATTTTAATATTTACTATAATTATTCTTCCGTTGTGAGCTTTGATATTTCTACATAAATCTATCTCCTCCAAATATAAGAAAAAATTTTCATCAAAAAAAGTTTGAAACAAATTCTTTTTATTTAATAACATTGCAAATCCCTTAACATGTGCTACATCTGCTATTTCATTATCTTTAAAAAGATGATCAAACATATCATTTTTTTCCAAAGGTGCAGCTATAGAAAACTCTTCTGACTTTAATTTATCTAAAAAATTATCTAAAAAATTTGGTGCAAGAATAGTATCTGGATTTAAAATGAAAACATAATCAGTTTTAGTTTTTTTAATACCAAAATTATTTGCCTTGCCATAACCATGATTCTCTGGCATTAGAAAACACTCTAAATTCTCATATTTATTCTCTAAAGCTATTTTTAAATTTTCATCTTGGGAATTTTCAATTATTATTTTTTTTATTTTAGTAGGAATGGAGTCTAGACAATTAAAAATTGTTTTATTGCTCCTAAAAGTGGTAATAACAAATGTAATATTTTCTAAGCTTATCAAATTAACTAATTAAATATTTTAATATTCATACTAAATAATCTCTAAAATTTGCTCATAGGTCTTTGTACGCATTATTTGAGAATAGTTATCGTAAAAAAATTTATATTTCAATTTTTTAAAAGATAAATTTCCAATATTTAAAATATTCGAATTTTTTTCTTTTTTAATTACACCCAAACCTTGATCGGACAATACGGTGTAAGTGTTAACATTTTGCCAAGTTCTTGCTTCAACTATTGCCTTCCAAACATCTCCATTCCAAATATACCTAGTTCTGGGAACTCTTTGATGATTTATAGTTGAAGGCAAGCAATCGTGTAAAATTATAATTCCATTTTTATTTAAAAACTCAATTGAATTTAAAATATCTTTTTTAACTTGATCGTATACATGTAAGCCATCTATAAAAATACAGTCAAATTTAAGCTTATTTTTTTCAAAAAATTGGTCGCTTGTACCCCTAAAATTACCTCCACTTATTGGATCAACGCCTATTTTTTCTATTTCAATTTTATCAAACACCTCGTTGTTGTGACAGCCAATCTCTAAATAATTTTTGTAGTTATTTTTTTTTATTGCATATTTAATTAAATCTAGTCTATGTTTTTTATCTAAATTAAAATTTATTTTTTTTGAAAATTTTTCACTAAAAATGAAATGATAAATTTTATTAATTAAAAAATTTAATTTTCTATTTTCTTCAAATTTATTCTTAAACATATAAATTTATTTCTCTTTAGATATTTTTAATACACCAATAAATGCTTCCTGGGGAATCTCCACTTTACCAAATTGTTTTGCCCTAGCTTTACCCTTTTTTTGTTTTTCTAATAATTTTCTTTTTCTATCAACAGCGCCACCGCCATGAATTTTTGTTAATACGTCTTTTTTAAAACCCTTAATCGTCTCCCTGGCTATAATTTTTCCTCCAATTGCTGCCTGAACTGGAATCATAAAATTATGTCTTGGTATCAAATCTTTTAATTTTTCACAAACTTCCCTTCCAGTTTTTTGTGCAAAATCTTTATGTATCATCATGGCTAAAGCATCGACTGGTTCTGTATTTACTAAAATACCCATTTTCACTAAATCGCCCTCTCTATGACCTATTATTTCATAATCAAAACTTGCATATCCACTTGTCATTGATTTTAATCTATCATTAAAATCGAATACCACTTCATTTAATGGTAATTCATAATTTATTACAGCCCTATTTCCCGAGTAACTTAAATTTGTTTGAATTCCTCTTTTGTCTTGGCATATTTTTATTATTGAACCTAAATATTGATCAGGAGTAATAATCGTAGCTTTGATCCATGGTTCTTCAATAAATTTTATCAAAGTAGGATCAGGCAAACTTGACGGATTTTGCAAATCTTTTACTTCACCGTTATTCATATGAATTTTATAAACAACCCCAGGTGTTGTAGTTAACAAATTAATATCAAATTCTCTTTCAAGTCTTTCTGTAACAATTTCTAAATGTAATAAACCTAAAAAACCGCATCTAAAACCCAGTCCTAAAGCAGAAGAAGATTCAGGCTCAAAAGAAAAACTGGAGTCATTTAATTTCAGTTTAGCCAAACCATCTTTCAGCTTTTGATATTCAGAGCTATCAACAGGAAATAAACCACAAAAAACTACTGGTTTACTTGGCTTGAAGCCTGGAAGACTTTTTGTTAATGGTTCAGAGGCATCACAAATTGTATCTCCAACCTTTGTTTCTGATAAAACTTTTATTCCAGTTGTTATAAATCCAATTTCTCCTGAATGAAGTTCATTAATATCTTTTGGTTTTGGAGTAAAAACACCTACTTTTTCAACAAAGTAATCCTGATTTGTAGACATCATTTTGATTTTCATATTATTTTTTATTTTTCCATCAATTACTCGTACTAAAATCACTACACCTAGATAAGTGTCATACCAACTATCTACTAATAAACACTTTAATTTTTGATCTTTTTCGCCTTTTGGTCCAGGTAAAGTTTTGATAATTTGCTCTAAAATATCATCAATACCTTCACCAGTTTTACCTGAACATGGGATAGCATTAGATGTGTCAATACCAATTACATCTTCAATCTGTCTATTTGTTCTGTTTATGTCTGATGCAGGTAAATCAATTTTATTTAATACTGGAATAATTTCATGATTAATATCAAGTGCCTGATAAACATTTGCTAATGTTTGAGCCTCAACACCTTGGGTGCTATCTACAATTAATATCGAGCCCTCACAAGCATATAATGATCTACTCACTTCGTAACTAAAATCTACATGTCCTGGGGTATCTATAATATTTAAAATATATTTTTTTCCGTCTTTAGATTTATAATTTAATTTTACCGTTTGAGCTTTTATGGTGATGCCTCTTTCTCTTTCAATATCCATAGAATCTAGTACTTGAGCTTTCATTTCTCTATCTGTTAAACCCCCACATCTGTGAATTATTCTATCAGCTATAGTCGACTTACCGTGATCAATGTGAGCAATAATCGCAAAATTTCTTATGTTGTCAATTTCAGTAGACATTTATGATCTAATTTTTGCTCCAGATTTATTCTCAACAGTTGAAATAATTAGTTTATTAATTTTTTCAAGATCACTCTCTTCTAATGTTTTTTTGGATGATTGAATTGTTACATTCAGAGCTATTGACTTTTTATCATTAGGAATATTTTCACCTTCATAAATATCAAAAATTTTAATCGACCTTATTAAATTTTTATCAATTGAAGATATAATTTTTATTAAATCTTGTGCTTTAAATTTTTTATCTACCACAAAAGCGTAATCTCTTTCTGATTTTTGATAGTCAGAGTACTCAAAATTAGATTTTTGGTCTTTAAGTTTTAGTTTATTTTGTTTTAATTGATCTAGATAAATTTCAAAACCAACCAATCCTTCAGTTTTTATATCAAGTTTTTTGTTAATATTTGGATGAATTTCTCCAAAATAAGCTACTGGATCTATATCATCCTTATCAAGATATACTGAACCGGCTTTGCCTGGATGATAATATGAAGGAGATTTATCTCTTATGAAAAGACTTTCTCTGTTATATCCAGCCTCAACTAATGTTTGAATTACATCTTTTTTTACATCAAAAACATCGACTGGTCTGTCTTTTTCAATCCAGTTTAGTCTTGATATTTTTCCTGATTTTATTGCTCCTATTGCTGTCAATTGTTCTCCTGGCTGCTTATCCTTAAAAATCGGTCCAATTTCAAATAGGGAAATATCTTTAAAACCTCTATCTAAATTTTTCTTTAAATAAAAAGTCAAGTTGGAAAAAATAGAATTTCTTAAAACATCTAAATCTGAACTTATTGGATTCACAATTTTAATTTCCTTAAGATCTTCTTTAAAAAGGTTATTTACTTTTGAGTCTGTAAATGACCAGGTAATAGTCTCAAAATATCCTTTTGATGCCACAGAACGTTGAAGAAAATGAAAGAGTTTCTGCTGTTTGTTTAATGCATCTTTTATTTTAGTTTTTTCAGGCTCTAAGGTTTCTATATTATTATAACCTTTGATTCTTACTATTTCCTCTACTATGTCTATTGGTTGAGTTATATCTGGTCTCCATGAAGGAATTTTTAAATCTAATTCTAATTTCTTTTTAGAAATTTCAAATCCTAGTCCAGTTAAAATTTTAATTATCTCTTTATCTTTTACGTTAAAACCAGTTATTTTTTTAAATATAGATTTCTTAAATTTAATTTTATTTTTAGTATATGCTTCAGTTTTTCTAACATCAAATTTACTAATTTTACCTCCACAGATGTCTGATATCAAATGAGCAGCTTTTGACAAACCTATTTCAATTGATTGAGGATCAATCCCTCTTTCAAATCTAAATTTAGCATCAGTATCAATATTCAACAATTTTGAAGTTTTTCTAATAGATTTAGGTAAAAAATATGCTGACTCTAATAAAATATTCTTGGTGTTGATTTCCGTACTAGTGCGTATTCCTCCAATTATTCCTCCTAAACCTAACACACCTGAATTATCGGAGATAACACACATGTCCTCATCTAATTTATATTCATTATTGTCAAGAGCTTCAAAAGTTTCACCTTTTTTTGAATTTCTTACAATAATTTGATTATCAATTTTATCTGCATCATATGCATGAAGAGGCCTATTTAAATCAAACATCACATAATTTGTAATATCAACAATTGCAGAGATAGGTTTTTGACCAAGAGACTCGATTTTCTCTTTTAACCATTTTGGACTTTCTTTATTTTTTACACCTTTAATTAAACAACTGCCAAATATAGTACAGCCTTGATTTTTATCTTTTCTTATTGAAACTTTAATTTTTTGATTTCCATTTTTTTTAATACTTTTATTTGAAATATTTTTCAATTTGCCGGCTCCAGCAGCCGCAAGGTCTCTAGCTATACCTCTTACACCCAGACAATCAGGACGATTTGGTGTTATTGATAAATCAACAACTTTATTAGTATTATTTTTAAAAAAATTTTTACCAATTTTATCTGAATAATTACTAGATTTTAATTCTATTATTCCATCACTTTCATTTGATAAATTTAATTCAGACTCTGAACATAACATTCCATATGAAGTGATTCCTCTAATCTTACTAACTGCAAGTTTCATATTATTTTTTGGAATTATTGACTCAGGGCCAGCATAAACAGTCAAAAGATCCTTCTTTGCATTTGGTGCTCCACATACAACTTTAACATTACTTTGCTGACCTATATCAACATTACAAATTTTGAGTCTATCTGCATTTGGATGCTGTTCTGCATTGATAATTTTTGCTACCTTAAAGTTATCTAAATTGTTGCTAAGATATTCAAAGCTTTCAACTTCAAGACCAACATTTGTTAATTTTTCAATTAATTCGTTATCCTTATACTTTGTATCTAGATGTTCCCTGAGCCAGCCTATTGTAAATTTCATCTACTTAGACCTCTATAATTTGATGGGACATCTAATGGATCGAAGCCAAAATGATTGAGCCATCTATAGTCTGTCTCAAAAAATGCTCTTAAATCATTAATGCCATACTTAAGCATTCCAAGTCTATCTATACCAATACCAAAAGCGTAGCCCTGGTATTTTTCTGGATTAATATTTACATTTTTAAGAACGTTTGGATGTACCATGCCACAACCTAAAATTTCTAACCACTTATCACCCTCACCTATTATAATTTTTCCATCTCTCAACTCATAGCCAATATCTACTTCTGCAGATGGCTCTGTAAAAGGAAAGTGACTTGGTCTAAATCTCATTTTAATTTTATCTACCTCAAAAAACTCTTTTATAAAATAATTTAAACATCCTTTTAAATTCCCCATATTAATATCTTTATCAATATGTAAACCTTCAACCTGATGAAACATCGGTGCATGAGTCTGATCGCTATCTGATCTATAAGTTCTTCCTGGCGCAATAATTTTAAATGGTGGATTACTTTTTAACATAGTTCTTACCTGAACAGGAGAAGTATGGGTTCTTAATAGTAGCTCTTTCTTGTCATCAAGATAAAAAGTATCATGCATGTCTCTTGCAGGATGATTCTCAGGTGTATTTAATGCTGTAAAATTATTGTATTCATTCTCAACATCAGGTCCCTCTTCAACACTAAAGCCAATTTCAGAAAAAATTGATGATATTTCATCAATGACTTGTGAAACTGGATGGATTTTTCCCTGCTCAAAACTTCTCTCAGGTAATGTAACATCGACTTTTTCATTTTTAAGTTTTTGATTTATTTCTTTTATCTCAATTTCTTTAAATTTTTTTGATATGTTATCTTGAAGCTCTTCCTTAATAAAATTTAAGTCTGAGGCGAACTGTTTTCTTTTTTGAGATTCCAAAGATCCAAGTTTTTTAAATTCGTTTGGGATATATCCATTTTTTCCAAATAATTCAGTTTTAATTTGATTAACTTTATCTAAGCTCAATTCTTGATTTAGTTTTTCTAAGTATTCTTTTTTGATTTTTTTAATATCAGACATTCTTATAGAATATTTCTTAACTTAGGAAAAACAATAGTGAAGATTAATTAATAGCTGCTTGTGCTTTTTTTACTATTGTTTTAAATGCATTTGGGTTTTCATATGCT
>MDSV01124003.1_pt1 | contig 18396 bp, 10 predicted proteins | sample 810851 | NCBI WGS metagenome assembly MDSV01 (sample SAMN05326640, study PRJNA326480) | marine metagenome | isolation source: seawater | place: Atlantic Ocean: North East | collected 2012 | reverse complement strand
TTCACAGCATCCATAACTGTCTGTCCGTTTGACAAATGCTGTTTGGATGGGGTCCATGCACCTCGTGATTTGCTCATGGCGATTCCACGACGGACACGGTCTTTGAATTGATTGCTAGAAGCATCTCAGTGAGATGAGCTCACATTTGTCCAGGTCGGCGGTTGGGGATGCCTCCTGGGGTTGAACGTTCGCTGCGAATTGTGTTTCGAGGGACAAAACGCTTTTCGAACGTTTCCTCTTCTTTACCTTGTGCCGCAGCATTGAGGCGATTTCCACTCTTTTTCTGAATGTAATTTGTTCGTCCACGGTAAGCAACTGGACCAATAAACCGCTCGAGCATTGGACCCGATTCATCGTGTTCCTTTGGACGCTTCAGCCACCATGCCTTGCCCAGCGGCTGTGTACGTGGTGGACGACCCTTTGTGATCGATACTGCTCTTCTCTTGAGACGTCCTTTGATCTTCTTCTCGGACTCTTTAGGCAAGCGGGCGTGAAGCCAAGCAGGCATACCAATATCGAGTACAACTCCATTCACCGAGACCAAAATACCCGACAACAAAAGGTGATTTCCAATAGGGATGTTGCTTTCATTAGGTGTTGCTTTGAAACGTTTCATGCGTCGAACATACTTCATCATTCCACGCTGGTCACGGTGTTTGATCAACTGTTCTTGCTGTCTCAAAAATCTTCTGTAACTGTAGTGCAGGAACAGCAAGACAACCAGCAATGCCGAACCTTCATTTTTACCAACTTCTTGGTAGGTGAGGATGCTGAGAACAAACCATAGAGGTACCATCACAAAAAAGGTGAAGATAATTGAAAGAGGACTGGAAGAAAATCGGGGAGGCATAACATGGCGAGTTGCCTCATGCGCTGCAACCATCACATTGGCTGTAACGGCCTCATCGAGACCACCTTTTACCGCCAAACCTGCGAATGGATTAACTGGTGCTTTATCGACCCATTGCCTCTTTGCTTTTTCATCGTCAAGGATGAGGGATACTTCCAGGTATTCTTTGCCCTTTTTACCGTATCCAAAGATGACCGCAAGCGCCATGACTCGGGGGTCTTTTGAATCGCTCTTAATGAGTTCATCCAGCACAGATCTTGCATCATGCCATTCGCCGGTATCCAGCAAGCACAGTGAAACTGCAATTCTTGGGCGAACACCCGTTGGGTCTTGCCTGACAAGTGTAAGAGCCATTTCCAACGCATCATCATACTTACGCTGGGCACGAAGGAGGGCGACCATTGACAATTGACCTACCAAGGAAACACGGTCTTTGTGCATCGACAAATCCTTGGGTTGTGGCTTCCAATAGCGCATCATGTTTTGGAGCATTTGTAAATGGTCGATTACAGAATTGTTTTCCCAGTCCCACAAATCGTCTTCAGACACCCTGCCCTGCCATGGGTCAAGCCATTCACAAATGAAGGAAAGAAGTTCAGGCTCATCGTATCCTTCGGGTTGCTGAAGGCCGTGCAGAGCTTCCCGAGCCGCATCAAGACGTCGGAGTGCCATGTAACCGGTTGCAATAATCATCCGTGCTTCGTCATCATCTCCACCTGCCTGAGCGAGTAACTTTCGACCCTCTTCAATGGCTTCAGGCCACAGACCTCGCAGTGCTTTTTCCCACATTGATGCTCGTGATTGTTCTTGACGAATCAAGCCTTGATCGCCTGGGAAGTCGTGAGTTTGTACACGAATTAGCAAATCAATATCCTCGTTAAAGGCCGCATTTTCAACCAATTGCTGAAGACGGTCGCCTCCTTCAACTTTAACCGCACCTTCTCGGCGCTCATCTGGATTCAAGTCAAAGCGTAAGTGACGTAAGGAACCAAAACGAATAATGGAGAGTATCCAAGTTAGCATGAAAACTGCTTGGCCTACTGCGATGAAAAGCCAGACTGTCAACAACCGCATTTCCTCATTGAAGCCTCGACCTTCAAGCCATGTGGTCATTGGCATCAATGATCCAAATTCTTTGTAACATACCAATACAAGAAGCAATACTGTGTATCCGGAAAATCCTGCAAAGGCGAAGATGAGTTGTCGTGCTTGTGCGGATTTTTCTGTGCGAATCTCCCGAGGAGTATCAAGTGTTACACCGAACAATCCACCAAATGTTTGTCCTCCAAGAATCAGGTTACGAGTCAACTCAAAAATAAACGCCAGTCCGACAATGGCGATGTTCATCGTAAGATAAAGAGACAAAAATTGCGGAAGTGCCTTGATGAATTCCCAGTGAAACAAAATTTCAGAAATCAAATCAATTCTCACAAATATTGAGTGACCAATGATTCCACCATAGTTCAAAATCTCTTCTGCATTCGTCGGTGATTTCGTCATAACATACAGCACTGTTACAATACCATTGATCGCTGTGATCGGCATGGTAAGTAAGAACAGAACGAGGATGAATGAAAATGTGCGGCCAATAAAGGAGGGAATAACAGGGTCAATCGGATTAGGTCTTCCCCGAAATGTTCGCCACTTACTGATCAATAGCATGTTCCAAGATGCCCCCATAATTCGGCCGTAGGCAAAGATTGTTGGTGCCATGAATGTCAACATTGCAAAAGCAAGCCATGTGGGTGTAATTGATCCGTTGATGCTGTAACCATAGACGACAACAATCAATGTAATGATGACCAAAAGAGCCATCGTTATGAGGCGGCGTAAGAGACCTTGAAACAAGCCCGAGACTTTCACTTCTCTGGTCCTACGACCTAAAATCTGACCGTTAAGTGTCTCCCATGGAGAGATAATAACGGGTATTAACACCAACAGAGCAATCAAGTACAAATTGAACTGATAGAAATTTTCAGGGTCAAACAACAATTCTGCTATGAGAAGCAATACCCCTGTTAACCCCATCATGTACAGAAGGACCCCGTACCCAACAAAACCTTCCTTCAGGAGACGCCGTGAATCCCTTAGCGTTTTCGTGATTCGATGAACTTCGTACAAGTCATCATCGATCTCGAACGCAACTTGGAGATTCTTCAATTGTTGAGGAATAAACCATCGGCGCACCATGAATGCGACCAGCAATGCCAGCAATAAGGGCCAAAGTAATCCCATCGAAAAGCCAGTCGTTTGTTGTACAGAAACTGCCGAAGCATTTGGTAAAAACAGAACCGAAATGAGGACAAGAAACGCCCAAGTATTGACGAATCCATTCCTCCGCATGGTAGGTGGGTGGTGAATTGCTTCATCAAGTCTTCCGCTACGGGTTCAATCAACTTCTACTTTGCACAAGGAAGCGATCAATACGGTCAAATGCCTCTTTAAGGACCTCAATATTTGGTAAATAGACCAATCGGACATGGCCCTTTCCGAGTTCGGGCGAGAAACCGCTTCCATGAACGAGCAATACATGTTCTTGATGAAGTAAATCCAATACAAATTCCTTGTCTGCATTGGCCCATCTTTCATCAGTGAGCCGAACAAACATGTAGAATGCACCACCTGGAGATTCCACTTCAACACCATCCATGGCATTGATTCGTTCAATACAATAATTTCGCTGAGATTCTACTTTTGAACGATATTCATCCATCCACGATTTATCTCCCGTGAGTCCAGCAAGGAATCCTATCTGGGCTGGAGTTGAAGCACATAATCGGGACCTTAGAAGACGTTCGATGCCGTCTCTTAGGAGGTCCATTCGCCCCATCGGATCGTGAAACGCCATGTAACCAATTCGCCACCCTGGTGCATAGTAGACCTTTGAAACACCGTTGAGTACAATGACAGGTTGTGATGTATTTCTGCTTGCAACAGAGACGTGCTTCCCTGTAAAATCCAGACCATCATATATTTCATCGGCAACAATCACACAGTTTGGATATTTTGAAGCAATTTCCAACAGACGGTCAACATCTTCAGCTCCACAAACGGTACCACAAGGGTTGTTAGGATTGATAAGGACCAACAATCGCACATCATCGTCCATTTTCCGCTCAATATCATCAAAATCCAATCCCCATCCGTCAAGATGTTGGAGTTTGTATTCAACCGTAGTCGCCCCATACATTTGCGGGTAGGCCATGTATGGTGGATAATGCGGCCCGGGGGCGAGAACTTTAGTCCCCTCTTCAAGAACTGCAGCAAAAATGATTTGGAGCGCTTCTGTAACCCCATGACATACATAGATGTCCTCGGATGTTGCATCCCATCCCTTTTGCCGTTCGTCATTAGCGATGGCTTCTCTCAACTCAGGCAACCCATAGGACGGAGAATAACCATTTTTACCATCTTGCAGTGCTTGAGCATAAGCATCAACCATGTGTTGGGGCGTTGGCAACCCAGGATAGGCGATTGGATCGCCGATATTCAATTTGATAATGTGATGGCCCTCTTTTTCAAGTTTCGTCGCGGGGACCACAACATCGCGAATAGCATATTCAATACTTGATGCTCTTTTGGAGACTGGTACCTGGCCGGACATGCGATTCATCCTCCCTACATCGCCTCGTTCTTTCAACTTTCAGTGCTTAAGGATGAACTTCCTCAATGGAATGTCCGCCCATCGCAAGAACTTCCTGGAAGTAAACCTCATCAACAGTCTGCACAGAAAGTCGTTGCCCTTTACGGAGAAGAGGCATTCCCTCAAGATTTGGATTTGCCTTCATGTCCGGCAGACTCACAATCGCTGAAAAACCGAGAACTGGTGCGATGTCAACCATAAACCAACGAGGGGAATCAGGAGAGGATTTTGGGTCAAAATAATGACCGTTGGCATCCCATGAAGTGAAATCAGGATAGCCTTCCCTGACTACTTTTGCAACACCAGCAACATGAGGAGGTTTCGTATTGGAGTGGTAAAAAAGTACCAAGTCACCGACTTTCATTGAATCACGCATGGTATTTCTGGCCTGATAATTACGCACACCATCCCAGTGTGTTTGACCGTCTTCAACAAGTTGCTCATAGGGATAGACATGCGGTTCAGACTTCATCAGCCAGTAGTTCATGACATGCCGTGGAAGAGGAAGTCTATGGAATGCTCGCTCACCAAACATCAATGACATCATCGACAAGTGATGCATCCATTACATCATCAATATGATGTGTCATATCCTCGACCAAACCGAGGCGTCTTGCCATACCGTTGGCGCCTCCAACAGCTCCGATACCCATTTTCTCGAGGGTTACGAAGATCGCAGGCAATAGAATGAGTGCACTCGCGGCAGCAACCCAAAGAAGAATCAGAATCACTGTGATGAACGGACGGATTTCAGGAATCGGAATATCATAGGCCGCAAACATACCCAATGAAGTGACGACCGCAGCCTCAAAGAGTGACATTCCAGTTCCAACTGCTGCACTACGTATGGCCTGAATACCTCCACCCAATTCACGAATACGATTCGAGATGTGAATTGAAAAGTCAACTCCAACACCAACCAAGATTGAGCCGATCATTACCGTGACCAAAGACAGAGGCACATCCATCCTCCACATCACCAGCCACTGAAGGGCAACCGTCGCAATAACTGGAGAAGTGGTCCATATTGAGTACCTGATGTCTTTGAATACAATGGCCAAAGTGATCAAGGTCAAAATAATAGCAAATCCAAGCGAAGTCCATTGTGAGCCGACAATTAATCTGTTGACTTCAATAGCAGTAGCCGCAACACCCGTCAAGTCTTCAGCAGTTTCACCAAAATCACCCCTGAAAGAATCCGTATTTTGATTGACAACTTCGACGCTTCGGGCCGTGTCTGCAACCGGAATAAACGGCATATCAACGTAGATGAGGGAACGGCTGAAATCATCACTGACAAAGATTTCACGCGTTTCTTTTGTCAAAGAAGCATAAAACACGTCAAGGAGGAAAATTTGTGTTTGTCTCGAACCAGGTAGACCGTATTCACTCGGATCTGTCAGCAGGTCCCAAAACGAGGTGTTTATGGCGAGGTTATTGCCCAACAGAACTTCGGATAAATCCTTGAAATCATCGCATTGCTCTTGTGCGACAATGCAAGGTGTTTCTTGAATGAAGGTATTCGCTTGCTCACCAGAAACGCTCGCTTTAACACCGGAGGATTTCATCAAAAAGACAACGGATACAGCAGTTGTGTTCTCAATTCCGTTAAGTTTGGATTCCAAATTATCAATTTTCTTGAGCATGGCTGCTGGGTCATCATTTGACGGGTCACCGTCTCGAATGTCACCGCTAACGTTAGCGTTGATGAGTACCATACCAACTTGACCTGCCTCGAATTCTTTGCTGTATTGTTTCATTTTGACAACTGGAGATTCTCCCTCAGGAGCCATGCCGAGCAGGTCAATATTTTCTTCAACATTGGCTTGGCCTACCGTTGCAGACAAAAGGATGAGGAGAAGAAATACTCCAATGACTCCTTTGTTGTACTTTACAGGCACTTCAACAAGCACATCAAACGCTTTCAATGGAGGATGTTTTGGCTTTTTCAAGTCAAGAATCAGGGTGAGGTTTGGAACCATGAACATGGTGAGAATGTAGACGATTACGATACCTGCAGACAAGGCAATACCAACCGTTTGAATCGGCGCCATCGGAGTAAATACAAGAGAAATGAAACCTATCACTGTCGTTACTGCTGATAAGAAAACAGCTTTACCCGTAGATGAAAGCGATGCACGCATTTTTTCTGACCGAGAACCTGCCTCTTCAGCATATCGATTGGTAATGTGCAGGCCATAAGATACACCTAAAGCAAGTAAAATCGGACCAACAATAATCACCGTCATCGTGACTTCATAATTTGTCGCCCCAATGAGTCCTAAAGTCCAAAACACAGCACATAAAGTGGGCAAACCAGCAATAATAAGCACCTTTAGACCTTGAATGGGGCGCATACCTGTCAATCCAGCTTGCAATAGGTCAGAGTGGAAAATAAACAATCCAATCGCAACCAAAATTACGGCCATCGGGAAAATTTCCCAAAACAAACGGAATGAAAATTCAGTTACTGCATTTGTAATAGGAACCGGCCCGGTCAGCACCATGGAAAGTCCTAGATCATCCCAATTGCACAAACTGTTGTCAGCTGGTGCTCCATTGTCATCGAATTCACAAGGACGTTCTTTTGAAGAGATGTTGTCAAGAATGAACTGAGTATCTGCGATGATGTCTTTTGCAGGTCGCTCTTCCGTGACCGCAATGGCCATGATAGCCCGATCCAACAAACCGTCGGGACCACCATCTTCTCCTCCGGTAATGTCCCTTGCAAGTTTGTTCAACCCAGAACTTGGTGAGCCATCTTCCTCGTACATCTCTTCGATGACGAGGTCAATCGTAGTTTGACTTGGAATTTCGTAAGAACCCCCAAACTGCTCATCAGTAAGCTCCAATGCATCGTTCAACTGTTCGGCCAGACCAGCCGTTGCGCAATTTTCTTGTCCGGTGGCACAACCGAGATTTCCCGCTTCAGTCACCAATGCTTCACGAATTCTTGGAGCACTTGAATTCACTTCCTTGAGTACCGTTGAAAGAGAAAGAATGTAAATAACGTCATCCGAGTCATCCGAGAGATATGGATTGAGAATATTTTCTACATAACTGATTTCTTGTAAAATTCGTTGGTCTGTAATGTTTTGATTATCAGATTCAATGTAGACAACCATCACGTTCGTGGACCAATCTTCTTCCACCTTGCCCAGCAGTTCAGCTACCTGGCTTCCATCCGGGAGGTAGACTTCCATATCACCATTGACGTTGAGTGCTGGGTTATTGGGGTCATCATCAAACCGTGTATCATCAAGAAATCCCGATTGAGTGACAAAATACACTGTTAGTAAAAGGAATACCAACACAGTTGGAATTGGGAAGCGAGTAATCGCACCGGTTGCTCCAGATTTTTGCCACTCACGTTTCATTCGTTTGGGCGCTTCAAGGACTGCATCCATTCCTCGTTTTGAATCAATAGTTTTGAGTTGGTTAACGACTTGATTCCGCAAATTTCGCATTTTTTCGGCACTAGATTTGCGGCCGTTGGGAGGGGGTGTAGATTTGTCACTATCGGCCAAAGTATTCACCCCTTGGTTAAGCGAGGCGCCCTTCATTCAAAGCCTTAATCCCCTAATGATGACATTGAATCCATTATCGTTTTCTAAAAAATGATGCGAGGGTTTCAAATGAGGAGCAGTACAGCGCCGTTTGGACCCACTTCACTTACTGAGTCGGGGCCAGGTGAGGCACATGCCATCTCCAGCATTACCAGAAAAACGTTGGTCAATTGACCTAGAAAAAAGCATACAAGAAGCCCATTACGCTGATAATGCTCTGTACACAAAACGCTATGGTTTCAATCCCAATTCAGACAAAGAAGTGTTCGTTATCGACACGCCCCCGCCCTACCCGTCTGGCACTTGGCACATCGGCGCTGTAGCTCAATATTCCATGATTGACGTGCTTGCAAGAAGCCAGCGACTCATTGGAAAAGAGGTATACTTTCCATGGGGTGTTGACCGAAATGGAATCAACATTGAATTCGTTGTTGAAAAAAATACCAAAAGGAAAATGAAAACCTATGACCGTGCTGAGTTCTTAGAACTCTGCAGGACCACCATTGAAACATTTACTGAAGCGATGCGCCATACTGCAAAGCGAGTCGGGTTGTCATGTGATTTCAGCCGAGAATATCTTACTGACGCTCCGGACTACAGAAGCGTAACACAATCCATTTTCGTTGAATTGTTCAAAAAAGGAGACATTGTTGAAGACCTTAGACCCAACATCTACGACCCGGTTGAGGGAACGACCATCGCTGATGCTGAAGTCGAACGACTTCCAAGAAAAACAAAACTTGTTGATGTGAAATGGATATGTGAAGACGGTACTGAATTGGTCATCTCAACAACTCGTCCTGAGATGATTTGCGCTTGTGGAGTCATCGTTGTTCATCCAGACGACGAACGATACAGCCACCTTGTTGGTCAAAACGTCAACTTGCCCCTTGAAACCGTAGGTCGGGAAAAAAGCGTTCAAATCATGACCCATCCATCCGTAAAGTCGGACTTTGGAACTGGAATTTTGATGGTTTGTTCATTTGGAGATCAAAACGACGTTGCAGTTTTCAGAGAACTCGGTCTCGCTCCATTCCAAGCCATTGACTTGGATGGGAAAATGACAGCCGTTGCTGGGCCATTTGCCGGAATGAAGGTCATTGAAGCCCGCCATGCTGCCATTGAGATGCTAGAATCTCAAGGAAATCTTGTGCAAGCCGTTGAGCGGGACCAGGACATTCCTGTCTCCGAACGAGGAAAGAATCCCGTTGAAATCATTCTACTCAAGGAATGGTATGTTCGTCAAACCCACATCCAGGACAAGATGAGAGAACACATTGAGGAAATTGAATTTCATCCACCTCGTAATCGACAATTTCTGCTGGATTGGATGGATAACATCAGCATCGATTGGCCCATCAGTCGACGACGATGGTACCACACAGAGATACCCATCTGGTACAGTGAAGATGAAACAAAGGTGGTTGTGCCTCCAGCAGGCAGTTATGTTCAACCGTGGAAAGAAAATCCTCCTGCAGGAAGTCGCGTATTGGACCGAACAACACGAGAAGACCTCGGCGGATACCACGAACTCAAAGACGGTCTCGGAGCAATTAGCGGGGAAGAAAAGGTCTTTGACACATGGATGGATTCATCCAACTCCAATCTATTCGTGAGCGGATACCTCAACCATCCTGAAGTATTTGAGAAGGCATTTCCCACAGCTCTAAGGCCACAAGGCAAGGAAATTGTACGCACCTGGCTCTATTATACACTTCTCAAATCAACATTGGTGCTTGATAAACCAGGGTTCCAACATGTCTGGATTGACGGCTTGGGAATGGATCCTTGGGGACGTAAAATGAGTAAATCTCTGGGCAACGGAATCGATGCCGATTCTGTTCTTGAATGTGGAGCGGGCGGCAGAACCGGTTCATGGAAGGTCAAAGGGCCCGACAAGACAGTAAGTTTGCGAGCCAACAAAATAGGAAGCGAATGTTTCAGATTATGGAAAGCATGTGATGCACAAGTGGGTGATGATTTCCATATCAATCCCGAAGAAATTGAAAAGAAGTATTTCGGAGTCCTCACAAAATTGTTCAATGTTGCTCGATTTGCTTCTCAGTTTGAGATACCCAGTAATCTGGATGAAGAGCCAGAACATTTGGAACCAGAAGACCGATGGATTCTTGCTGAATTTCAAAACACAATGAACACTGTACAACAATCGTGGAGCGACTTGGACATTTATACTGCAACCCAATCACTGAAAACATTTGGAACCGGGTTACTACCAAGCCATTACCTCGAGATGGTCAAATCCCGTCTGTACGATGACGATGTTGCTGCGGCTTGGACTCTCCACCGTGTTGTTCGGGACTTTATGGCCGCCTTTAGCCCGGTATGTCCATTCTTCACCCACCACATCTCACAAACAGTGTACGGTGCATCCGCAGTTGATGTTGACCGATTCCCATCAGAAGCATATTCTGCAGTTGCTTCGGGTACTGAAGAAGGAAAAAGACTCTGCAACCTCTCTAACAAGATTCAAGAATTCAACGGAGCGGTTTGGGGAGCCAAGAAAGAATCTGGAACGTCCCTCAATCAACCCATAGAGGGCATTGAAATTCCGCAAGAACTCGCTGAATTCTCACACACACTGACGCAGATGCACAAATTGGAGTAAGTCATTCCTCTTCCTGAAACAACATCATCTGTTTTGATGGCGGAATCTCTAACTGCCCCAATCGAAATCCGATGAGGCGAACCGAAGCTGACGAATCAACGTTCATGGCAAAAAGTTGGCGAGCCAGACGTAAGAACACCCCCTCGTCGTCCATAGCCACCGTGATGCTCTTCCCAGATGTATGGGTTTCAAATCCAGTATATCGTATCTTAACTTCACCAAGTCTACCCGAAACACCAAGTTCTTGTGCACGTTTCATCACAAGGTTGACGAGAATTTCCAACTGATGCATCACAGATTCATGGTCACTTTGGTCAATTTCAAACGTATGTTCTTTTCCGATGGATTTCCTGCTTCGAATCGGACTAACCTCAGTACTGCTCTCACCTTCAACGACTTTTTTGAGCCAAGACGAAAAACGCTCGCCAGCAATTCGGGCCAAAGCCAATTCACCGAGTTCATACGCCTCATCAACGGTGGTAAGACCCCATTCAGCAAGTTGAGTTGCCCGCTTGGGTCCGATTCCCGGCACTTCACGTATTGAGCGTCCTGAAAAAAAATCTTGAACTTCATCGGGCATTATTCGGAAAATTCCTTTCGGTTTTCGCTCCTCACTGCCCATCTTTGCAAGAATTCTTGTCGGCCCGATTCCAAACGATGCGGATAAATTGAGTTCATTTTCTATGTCGCTCTGAAGATTTCTTGCCATAGCGAGAGCTCTATCCCAATCACCATCCACCTCCGAAGTCACATCAAGATAGGCTTCATCGATGCTTGCTTTTTCAAAAATTGAACAAGATCGTTTCAGAATTGCCATCACTTTACGACTTGCTCTCGAATACAAACCACGAGTTCCCGAAATGTACAATGCTGTCCCAAACGGTGCACCAGGACAACGCCGCCACGCCTCTGAAATAGGCATTGCAGATCTCACACCGTACACTCGAGCCGCGTAATTGCATGTTGAAACAATCCCCCTACCTCGCCCCTGCTTCGGGTCTGAACCTATAATCAACGGAATTTCATCATCAAAGCCATGGTGAAGCACCTCAACAGCAGCAAAAAACGCATCAAGGTCACAATGAATTAAAATTTTATTTGAGGTAGAATTGTTCTCATCCACCCTTACCACAACCCAGAATGTGCGTCAAAGGTGTTTGAACTTGTCCATGAAATAACGAAACATTAGCGTGTTACAAATATTGACGGTTGACGGTGAAATCGCAATCATTTCCTTCAAGAACCGTCATGATGTTCGCAACGATGTCTGTACCAACTCTGGCTTGCGCTTCAATGGTTGCAGCACCGACATGAGGAGTACCATGGAAGTTCATCATCTGAAGCAATGGATGGTCTGGGGAAACGGGTTCATTTTCAAAGACATCAAGGGCTGCTGAGGTTAAATCACCGGACTTGAGTGCGCCCGTAACTGCATCTTCATCAACGATGCCTCCACGAGCACAATTGATGATATGGTTGCCACATTTCGAACCGTCTCTACCAATGCGTGGCATCATTGAAATTCGCTCCGCATTCACAAGATGGTAGGTTTCATCCGTCAAGTTGCAATGAATGGAAATATGAGTGCAATTTGAAAAAAGGGCATCAACGGTCTTATGCAATCTTGTGTTTTTTGATTTGGCAATCTTAGGTGGGAGATATGGGTCATAGGCATGAACTTCCATTCCAAGTGCTTGGGTAACATCACCCACCGATTGCGCAATCCTTCCAAACCCGATCAGTCCAAGCGATTTGCCAAAAAGTTCAGAGCCTTTTAGAGCTTTTTTCTCCCACAGACCTTGCCTCAAACCACGGTCAGCTCTAGGAATGTGACGTATTGATGCAAGAAGGTGGCCAAGGGTTAGTTCTACAACGGATTGTGTACTTGCCCTTGGAGCATTGACCACAGCGATTCCAGCAGTTCCTGCAGCCTCAAGATCGATGTTATCAACACCAACACCAGCACGACCAATGACTTTCAAGCGGCTACCTGATGAACGGATTACATCGCCGGTTAGTTTCGTCGCACTGCGAACAATGATAGCATCAAATTCAGCCAATGCACCGTCCAACAAATTCTGAGGAGAAATTGATGCTGCGATTACTTCATGACCCGCTTTTTCAAGCATGAGAACTGCTTTTTCATCCATTCCATCTGTAACCGCAATTCTCGCCATGACTCCGCTTTCTCAAGGAAGGTGGATGAACCTTCGGTTTATTGGAATTTGAACCATGGCTTTCAAACACCCCTAGCCCTTCGCCATATTGAGGCTGGACTATGGCGACCGATGTAGAAGCCTTACTTTGGGGGGCGGGAATTCTCGCTCTTCCACTCATCATGGCCCTACCAATGCGACTTGCATGGCAAATATGGGTGGGTATTGGGCACGAAGTATCCGAATACCGAACCATTGTTCGCCAAATTGTTGATTCCGGCCATCAAGTATCTTCGTTTTCTCAAACATTGGATGATATTGCTCGTAATTTGCGAATCAGTCCCGCTAAACAGAGACTCATTGAAGCAGAATTGCTTCATCCGCTAACGATCTCTCATTTTCTTCTTCTTCCGGCTTTACTAATTCTACCGTTGACAGCAATTATGGCTCTCCCAGTGGTTCTTATCGGATTTCCTTTCATGCTCTTTGTTGAGTTCATACTGATTCGCAAGAAATTTCTCATCTCTGGCCTTAGGTACATAGAACGCATCATGCACTGGCAGATTATTCACGTTCCAAAACCGCATAGAGGTACAAAGGAAAATGAAACTTCGATTACAGAATTTTCTCAGCACATTGAGCATTTCAATTATGTCCCGCAAGCCGCCTTTTTGGGACTTTTTGCATGGTTGATCGTACATTGGGTATTGAACCTTGATTCATGGACGATCGAGCTGATTGTATCGTCTCTCTTGTATATGGTGCTTCTATCAATTCTTTCTGTGTTGAACACTGCGTTTGAAGCAGACCTTGTGTTCGTAGACCCTGCTAAAGGCCGTCTTGTACCGGTTGACCAGTGGCTTGAAGGTGTGCTCAATCCAATCGTCGGAATAGGATTGGTGTTTTTACTCGGACGTAATCTGCTTGAAGAATCAAGAAATATTGGAGGCAATGCTGTGTTGTTTGCTTCAGTTGTTTTGGCACTAATGTATGGGGCTGCTATCGTTGGAATCTCTTACAGATGGGGTTATTCTTCGTGGAGAGGAGGACGTGTGCGCAAAGAATTCCAAGAACAAGTTATCGAAACTCTCAATCCACTTAGTTACGATCTAACACGTTCAAAGGGCCGTATTGATTTCAACGTTAGAATGGGTATGGAAGAGCGACTCAATATCATTGAAGAAACAAATGCTCAACAAATGTCTTTTGAAGACCTTCAAAATCTTCCATCGGGCACTTCTAAGGGCAAAGCACCCTCAAACCCATTGAAGTAAAGATCAATCCATCCAAGGGATATGTTCTGGAATTTCTGCAAATAAGTTTGCAGGGACTGCTACCTTGATTTTCGAAACGCCACCAAGTTTCTCGGCTGAAGCAATTTGCCAAGATTTGAATGATTCAAAATCATCCATAAGAAGAATCGGATTATTGAGCATGTTCCATCCGAGTGTTTGCATTTCAGTACCCGGTGGCTCGTGACCAGAACAAACGATTGTTTCTTCCGAAAAACGTTCCAATACACTCAATGAATCCCAGTGAACATGCATTCGACCACTGGGCAGGTCATCCCTCCCAACACCGCCCTCACCGTTGAATAAGAAATCCCCCGTCATCATGTATCCGGGGACATGAACAATCATCGAATCCGAAGTATGACCCGGACAATGATGAAATTGAATCGGAATGGACCCCAGCATCAACTTTTCTTCATCTTCCACGTAGCGATTCACTTCAAGACTGGAAGTTGACTTCCACATGACATAATCGCATCCGAGTTGTTCTCTCAAAGTAAAGCAGGCAGTGATATGATCAGCGTGCATGTGCGATGCAATGGCATACTTCAATGTCAAACCGTCGGATTCCAGGCGTTGGATATAATTCTCAAGATAGTCATAAACTGGGTCAACGATGGCGGCCTCTCTGGTTTTTTCATCTACAATGATGTACGTCATTGCCCAAACTCCCTCATTCAATTGTTCAAAGAGCATATTTTGAGTGAACAGGAGGAGGGATTTGAACTTTGATACATGGATTCCTCCAATGCATTGTATAATACAATGGACGGTATAGAAAATTTGTAGCCCTTTGAACTTCATTTCGTTTTTACAAGTCTGTGAAACGAATCAACACATATACGAGGATTCATGACCACCAATGTGTTGGACCAAAACATGCATCCCGACTCTGTCGTTTATCTCGAACACGATGGGAAGGTACTGCTTGTTGATGATTTGGGAAACGGCCCATGTCTGCCGACTAAAGGAAGAGATGATGGGAGCGAAATGCTACGCTTTCCGACCCCGAAAGAAGTGAAGTCTTTGGGTATCGAATTTACAACCAAAATGTCACTATCAATTCGTTTTGATTCGGGTATTTATGAAGTAATCAAGGCCTATCCAAAGATTGGATGGCCGAAAGATTGGGCTTGGAAAGACGATTGTATTTCTGATGACTGTGTGCATCCTGTCGTTCGTGAATCTATCTATCGTTCACTTCACCGATTGGTGTCAAAAGTGATGATTCAAAATTCAGACGGCGACGTATTGATGGCCAAGGTCGAGCGTGGTCATTTTCATGGATTTTGGACACTTCCTGGGGGATATATGGACCATGACGAGCATCCTGCAATCGGTTGCGTCAGAGAGACCCTTGAAGAACTTGGGCTGGAAATTGTTCTTGAATCATCGGAGCCTGTAATCACCCAGAAGATATTCAATAATGAGGGAATCTCATTCGTTTCATTCACCTACAGATCTACCTGGGATGGAAGTCTAAGTGAGTTGACCCTTCAAACAGAGGAAATATCGGAAGCACGATGGTTCAAGCCACGGGAAGCGCATGACCAAGCAGTATCCTACTTTGACACACAAGCTCTGAAAAGTATACTCAACGATTGAGTTAGATTCCGATTTCTTTCTTTGCAGCATCGAGTGCATCTTGGAGACCTTCGGGGTACGAACCGCCTCCTTGTGCGAGGGTTGGGCGACCACCGCCCCCTCCTTTGATATGAGGTGATATGGCCCGCAACAGTGTCACTGCATCATATCGCTCACTTGCTACAGTATCTTCTGTAACGGCGATCATCAATTTGCCACCTCCGTCACGAGAACCAAGAACTGCAAGTGTTGGAACATCCTTGTTAAGGGTCAATTCCTTGAGCATTTTTGTCATGGTTTTGAGGTCTCCATCAACCTCCATAACGACCACTCGAACACCGTCTAAATCAGAGGAATCGCTTCCCCCTCCCGATGTTCGCAGACGAACAATTTCCGCTTCAAGATGCTCAATGGTTTTACGTTGTTCTTTCCATTCGGTGAAAAATCGTTCCGCAGCTTTAGGTAGGTCACTGGATGATACGCCAAATACCTCGCTTGATGCACGCAGAATCTCATCTTGAGTTCTTGCATATTCAAGAGCGGCTTCCCCAGCCACAATATGCAATCTTTCTACACCATCTTGAACTGCGCTTGAGCGAACGATGCGGATTGAACCAATTTGCCCAGGTTCATCATGATGAGTGCCACCGCATGCTTGTACATCGTGTTCAGCAATCTTCAAGACGCGAATTGAGTTTCCTTTCGGTGCTCCACCTTGATAAAGATCAAAACCATAGGTTTCATCTGCATCTTTCCGATTTAATTCCGTTTTTTCTGTACGTGAAACTTCACCAAGAACCCGGTTGGCGAGGGCTTCAATGGTATCGAGGTCGTTGCGACTCAAACGATTGAAATGGGTAATGTCCAAGCGTCCACTTTCCACTGATTTGTTCGCACCTGCTTGGTAAATATGAGGACCCAATATTCTGCGTGCCGCACCACCGACAATGTGGACTGCAGTGTGGTGATCCATGAGTTGTTTTCTTCTTTTCCAGTCGAGTGCTCCGTTTACAGGTTTTCCAGTAATCAATTTCCCGTTGCATAGATGCAAGATAACATCGCCCACTTTTTGGGTATCCAGAACATGAACTGTGACATCGTCTTGAGTGAGTTGGCCATAATCACCTTCTTGACCACCTCCTTCAGGATAAAAGATTGAAGTTGACAAGATGACGGCATGTGTGGCTTCGCTGGGACCTTGCCCCTTTGAAACGGGAAGTACCCCGATCACATCTGAATTAAATTCACGTTGCGAAACATCAGCATAGTAGAGCGGCTCTGTAGCAGGGAATGAACTGACATCAAATGTTGGCTCTGCACCTTCGGTTGAACGCGCTGCTTCTTTTGCCATGAGTGCATGACGTTCGGCCATTTCAGCGGAGAAACCTGTCCGAAGAGTTACGTTTGACCAGCCAGCATCCCGAGCCAAAGTGACGGCCATGTCAGGAGCCAATCCGTGGGAATCATTCATCGTAAACAAGGCCATATCTGGAATTGACTCCGCATCTTTACCGATACCCTTCAATTGTGTCTGTATGACATTTTTACCTTTACGAAGCATTTCGCCGTATCGTTCCTCTTCAAGTTCCAAAATGGTCAGCAAACCTTGTCGTGATTGCTTGTTCAGATGATTGCCGAGATTTACATCCAAATGATGCTCGGCAAGTTCACACAATGAGACTTCAATTTTGAGCTCATCTCGCATTCTAAGAACACGCCGGGCGAGCATTCGGGCAAGATACCCTGCTTTTGCATTCGATGGAACAAGACCATCACCCAACATATTGCACAGTGCGTGAAGGTGGTCGGGAATTGCGTAAATATTCGCAAGCGGTTCGGTAACGGCCGAGAATTGTTCGGCTGAAACATCAACGCCTCGTTCACTTAGTCGTTGAAGGAACAATTCAGTTAATTCATCCCCATCGACTCCAGCCTCAATGTTCATGATTCCGTTTAACCGGCTCATCTCACCAAGGAGGGCATCCAAATCCAATGAAGGCCATTGTTGAGTTACATCATCAAAACCAGCAAGTTGCTTCAACCATACGACCGTTTCAGGGTAAATGGCTTCGTAGATTGTTGGGGTGCCGGCTGCAGCCCAACAAAAACGCTCAAGCCCATAACCGGTGTCAATAATTTGTAAAGGCATTTTACGATAACGATCGCCTTTCAATTCAACATCACCGTCGGGATGTTCTTCCATATCCATGAACACTAAGGTTGCTAGTTCAAGTCCCCCAACGATGACTTCTACTGCAGCTCCAGCATTGCCTCCACCACACCATGGGTTTTCCACATAGGTGATTTCATCGCTTTTAATTCCAAATGTTGAGGTCAGCATTTCATGACAAAATTGAACGCATTCTTCCATCCAATAGAGAAACTCTCCATCTTCTGAACGATTGAATACATGGTGTGCCATCATCTCAAAGGTCGTCAAATGCCGCCCTGAACGACCAACTGCATCAACATCTGTCAAACGGATACAAGGCTGAGAAATCGTCAGCGGGTTTGCAGGAGGCCGTACCTCTCCCGAGGTGACATGCGGTTGAAAATCCGCAATAGATGCGATCGTGAGGTGAATATCATCCCGCCAACGAGCAAGTACTGGATACGGGTTAATGCGGGTGTGATCTAATTGTTCAAAGAACGACAAAAATGCCTCACGCATAGCGTCTT
>MDSV01017872.1_pt1 | contig 18396 bp, 17 predicted proteins | sample 810851 | NCBI WGS metagenome assembly MDSV01 (sample SAMN05326640, study PRJNA326480) | marine metagenome | isolation source: seawater | place: Atlantic Ocean: North East | collected 2012 | reverse complement strand
TTCCTAGACAGCTCCACTCTCGCAACGGGAGGCCTTCACCCGTCACCAGATCACACGCGATTCACGCAACAACGTCCCTGGACATCACACTTAGGCGCGCCCGCGCAGCACCGCCTGCTTGACCTCAGCGATCGCCTTGGTGACCTCGATGCCGCGGGGGCAGGCCTCCGTGCAGTTGAAGGTCGTGCGGCAGCGCCACACGCCTTCCTTGTCGTTGAGGATGTTCAGGCGCACATCGGCGGCGTCGTCGCGCGAATCGAAGATGAAGCGGTGCGCGTTGACGATCGCGGCGGGCCCGAAGTACTGGCCGTCGGTCCAGAAGACGGGGCACGACGAGGTGCAGGCTGCGCACAGGATGCACTTGGTCGTGTCGTCGAAGATCTCGCGGTTGGCGATCGACTGGATGCGCTCCTTGCCGGGCTCCGGCGCAGAGTTCGAGATGAGGAACGGCTGCACCTCACGGTACGACGCGAAGAAGGGCTCCATGTCGACGATGAGGTCCTTTTCCAGCGGCAGACCCTTAATGGCCTCGACGTAGATGGGCTTGGAGATGTCGAGGTCCTTGATGAGGGTCTTGCACGCCAGACGATTACGCCCGTTGATGCGCATCGCATCCGACCCGCAGATACCGTGCGCGCAGGAGCGGCGGAAGCTCAGTGACCCGTCGACCTCCCACTTTATCTTGTGGAGGGCGTCAAGCACGCGGTCAGTCGAGTACAGCTCGACGTCGTAGTCGACCCAGCGCGGCTCGGAATCCACCTCAGGGTCGAAGCGGCGGATGATGAAGGTCACCAGGAACGACTGGATGCCGGTGGGCTCGGGGGACTGCTCGATGTCGCCCTGCTCATCGGTGGCGGCATCCGTGGAGACAAGCGTCGCGCTCATCGTCAGTACTTCCTCTCCATCGGCTGGTAGCGAGTGATGACCACGGGCTTCCAGTCGAGGCGGATGTGGTCATCCGCGACCGACGAGTGGGGGTCGCCCGTGAGGTAAGCCATCGTGTGCTGCATGTAGTTCTCGTCATCGCGCTTGGGGTAGTCGTCGCGCATGTGGCCCCCGCGGCTTTCGAGCCGGTTGCGGGCAGTGACGACAACGACCTCGGCGATGTCGAGCAGGAATCCGAGCTCGACAGCCTCGAGCAGGTCGGTGTTGAACCTCTTGCCCTTGTCGTCGACATGGATGTTGAGGTACCGAGCACGCAGCTCCTCGATGACGCCGAGAACGTGCTTCAGGGACTCCTCGGTGCGGAACACCTGGGCTCCCTTGTCCATCTCGTCCTGCAGCTTCTTGCGGAGGACCGCGATGCGCTCCCCGCCGGGGTTGTTGCGCAGGCCCTCGATCATCTCGCGGACGCCTGCCGCGGGGTCTTCGGGGAGGTCGACGAACTCGGCGGTCTTCACGTACTCGACCGCGTACCGGCCGGCGCGCTTGCCGAAGACGTTGATGTCCAGGAGGGAGTTCGTTCCGAGGCGGTTCGAGCCGTGCACGGAGACGCAGGCGCACTCACCGGCCGCGTACAGACCCGGCACGACTGTCTCGTTGTCTGCGAGCACCTCGGCCTTGATGTTGGTGGGGATGCCGCCCATCGCGTAGTGCGCGGTCGGCATCACCGGCACCGGTTCGACGACGGGGTCGACTCCCAGGTAGGTACGAGCAAACTCGGTGATGTCGGGGAGCTTGGTCTCGAGCACCTCGGCACCGAGGTGCGTGCAGTCCAGGAGCACGTAGTCACGGTGGGGGCCGGCGCCGCGACCTTCGGCGACCTCCTGCTGCATGCAGCGGCTGACGATGTCGCGAGGAGCGAGGTCCTTGATCGTGGGGGCGTAGCGCTCCATGAAGCGTTCACCGCTCGCGTTACGCAGGATGGCTCCTTCGCCGCGAGCGCCCTCGGTGAGCAGGATGCCGAGTCCGGCCAGGCCCGTCGGGTGGAACTGGAAGAACTCCATGTCCTCCAGCGGCAGTCCCTTGCGCCAGACGATTCCGACGCCGTCACCGGTAAGGGTGTGGGCGTTGGAGGTCGTCTTGTAGATCTTGCCGAAGCCGCCGGTCGCGAAGATCACTGCCTTGGACTGGAAGACGTGCAGGTCGCCCGTGGCCAGTTCGTAGGCCACGACGCCCGCGACCTGGGTCTTGCCCTCGGCATCCTTCACCGTGATGAGGTCGAGCACGTAGAACTCGTTGAAGAAGTTGATGCCGAGCTTGACGCAGTTCTGGAACAGCGTCTGCAGGATCATGTGCCCGGTGCGGTCGGCGGCGTAGCAGGCGCGACGGACAGGGCTCTTGCCGTGGTCGGCGGTGTGACCGCCGAAGCGACGCTGGTCGATCTTTCCGTCCGGGGTGCGGTTGAAGGGCAGACCCATGTTCTCGAGGTCGATGACCGCGTCGATGGCTTCTTTCGCCAAGATCTCGGCAGCATCCTGGTCGACGAGGTAGTCGCCACCCTTGACGGTGTCGAAGGTGTGCCACTCCCACGAGTCCTCTTCGACGTTCGCGAGGGCAGCTGCCATGCCGCCCTGGGCCGCGCCGGTGTGGGACCGGGTCGGGTAGAGCTTGGAGATCACCGCGGTCTTCGCGCCGGGGCCTGCCTCGATGGCCGCGCGCATGCCGGCGCCGCCGGCGCCGACGATCACGATGTCGAACTGGTGGTAATGGACGCCGTCCTTGACGACGCTTTCGGCGCTCTGAGTAGTCACGGGTGCTGTGCTTTCGATGTCAGGTGAGCGGCAGGATTACGAGGCACACAGGCCGATGATCGTGTCGGACGCGGTAGCCGGGTCGAACCCGAGGCAGGGGTCGAAGGTGAAGACCACCAGGGTGCCGAGCAGGATCAGAAGCGCCGCGGTGACCCAGATCGCCGTGACGAGCACGGTGCGGGTCTTGGCGTGAGTCACGTAGTCGTTGGTGATGGTGCGCATACCGTTGGCGCCGTGGATCAGCGCGAGCCACAGCATCAGGACGTCCCACCACTGCCAGAACGGGTTGGTGAGCTTTCCGGCAACGAAGGCGAAGTCGATCGCCTGGATGCCGTCGCCCACCATGAGGTTGACGAAGAGGTGCCCGAAGATCAGGACCACGAGCACCATGCCGGATGCTCGCATGTAGACCCAGCCCCACTTCTCGAGGTTGACGCCGCGGCGGCGCGGGGTGCTGTGGGAGGCGCGGGGTTCGGCGATCGCAGGAGCGCTCATCAGTGACCGCCTCCCATCGAGCTGAAGACATTGATGAGGTGACGGGGGGTGAACCCGATCATCGTCACCGCCCAGACGCCGAGGACGATCCACCAGAGCTGACGCTGGTAGCGCGCACCCTTGGACCAGAAATCCACGATGATGATGCGCAGGCCGTTGTAGGCGTGATAGGCGATCGCGCCGACCAGGAACACCTCGCCGATGCCCATGATCGGGTTCTTGTAGGTGCCGATCACCGCGTTGTAGGCCTCGGGGGAGACCCGAATGAGCGCGGTGTCGAGGATATGGACGAGAAGGAAGAAGAAGATGGCGACGCCGGTGATGCGATGAAGAACCCACGACCACATGCCCTCGTGGCCGCGGTATAGCGTTCCACGAGGGGTCTTGGAGGTGGTTTCGGATACCGACGGTGTGACGCGTGCTGGTGCAGACACGGTCGTCCTCCCTGGATCGAACACGAGCGGGGCGGTCAGTGCCCCAACGGGAACCTGGCGCAGGTCCCTCGGCGTCACTCGGGCGCGAGTCCCATCCTATTGCGCCCGGAGCGGGCGCGGCTCTTAGGCCACCCTTAGTTCGGGGGTACTGCTGTCGCGTGCTGTCACTTCGCGGACACGTGCTCGAAAGGCCGCCCCAGTAGCCTGGGGGCATGTCTCAGAAGATCTCCGACTTCTATGCCGTCATCCCCGCGGGCGGCATCGGCAGCCGGCTCTGGCCGCTCTCGCGTGCCGACGCCCCGAAGTTCCTGCACGACCTCACCGGATCCGGGCACTCCCTGCTCCGTGACACCTGGGATCGGCTCGAACCTCTGGCAGGAAGCGAGCGCATCGCCGTGGTCACCGGGCGCGCGCACCGCGCAGCCGTCGAGGCCCAGTTGCCCGGCGTCCCCGACCGCAACGTCTTCCTCGAATCGGAGCCCCGCGACTCGACGGCGGCGATCGGCCTGGCGGCTGCCGTGCTCGTGCGCCGTGAACCCGACGTCATCATCGGATCCTTTGCGGCCGACCACGTCATCCGGCCTCCGCACCTCTTCCAGTGGGCGGTGCAGCAGGCCGTCGCGGTGGCGCGGCAGGGATACATCAGCACGATCGGCATCCAGCCCTCCGAGCCCTCGGTCGGTTTCGGCTACATCAAGAAGGCCGACGAACTTCTCGTGGACGGCGCACCGGAGGCTGCCACCGTCGAGCGATTCGTAGAGAAGCCCGACCTCGAGACGGCCCGGGCCTATTTCGCCGACCGCTCGTACCTCTGGAACGCGGGGATGTTCATCTCTCGCGCCGACGTGCTGCTTGCTGAGATCGAGGCGAACAACCCCGAACTTCACGCCGGGCTGGTGGAACTCGCCGAGGCCTGGGACGACCGCGACCGTCGGGGGCCGGTCGTCGACCGGGTCTGGCCCGCCCTGACCAAGATCGCGATTGACTACTCGGTCGCCGAGCCCGCCGCCGAGAAGGGCAAGCTCGCTGTGATCCCTGGTCACTTCGACTGGGATGACGTCGGCGACTTCGCGAGCCTGGCAAAGCTCAACTCCCACGGCCGCAAGAACGACCTCGCCATCCTCGGCGAGAATGCCCGCATCCTCTCTGACGCCTCCAGCGGCATCGTCGTGTCGCAGACATCGCGGGTGATCAGCCTCATCGGTGTGCAGGACATCGTCGTCGTCGACACTCCGGATGCTCTCCTGGTGACCACGAGCGAGCACGCGCAGCGGGTGAAGGGTGTCGTCGACGCGCTCAAGCTCGGCGGTCGCGGCGACGTCCTCTGACATACCTGAGCCCCGGCGCGAGCAGTTTGCGTGACGACTCTATTGCGGGTTTGTAACCATTGCTCAGTGGCGGCTGTCTGGAGCATGCATCGTGGCGATTCGCTAGGTAGATTCTCCAGATGCACCCGCCGTCTGGGCGGGCCCTTCACCTGGAGGCACAGTTGACCATTTCCACCCGTAAGCGCGTGCTCGGCGGCCTCGTTGCCGCAAGCATGTTCGTTGCACTCGCCGGCTGCGCGTCGGCCCCCACTGACACGGAGACCACGTCATCCGCCGGCGGCGACGTCGTCGAAGGCTTCATGCCGTGCCTGATCTCGGACGCCGGTGGCTGGAACGACAAGTCGTTTAACCAGTCGGCCAAGGAAGGCATGGACCGTGCCGTCGCCGAGCTCGGCGTCGAGGCCCTCGAACTCGAGTCGACCTCTGAGAACGACTACGCGCCCAACATGGAGACCGCTGTCTCCGAGGGCTGCACCCTGATCGTGTCGGTCGGCTTCAACCTCTCCGCCGCGACGGTCGAGTCGGCGCTGGCCAACCCCGAGGTCGATTACGCGATCATCGACGACTGGGCCGACAACGACTTCGATGGCACCACGGATGCCCCGAACGTCAAGCCGCTCGTCTTCGACACCGCGCAGGCTGCCTACCTCGGTGGCTACGCGGCCGCTGCGTGGTCTGCCGAGGCGGGCGTGAACAAGGTCGGCACCTTCGGCGGGATGCAGATCCCGTCGGTCGCGGTCTTCATGGACGGCTACCAGCTGGGCGTCGAGAAGTACAACGAGGACAAGGGCGCGAGCGTCGAGGTCGTCGGGTGGGACACCACGACCCAGGAAGGCTCGTTCACCGGTGGCTTCGAGGCGAACGACACTGCGAAGCAGACGGCACAGGGCGTGCTCGACCAGGGCGTCGACGTGATCCTGCCAGTCGGTGGCCCGATCTACCAGAGCGCCGCCGCGGCGATCGCCGACAGCGGCAAAGACACGCTCATGCTCGGTGTCGACAGTGACCTCGCCGTCGCCGACGACTCCGTCGCTGGCATCACGCTCGTCTCGATCATGAAGGCGATCGACGTCGCGGTCTACGACGCGACGATCGCGGCCGCCATGGGCGAGTTCGAGGTCGAGCCCTACGTGGGCACGCTGGAGAACGAGGGTGTCAAGCTCTCGAGCTTCCACGACTTCGAATCGCAGCTGCCCGCAGGCCTGCTTGACGAGTTGGCTGCCTTGCAGGAGCAGATCATCTCTGGCGACATCGTCGTCGACTCGCCCAACTCCCCGTGAGTTCGCACCACTGAGTTCCCCGTTCGGGGCGAGCAGCGCTGAGGCGCTGTTCGCCCCGAACCCATTTCCGGGCGCGCTGCTCTCGCGCACCGCGTCGGCTGAGTAGGGTGCAGATATGAAGCTTGAGCTCCGAGGAATCACCAAACGGTTCGGAAGCCTCGTCGCCAATGACCGCATCGACCTCGTCGTTGAGCCGGGACAGATCCATGCGCTTTTGGGCGAGAACGGCGCCGGTAAGTCGACCCTGATGAACGTCCTCTACGGGCTCTATCAGGCCGACGAGGGCGAGATCCTGCTCGATGGCGCCCCGCGGCGGTTCCGCGGTCCGGGCGATGCCATGGCGGCGGGAATCGGCATGGTGCACCAGCATTTCATGCTCGTCCCCGTCTTCACCGTCGCCGAGAACGTGATGCTCGGCCACGAAGAAACCACATTCGGCGGGATGCTCGACCTGTCGAGCGCGCGCGACCACGTGCGCGCGGTTGCCGAGAGGTTCGGCTTCGACATCGATCCGGATGCCGTCGTCGGCGATTTGCCGGTGGGAGTGCAGCAGCGCGTCGAGATCATCAAGGCTCTCTCGCGAGACGCCCAGGTTCTCGTCTTCGACGAGCCGACGGCAGTGCTTACCCCCCAAGAGACCGACGAGCTGATGGCCATCATGCGTCAGCTGCGGGACGAGGGCACCGCAATCGTTTTCATCACGCACAAGCTGCGTGAGGTGCGCGAGGTGGCCGACGCCATTACCGTCATCCGGCTTGGTCGTGTCGTCGGCGAAGCGGAACCCACCGCGACCAACGAGGAACTCGCATCGATGATGGTGGGCCGGGCCGTCGAGCTCACGGTGCACAAGGCGCCGGCCCGGCCGGGTGAGGGGGGACTGGCGGTCCGGGACCTTCGCGTGATCACGTCGCACGGCGCCATCGTCGTCGACGACGTGTCGTTCGACGTGCACCCCGGGGAAGTCCTCGCCATCGCCGGAGTGCAGGGCAACGGGCAGACCGAGCTCGTCGAGGCGATCATGGGACTCGCCGCGCGCGTCGAGGGGTCGATTCGACTCGACAGTGTCGAGCTGACGGGCAAGAGCGTTCACGCCATCCTCGATGCCGGCGTCGGTTTCGTGCCCGAAGACCGCACGGTGGACGGCCTCGTCGGGCCGTTCTCGGTTGCAGAGAACCTCATCCTGGACCGCACCTCCGATCCCGAGTTCGTTCGGTTTGGAACGGTCCGGGCGGCGGAGCGCGACCGCTTCGCCCGCGATCGCATCCACGAGTACGACATCCGTACGCAGGGAGCCGAAGCGCCCGCGCGTACGCTGTCGGGCGGGAACCAGCAGAAGGTGGTGATCGCCCGCGAGTTGAGCAGGCCGCTGCGTCTGCTCATCGCGGCGCAACCCACGCGCGGCGTCGACGTCGGGTCGATCGAGTTCATCCACAAACGGGTCATCGAGACCCGCGACAGTGGTGTCCCCGTCGTGGTCGTGTCGACCGAGCTCGACGAGGTCGTCGCGCTCGCCGACCGCATCGCCGTCATGTACCGAGGCAAGCTGATGGCCATCGTTTCCGCCGATACCCCCCGAAGCCGGCTCGGTCTGCTCATGGCCGGGGTCGCCGATTCCGAAGGGACAGCAGCATGAGTGGTGCCACACCGGGTGCCGAGGATTCCACGAAGGGTCTGCCTCCCGAGCAGCTCCCGCACCTTACGGGGCCCCTCGTGGACCCGCAGCCCGCGCCGCCGCGCGTGAACGCGTTCCTGACCGACCTGCTTCGCGGCAACGCCGTCATGACCATCCTCGCGATCGTGCTGTCGATGATCGTCGGGGGAGTGCTGATCGCCTTCACCAACGAAGACGTGCAGGCGGCATCCGCCTACTTCTTCGCCCGTCCCGGCGACACTGTCGTCGCCGTGTGGAACGCAGTGGTGGGCGGATACGACGCGCTTCTGCGCGGCGCCGTGTTCAACTACCGCGCTGATGATTTCGCGACCCAGATTCGGCCACTGACGAACTCGCTGGGCACCGCCGCCCCGCTGATCGCCGCGGGACTCGGTGTCGCGCTCGCGTTCCGAGTCGGTCTGTTCAACATCGGTGCCCGCGGCCAGATGCTCGTCGGCGTGATCTTCGCCGCACTGTTCACCTACAACCTGGGCCTGCCAATGTGGCTGCAGCTGCCGGTGACGCTGATGGCCGGCATCCTCGGCGGTGCGATCTGGGGCGGGATCGTGGGACTCATCAAGGCGCGTACCGGCGCGCACGAAGTCATCCTCACGATCATGTTCAACTACGTGGCGTATTACCTCCTGTTGTGGATGATCCGCACCCCGGGACTGCTGCAGCGACCGGGAACCAACCAGCCGATCTCGGCGGCGACTCCGGAGGCCGCGCAGTTCCCGACCCTGTTCGGTGAAGGGTTCCCACTTCTGGACTGGGGTTTTGTCATCGTCATCGCAGCGACCGTGTTCGTCTGGTGGCTCGTAGAGCGCTCGGCGCTCGGGCTCCGGATGCGGGCCGTGGGAGAGAACCCCCACGCGGCCCGGGCTGCGGGCATCAGCGTGCAACGCATCTATGTCTACGCAATGCTCTTCGCGGGCGGCCTCGCGGGTTTGGCTGCCATGAACCAGATCCAGGGCGCCGTCACGAACGGGTTCACCGCGAACATCGATGCTGGCATCGGCTTCGACGCCATCACCGTCGCACTGCTGGGTCGCAGCCGGGCCTGGGGCACCTTCGCCGCAGGTATCCTGTTCGGCGCCCTGAAGGCAGGATCCTTCTCGATGCAGGCGCAAGGCATCCCCGTGGACATCGTCCTCGTCGTCCAGTCCCTGATCGTGCTGTTCATCGCCGCGCCCCCGCTGCTGCGCGCGATCTTCTTCCTCCCGAAGACGCAGGAGGAGAAGGCCGCCGCAGCCAGAGCCAAGTCCGCGAAGAAGGCGGTGACGGCATGAGCGCGACGCTGCCGAAGAGCCCGGACGCGCTCATGACAGTCCGCGAACGTCATCTCAAGGTGCCGATCGTCCTGGCCATCGCGGCGGCGATGCTGGCACTCCTGTTGCTCGCTCTTCCCCGTGACGGCGTGACCACGTTCGACTTCGGCGGCGCATCGTCGGCGCGCGTCGAGGTGCCCACCGCGGTGACGAGCTGGATCCTCGTCGCGGTGATGGTCGTGCTGACGGCGCTGGCCGCGCTGCGATCCTGGGCGTACCGGACCGTCCCGCTGTGGCTCACGATCCCCTTCGGCGTGCTCGCGATCACCGCCTTTCTTGTTTGGGCCGGAGCCGACGGGCTCGTGCCGCTCACGAGCCTCCTGGTGGGGGCCATCTCGCTCTCGGTGCCGCTCGTGTTCGGCGCGCTCGGCGGTGTCATCGGAGAGCGCGCGGGCGTCGTCAACGTGGCCATCGAGGGCCAGCTGCTACTTGGGGCGTTCTCGGCTGCCGTGCTGTCAAGCCTCACCGGCAGTCCGCTCGTAGGCCTTGTCGGCGCGATGCTCGGCGGGGCGATGGTCGCCTTCGTCCTGGCAGCCTTCGCCATCAAGTACCTCGTCGAGCAAGTCATCGTCGGTGTCGTGCTCAATGTGCTCGTCACGGGAGTCACGGGATTCCTGTTCGGTGCGCTGCTCGTGCCGAACGAGGACCTGCTCAACAGCCCTGAGCGGTTCGCGCCGATCGCGATTCCCCTTCTCAGCGACATCCCGCTCCTCGGGCCGGTCCTGTTCAACCAGACGCTCATCGTGTACCTGATGTACGTCGCGGTCGCTGTCGTGGCCTGGGGGCTGTATCGGACGCGCTGGGGGTTGCGGCTGCGAGCTGTCGGTGAGCATCCGCAGGCGGCCGACACTGTCGGCATCCGTGTGAATCCGACCCGGTTCTGGAACGTCCTGCTCGCGGGGGCCATCGCGGGAATCGGGGGCGCCTACTTCACTCTCGTCTCGGTGCCGCAGTTCGGCAAAGAGATGACCGCGGGCCTGGGCTTCATCGCCCTGGCGGCGGTCATCTTCGGACGCTGGGACCCGGTACGGGCGACGCTCGCGGCGCTGCTGTTCGGGTTCACGACCAACCTCCAAAACTTGCTGACGGTGCTCAAGACCCCGATCCCGGGGGAGTTCATGCTCATGCTGCCCTATTTGGTGACCATCATCGCCGTGGCCGGTTTCGCCGGTCAGGTCAGGGGACCTGCCGCCGCGGGCAAGCCCTACATCAAGAGCTGAGCCTCGGAGGACCCGCATGACAGACATCGATTGGGACAGGCTGCGCACCGAGGCAATCTCGGCCATGCGCCGCGCCTACGCCCCGTACTCGAACTACTCGGTCGGAGCGGCAGCGCTCGTCGATGACGGCAGGACCGTCTCGGGCTGCAACGTCGAGAACGCTTCGTACGGTGTCGGACTGTGCGCTGAATGCGGACTCGTCTCGGCACTGCACATGAGCGGCGGCGGCAGGCTGACTGCCTTCGTGTGCGTCAACGGTGCGGAGGAGATCATCATGCCGTGCGGTCGGTGTCGACAGCTCCTCTACGAGCACTCCGCACCCGGGATGCTGCTGCACACAGTGTCGGGCATCCGCACGATCGATGAAGTGCTCCCGGATGCCTTCGGGCCCCGCGACCTCGAGGAGGTACGCGCATGACCGAGGCGCCGATGGAGCCGTTCGACGCCGTTGACGTCATCCGTATCAAGCGCGACGGAGGCGCCGTTCCCGAACCCGAACTGCGGTGGATGGTCGACGCCTACACCCGCGGATACGTCGCTGACGCGCAGATGGCAGCGTTCGCGATGGCCACGCTCCTCAACGGCATGCAGCGTGACGAGATCCGGGTCATGACCGACGCGATGATCGCCTCGGGGGAGCGGATGAGCTTCGCGGGACTCGGCAAGCCCACCGTCGACAAGCACTCGACGGGCGGGGTGGGTGACAAGATCACGCTGCCGCTCGCGCCACTGGTGGCATCCTTCGGCGTCGCCGTGCCGCAGCTGTCGGGGCGAGGCCTCGGGCACACCGGCGGAACTCTCGACAAGCTCGAGTCCATCCCGGGCTGGCGCGCGGCGCTCTCGAACGAGGAGATGACGGCGCAGCTGCGGGACGTGGGTGCCGTGATCTGCGCCGCCGGATCCGGCCTTGCTCCTGCCGACAAGAAGCTCTATGCGCTGCGCGATGTCACTGGCACCGTCGAGGCCATCCCCCTCATCGCCTCGAGCATCATGTCGAAGAAGATCGCCGAGGGCACTGACTCGCTCGTGCTGGATGTGAAGTTCGGCTCAGGTGCGTTCATGCGCGACGTGGATCGTGCCCGCGAACTCGCACGCACGATGGTGGCGCTGGGCACTGACTCCGGGGTGGCCACGACAGCGCTGCTGACCAACATGGACACGCCGCTCGGCCTTGCGATCGGCAATGCGAACGAGGTCAGGGAATCCGTCGAGGTGCTCGCAGGCGGCGGACCTGCCGACGTCGTGGAACTCACCCTCGCTCTGGCCCGAGAAATGCTCGCATTGGCGGGCCAGCCGGATGCTGACGTCGAGGCGGCGCTCGCCGATGGACGCGCCATGGACTCGTGGCGCGCGATGATCCTCGCCCAGGGCGGGGACCCGGATGCCGAGCTTCCCGCCCCGCGCGAGACCCACACCGTCACCGCACCTCGCGCTGGGGTTGTGACCCGCATGGAGGCCCTGCCGTTCGGTGTCGCCGCGTGGCGTCTGGGGGCTGGGCGAGCGCGCGCCGAAGATCCCGTCATCCACGCAGCAGGCATCGACCTGCACGTCAAGCCGGGCGATTCGGTGGCCGCCGGTGCGCCGCTGTTCACACTCTCGGCGCAGGATGCGGCGCGCTTCCCTCGTGCACTGGACGCGCTCGAGAACGCGTGGGAGATTGGTGACGCCGAGCTCTCGCGCACACCCATCGTCCTCGAGCGCATCACCGCCTGAGCATCCTTCGTTCTTCCCCGCGCCCGCCATCCCCACACTCAGGAGCCCTCATGTCGATCGATCAGCACGGTGACCACGTCTTGCAGGGGATGTCGATCCGCAAGCTCCCCAAGGTGTCGCTGCACGACCACCTCGACGGCGGTGTGCGGCCGGCGACGATCCTCGAGCTTGCCGACGAGATCGGGCTCGATGTTCCCGAGGACACGGCCGATGATCTTGCCGACTGGATCGCCGAGCGCTCCGATTCGGGTTCGCTCGTCGAGTACCTGAAGACGTTCGATCTCACCGTCGGGGTCATGCAGACCCGCGAGGGACTCACCCGCGTCGCTCGGGAATTCGTCGAGGATCTCGCCGCCGACGGCGTGATCTACGGCGAGGTGCGGTGGGCTCCCGAGCAGCATCTGTCGGGCGGGCTGTCGCTCGAGGAGGCCGTCGAGGCCGTGCAGGACGGCATCGAAGAGGGCGAGGATGCCGCAGAGCAGGCAGGTCACGACATCCGTGTCGGGCAGCTGATCACCGCGATGCGCCACACCGACCGGTCCCTGGAGATCGCGCGGCTGGCCGTTCAGTGGCGTGAGCGCGGCGCCGTCGGGTTCGACATCGCCGGCCCCGAAGACGGATTCCTCCCCGCGCGCCACCGTGAGGCCTTCGACTACCTCGCCAGCGAGTTCTTCCCGGTCACGGTCCACGCGGGTGAGGCTGCCGGCCTGGACTCGATTCGCTCGGCTCTGCTCGATGGGCGGGCACTGCGCCTGGGCCACGGGGTGCGCATCGCGGAAGACCTCGATGTCGTCTCGCGGGCGGGCGACGAGGTGCTGGTGCAGTTCGGCGACCTTGCTCGGTGGGTGCGCGACCGCGAGATCCCACTCGAGCTCTCGCCGAGCTCCAACCTGCAGACCGGAGCGATCGAAAAGTGGGGCGAGGAGCTCGCCGATCACCCCTTCGACCTGCTCTACCAGCTGGGCTTCTCGGTGACGGTGAATGTCGACAACCGCACGATGAGCCGGACATCGCTGACCCGCGAACTCGCCCTGCTCGCTGACGCTTTCGAGTACGACCTCGATGACCTCGAAGTCTTCCAGCTCAACGCCGCGGCAGGCGCCTTCCTGCCCGTCGAGGAGCGCGAGGAGCTCATCGAACTCATCGGCGAGGGTTTCGACCGCTAAGTCGGGCCACGGAGTCGCTAACTCCTCAGGTTTGGCCGCATCGACGGTCGGTAAGGGGCCGGGTGGCGGCATTCCGCGCGGTTCTGCGGAGTTAGCGACAGCGTGAGCGTTGGCGGGGGCGCCGCCGGTCCTGCCGGCGCTGGATGCGGACGGGCGGCGATGGCCATCGGCGCAGCTAACTCCTCAAAACCAGCCATTCAGGCATCCGCGGATCTCGCGAGCCCGCAGAATCCGGTCAGCTTTGCTGAGTTAGCGACGACGAGCACGAACCGGATCACCGCGCTCGATGATCGCGCGAAGCGTCGTCGTCAGCTCATCTCGGTGATGCAGGATGTCTTCCGCGATCGGTCGGATCGTCGTGTATCCGAGAGCCGCGGCCGTCATATCGCGGCGCCGGTCGCGCTTAGCAGCGTCCCAGCCCGAGTGGTGCGCTTCACTGTCGCATTCGATGATCAGCCAACCATCGACGATGAAGTCGACCCGCCCCACCCCGGGAACGCTCTGCTGCACACGGATGTCGCATCCGAGCGTGCGGAGGATGAGCCGCATGAGCGTTTCGGTGCCGGACTCCGCCCGTCGATCGAGGAGCCCGTGGAGTGCTCGGTAACGCAGCGGAAGACGAGTAAATACCTCCCGCAGTTCTGCTTCGTCGACAAGTCCCCGATGCCATGCGCTGTCGAGCGTCGCGATCGCGGACCGCGGGTCCTGGCACCGGCAGGCCTGCGCGAGGGCCTCAACCCAGGGCGCGATGGGGGAACAGCGATGAGCTCCAGTGGCGCGCCAGTGTGCGACGACGTGGTGCGGGCGCGCGGGCAGCCGGCTCGCGCCATTGTCGAGCTGGACGTGGAGCGGCGGGTCGGATGCGACGAAGACGCCTGCCTCGCGGAGCAGAGAGACGCAGTCCAGCCGGCCTCCGAGGCGTGCCGCTTCGGAGAGGCACGGTGGTACATCGACGGCGAGGTACTTGCCGCGCCGCACGCGAAGCAGCTGCCCGGAATCGACCAACAACCTGATGCGCCGTTCCGACAGGCCGTGCGCGCGGAGGTCCGAGGTCTCGAGTATCCGATGGCGGAGGGCTGGGGATGTCGCGCTCGCAGCGTTCGGCATGACGGCAGTCAACCGTCGTGCGGGGGAGGGTGGCCGACGGATGTGATGGCTGGGGAGACCGGAGCTGAGAGGCGAGGTGGGGAGGATCGGTTCTCGCCGCGGCGCCTGTCCGCCGAGTGTTGCTAACTCCTCAAAACTGACGGCCGCGGCCGGTGCTGCGCGGTCGAACCGGCCCACGGCGCGGCGAATAGGAGGAGTTCGCTGCGGCCGTGGCGGTCGGTGGTGGATGCGCCGCTCGACGGTCGGCCGTTGCTAACTCCTCAAGATCGCCGTCAGGTCAGGGCGCGAGCGGACATGATGTGCCGCAGGCGCGCCGGATGTGAGGAGTTAGCCACAATCGCCGCAGGAGCCGTCGACGAAGTGGCTCCCGGTCCGAGGGGGCGTCAGCCGCCCGCGACCTGCGTCTGCAAGATACGGTCGACCTCGGAGGTGAGGGTCTCGGTCATGTCGGCATCCGAGATGGTCGGTGTGCCGTCGCCCGGCTGGGGGCCGTAGTCGCCGAACGATGAGTGCGCGGCGCCCGCGATCTCGACCATGTCGGCACCCGCCGGGAGCAGCGGGCGGGCATCCGCGATCTTCTCGGGCGTGGACAGGCCGTCGAGTTCTCCGGCGAGGCTGAGCACCGGAAGCCCCGACGTGCTGAGGTCGTTCGCGCAGTAGGACGCGAACAGGATCAGGGCCTGGGCACTCTCGGTGAGCTGGCACGCGGGAACCCCGCCGAGTGAGTGACCGCCGACGGCCCAGGTGTCGACATCCGGGGCAAGGCTCGTGAACGCGTCCAGCGGCCTCAGATCGAAAAACGCCAGATTCAACCACGGCTTTGTGATCACTACTGTCGTGCCCGACTCGACGATGCCCGAAAGCTTCGCGGCATACGCCCACGGGTCGACCTTCGCGCCGGGGATGAACACCAGTCCATCGCCGGTCTCACCCTCGACGGGCGCGAGCACGATGGCTGCCGAATCATCGGTGCTCGCGATCGCCGGATCGGCCTTCACCGCGGCGAGCGGCTCGGGCTCTGCCGCCATGACGCCTACCTGCGAGTAGATGACGATCCCGATGACGGCGACGATCAGCAGGATGCCGAGACTTGCCGCGATCCAGCCGATGATGCGCGCTGCGCGGGAGCGTCGGCGTCGCGGGGCGGGGCAGGGTCGGCATCCACCCTCTGAGCCTAGTAAGCCGCGGCGGAATCAGCCGTCGATGACTGCCGCCAACTCGTCGAGGAACCCCGCGAGGTCGGTCGCTCGGCGCACGATGCGCTGCACGCTCTCGCGCTCGGAGAACACTTCGACAAACTGCTCGAAGACGGTCTGGAATGCGGCGCGGTCTGATTCCGAAAACGCCACCAGTGCGACCACCTGGACGCGGGAATCGCCCCAGGCGATCGAGCTCTCCGAGACCCCGACAGAGATCGCCGTGCGAGTTGCCGTCATCCCGATGGCGTGGGGAACGGCAAGGGCATCGGTGAACGCTGTCGACGAGAGCTGTTCACGGTGGATCGCGCGCTCGATGTAGTCCTGGTCGATGACGCCTTCTGCGACGAGGGGTGCGCCGAGCAGCCTGATGGCTTCTTCCTCGCTGCCGGCTGCCGCCAGCTCACGACTGAACGCGCCCGCGACGAAGTACCGTGCGAGGTCTGCGCGCAGTCGCGCCAGGCGTCGCCCGCGGCGGATGCGGCTCGCAGTCGCTTGAACGCGATCGACGTCGCTCTCGGTGAGGAACGGCTGCACCCTGACGATTCGGTCCGACGGTGTGGGCGGTTCGATCGTCGAAAGCACCAGGTCGGTGTGGATCGCCTCCCAGTCGGGATCCGCGCGCGTGTCGACACCGACGACCTCGATCGCGCGGCCGAGAGAGCGATCGACGCTCGACCGAAGCAGCTCATGCAGTTCGTAGTACCCAGGGCAGACAATTGTCGCGGTGAGCAGCTGCTCGCTGCGGCGGCTGCGCTCGAGCCGTCCGCCCACGTGCATGGCGATGTAGGCGATTTCATCATCGAGTAGCGGGATGCCGAGCCGTTCGTGGAGTTGCCCCGCGATGAAGACAGCGACCTCGAACACCATCGGGTAGCTCGTCTTCAGCGACCGGGTGAGGGGGTTTCGCGACCAGGCCTGAGCCGCGGCACGCTGCCGGAGGTTCTGCACGTGAAGGGAGAGGCGCACGACGAAGTCTTCGTGCGCGATGTCGACGAGAAACTCGGATGCCGCGTCCTGGACGATCTCGCGAACTACCTGTTCGAGCTGAGGATCCAGGTTTTCCCGCGCTCGCTCGCTCGGTGCTGCAGCGCCCGGAGCGACGACCCGCGTCAGGACGAGGATCGCCAGATGGTCGAGGTCTCCGTGCCCCAGATCGACCCCGATGTGCTCGCGCACCAGGGCGTCGAGAACCTCGGCGACCGCACGACGATCCTCGGAGATCGGTGAGCCGGTGGTCCCCTCAAGTGAGCGGCCCTGGGATGCCCGGTCGGCTGTGATGGCGATGTGCATCAGCACATCCGCGATGCCGAACTCGTTGACGTAGTAGCCGAGCTCGCCCATCCGAGCAACCAGTGCGGGCTTGAACGGCCCGAAGACGTTGGCGCCCATGGAAGATCCGCCCAGGGAGCGGCGCAGCGCGTCGAAGTCGAACGCGCCCGCTTCCATCTCGTCGTGAGCGAGGGAGCTCAGCAGGCGGCGCTGCGCGACCTCGGCGCCGCGCAGGCGAGCTGTCGAGGCCGAGCGCTCAAGGGTGATGCCGGTGCCTCCCAGGAGGCTACGGACCCGACCGAGGTCCGCTTCGAGCGTTGCAGGACTGACGTGGAGCGCGTCGGCGGTCTCGAACACGTCGATACCCTCGGGGTCGTTCAGCAGCGCTCGGACGAGCGTGTGAAGCCGGTCCCGTGGTGTGCCGGCGTCAGCTGCCGCCGACGCCCGGAGCGCTGCTGCGGCGTCGATCCCGGCACGATACCCCGACGGACCCGACTCGATAGCGGCGCCGGAGGGCACGCGCGCGTTGACAGCGGTGACATACGAACGGATGCTGCGCGGCGTGACCCCCAGGGCGTCAGCGAGGGTCGCGGCGGTGACCCACTCGCCCTCGCGGACGAGCAGGCTCAACATCCGATCCTGTCGTGGTCGTGTCACCGAACTCCTCGCGCGAGGTCGCACCGGGCGCGTCCTCGACCGTGTCAGTCAACCACGCCGAGCGCGCGCGCAGGGCTACGCCGGCGGAAACGCTCTTCCGCCCCCGCGGAAAAAGGACTGGTTGTCGCCTCTCAGCGTTCTCACAAGAATCGATTTCGAAGGAGGCGGGTCGATGAGGATCCTGGTGATCTGCGGCGCAGGAGCGTCCAGCACATTCGTCGCACAGCGGTTGCGAAGCGCAGCCGCGGCCAGTGGCGTTCACGTCGAGGTCGCTGCGGGTACCGAGGACACTCTCGCGGGTATCACCGAGCCCGTCGACATCGTGCTTGTTGGTCCTCATCTCGAGTCCGAGTTTCAGCGGATCCGCACGGTGGCCAGCGCACACGAGTCGATCGCGGTGCTCCTTCCGCCCGATGCTTTCGAGGATCGCGACGGTTCGCGGATTCTTCAGCTTGCCACCGCGGCTCGCGCCGCATCCGTCACCGAATAGCCAGTTCCAGGGAGGGAACCATGTCTGAGATCACCCGCACGGTCCGCATCGGCTCGTCGCACGGCCTGCACGCCAGGCCCGCGAAGCTGTTCGCCCAGGCCGCGAAGGACGCCGGCATCCCGATCACGATCGCCAAGGATGCCGGGGCTCCGGTGAACGCGGCGAGCATCCTCGGCGTGATCTCGCTCGGTGTCGAACACGGTGACTATGTGACCCTCACCGCGGATGGCGAGGGCGCGGAGGCGGCGCTGGACACCCTGAGCGAACTGCTCACCACCGACCACGACGCCGCCTGATCATGGCGCAATTGCGAGGAGTCGGCATCGGCCTGGGCGTCGCCCACGGGCCGGTCGCGCGGATGGCGGC
>MDSV01019142.1_pt1 | contig 18401 bp, 15 predicted proteins | sample 810851 | NCBI WGS metagenome assembly MDSV01 (sample SAMN05326640, study PRJNA326480) | marine metagenome | isolation source: seawater | place: Atlantic Ocean: North East | collected 2012 | reverse complement strand
GCAAGTCGATTTCTCTCATTCCTCTTCTACATTTCCATTGTATTCTGTTTATTTCGATATTCATTGGTTAAAATAAAGTTTAAATAAAGATATTTTACTTGAAATTGGATATTCATAATAATTTAATAAAATTTGGTTCACTTCAGCTTGAAGATATGAGAGTACTAGATTTGGATGGTGAGTCAGACCAAGTTCACGAATTTCTTCAAGGACAGGTAACTTCAGATATAAATCTTTTAAAAAATAATTGTTTTCAGCTATCAGCAATTTGTGATCACAAAGGGCAAGTGCTTTGTGATTTTTTTATATATATGAATAAAAATGTATATAAATTAATTGTTAACAAATGTTTTGAAGAGCTTTTAATAAAAGAACTCTCTGTATTTGCTAAGTTCAATAAAGTCAGCTTCGTTAAAATAAAGCAGGAAGTTTATGGTCTTGTATCAAGGAAAGATCATGTATTAAATGCATTTCTTTCTAATGATTTCTTTGAATTATCAATAAGTCTTGAAGATAATTCAAAAGATGAAGCTTCAATTGAAGCTAATGCTTGGGTTATTTCAAATAAAATCTTGGGCAATTTATTCTTAACCATCAATGAATCTAAAAAATTTAGACCAAATGAAATAAATTATGATTATTTAAGGGTTTCATTTGATAAAGGATGTTATAGAGGTCAAGAAATTGTTGCCCGAATGAAATATCTTGGAGTTGATAGAAGAAAATTTTGTGTTTTAATTGTTAAAGATGGTTTTGACCTTCCAGAGACGGTAAAAATTGTTGGCGAAACAGTAAAGGCAGATGATTTAATAATTTTTAATGCGATCTTAAAAAAAGAAGATATTAAAAATATACAAAACTTAGATCCAGTTCTTTATTTAAAATAAATTTACCACTTAATTGGCTCAAGATTATTTTTAAGTAAGTAATCATTACATTTTGAAAAATGTTTACACCCAAAAAAACCTCTGTGAGATGACAAAGGTGAAGGATGTGAACTTGTCAAAATCAAATTATTATTTTTATTAATTTTATTTAGATAATTTTTAGCATTATTACCCCACAGCATGTATACAATATTTTCTTTTTTGTTTAAACATTCAACTACATCATCTATGAATTTTTCCCACCCGATATTTAAATGTGACCCAGGTTTTGATTCCTCAACTGTTAAAGAAGAATTTAAAAGTAAGACACCTTGAGATGCCCATTTTTTTAAACAGCCATTTGTTTGAGAAGGTATACCAATATCATCATGTATTTCCTTATAAATATTTTTTAATGATGCTGGTATCTTTGCTCCGTCATTTACTGAGAAAGCAAGACCGCTTGCAAGACCAGGCTGGAAGTATGGATCTTGTCCAAAAATTACAACGTTAGTTGATTTATAAGAGCAGCACCTAAAAGCCTCAAAAATTTTATTAACTTCTGGAAATATCTTTTTATTTAAATAAATTTCATTATTAATAAATGTTATAGGCTTACTTAAGCTTTGAATATTAGATTCTCCACCAAGTGCATCAAGCCAGTTATCAGATAAAAAATTAGTAAAAATAATATTGCTCATTTTAATAAATTTTTATCCACAGAATCTGTGGATAAAGTTATGGATAACTTTATTAATCCTCCTGTTAAAGCCATTAAATAAGGGTTTTGACATACTTGTATAAAAATTATACAAAAATATATAAAATAACCTTATATCAATACTTTATGTAATTTATGCTATCTTTTTGTACATAAATGCTTAGAGATAGTTAATCTGCTTTTAACACTAAATTTTTCTGTTGACAAGTGTTTTTCTATATAAAGTTCGTATTTAAAAAAAGAAGGACAAAAGTCTTAAAAAACTTGCTCAATAAGAGTTACTTACAAAGCCTTGCACTAACTAAACTTGGAATTTGACTTATAGCATTTATTAGATCATCGCTTGGTTTTTCAGACGTATCAATGAGAGTAACCGCTATATTATTTCTACTTTTGTTAATCATATCTGAAATATTAAGTTTTTCTTTGGCAATCTCATTTGTAATTTTTCCTAGCATTCCTGGTTCGTCTTGATGAATTAAAATTAATCTATAGTTTGAACTTTTGCTAAGCTTTATTGTTGGAAAATTAACTGAATTTTTAATAACTCCATCATGTAAAAAATTCTTAACTTGTTCTGCGGCCATAATTGCACAATTAATTTCTGCTTCTTTTGTGCTTGCTCCAAGGTGGGGTAATAAAATAACATCATTAAATTCTTTTGATCTTTGAATCATTTCAGGAGTTGGAAAATCAGTTACAAAGGAACTAATATGATTTTCATTGAGTGCATTTAATAAATCTTGATTGTTGACTATTTCTCCTCTTGAGAGATTTATAAGCTTAGCGCCTTTTTTAATAAATTTTATTGTTTCTTTTGATATTAAATTTCTTGTATCTTCAACCAGAGGTACATGGAGAGAAATATAATCTGAGTTTGAAAGCAAATATTTTAAGCTCTCTGCTTTTTCAACTTCTTTAGGCAACTGCCAAGCAGCATCTACAGAAATACTAGGGTCATATCCAATAACTTTCATTCCCATAACTTCTAATGATTGAGCTAATAGTGATCCAATAGACCCTAAGCCAACAATTCCTACAATTTTTCCCTTTAACTCATTCCCTTTAAAATTCTTCTTGTTGCCCTCCACAAGGTTTGTGACTTTAATCGGATCGATTTCATCAATTCCCTCAGCAAATAAATGACCTTGTATTATTCCTCTTGAAGAAAGCAATAATCCGCATATCACTAGTTCTTTTACAGCGTTTGCATTTCCGCCAGGTGTATTAAAAACTACTATTCCTTTTTCAGTTGCTATCTCTATGGGTATGTGATTCACTCCAGCTCCTGCTCTGCTTATACACTTTAAAGATTTATTAAAATTTTTATCTTCAAGAATAAAGCTTCTAATTAAAAGAGCATCTGGCTCAACTTCATTGATAGTAAAATTATTTTTAATCAAGACATCTGTTCCCTCTTGAGCAATATTGTTATGAGTTTTAAATGTAAACATAGCACTTAGATTAATGTGAATTGGTATTAAAAAACAGGAGCATTATATATAAATTTGACATATATTAGTTATATAAATGTCCATTGTTGTAAAAAATTTAAGTATTTCATTTAATGAAGATACTCTGGTTTCAGAATTAAGCTTTGAAATAAAAAATGGCGAGGTTGCGATTGTAATTGGTGAAAGTGGCGCTGGGAAATCTTCATTACTTAATGTTATTGCTGGATTAAAAAAACCTGACTATGGTTCTATACAACTGAATGGAAAACTAATTTGTGATTTACAATTAAGCCTTGACCCACACAAAAGAAATATTGGCTACGTTTTTCAAGATTTTGCACTTTTCCCGCATATTAATGCAGAAAAAAATATACGTTTCTCAGAAAATGCTAACTCAAAAAAAATGTTTAATAAATTCATAAAAGAATTAAAACTTAAAAAACATTTAAGTAAGATGCCAAACGAACTTTCTGGCGGTCAGCAGCAAAGAGTATCAATTGCGAGAGCTTTAATGATGAGCCCAGAGTTGTTGATTCTCGATGAGCCTTTTTCAAACTTAGATAAACAGACAGCTTTAGGAACTCAAAACTTGATAAAGGAATATATTGAGTTATCTAATATACCCTGTTTATTAGTTACTCATGACACAGATCAAATAAACGCTATAAACATTTCTCATACTATAAAAATCTGATTTTATTTGATCGTGTTTAAAAGATATTCTTGCCATTTTGAGTAATTCCTAAAATAAACATCTCTGCGATCTTTATTTGCTTTATAAGATATTTCATTTTTTGAAAGATTCTCTATGTTCATACCTGAGCTGAGCATTGCAACCTTACAAGCACCAATTGCAGTTGATTCAACATTTTTAGGTGTAACAATTTCTATTTGAAGTGTGTCAGCAAGCACCTGACAAAATATTTTATTAGAAACCATGCCTCCATCAACTAAAAGTTTTTGAATTTTAATATCGTAGAGACTAAGAATATTTGTTATATCTTTTGTCTGAAAAGCTACTGATTGGAATGCTGCTGTAGTCATGTCTTCAATACTTGTATCTTGAGTAATTCCATAAAAACCACCTCTTATCTCAGAATTCCAATATGGGGCGCCTAGACCATTAAAAGCTGGTAGAAAAAGAACATTATTTGAATTTCCATCTTTCCTTAAAAAATCTTCACTATCTTCGGAGTTTTCAAAAAATTTCATTTTATCTCTCAACCATTTAATAATATTTCCACAAGAATATATGCTTCCCTCAATTGCATAATGAACTTCATTATTTATTTTATATGCCACTGTGGTAAGAAGACCTTCATCAACCGAAATAATATTCTGATTTGTATTAACCATTAAAAAACATCCTGTTCCATATGTTGATTTCATATCACCATCTTTAAAACAGTTTTGACCAACTAAAGCGGCTTGCTGGTCACCTATCACTCCTTTAATTGGTATTTCTGTATCAGATATTGATAGAGTTCCGAATTCAGAGTCACAATCTTTTACTTCTGGCATCATAGACATAGGAATATTAAAAAGATTCATTAAATCTTCATCCCACTCCATGCTATGTATATTAAATAACAATGTTCTAGATGCATTTGTTACGTCAGTTAAATGTTTTTTCTCCTTAGTTAATTTGTAAATTAAATATGAATCAACCGTTCCAAACATTAGCTCACCTTTATTTGCTTTCTTCCTCGCCCCTTTAACATTGTCTAAAATCCATTGAATTTTTGTTGCTGAAAAATATGGATCTAGCACTAATCCAGTTTTTTGTTTAACTTTTTCTTCGTGTCCATCAAGCTTGAGCTGTGAACATATTTTTGTTGTTCTTCTATCTTGCCAAACAATTCCCGGGTATATTGGTTCTCCAGTTATTCTTGACCAAACTATTGTAGTTTCTCTTTGATTTGTAATTCCGCATGCCTCTATGTCATCATTTCTATTTATTACATTATTTAAAGTGTGAGCTACTGTATTTACTATGTCATCAGGATTAAGCTCTACCCAACCATCCTCTGGATACGTCAAGTCATATTCTTTTTGAGAGTCTTTAATTGAATTTAGATCACTGTCAAAAATAATTGATCTTGAACTTGTTGTACCTTGATCAATTGCCAAAAATCTTTTTAATTCATTACTCATTAGTTAATTATCCACAATTTATTAACTTTTTACCAACAGTAAAAAAACACCATATATACACCATATTGTGTAAAAAAATGGAATTGTCACAATATATTGTGTTTTTTTGCTTGATTCTTTGTCCACAATAAGTATATTAGTGTTTAGGAGAAAAAAGTTTTCGTTACTGCAGACACACTTAGATTTTTCCAGGTAAAAAAATAAAAATAAGCCAAAGCTGGTAACGAGTTTGGTGGGGCAAGAAAAAAAATATGGAAGTACAGCAACAAGAAGAACAAAGTAAAATAAATCAATCAATAAATGAGATAGAAACTACCGCACCAGGTAAGCTGAGGGTTATAAAACGTAATGGAAAAGTAGTTGCATTTGAAGATGATAAAATTAAAGTTGCAATTACAAAGGCATTTCTAGCTACTGAATCAGGAAATGCTGCAGCAAGTGAGAGAATTCACAAAAAGGTAAATTCACTCACACTAAGTGTTATAGACGTTTTTAAAAGAAGAATGCCTTCCGGCGGTACGCTACATATTGAAGAAATACAAGATCAAGTTGAGCTTCAATTAATGAGATCAGAAGAACTAGAGGTAGCTAAAAGCTACATATTATATAGAGCAGAAAGAACACAAGAAAGAAGAAAAGAGGCGCCAAAGGTTGATATACCCGATTCACCAAATATAAATATTACAAAGAGTGATGGAACTAAGGTACCTCTAGATGTTGAAAAGTTGGCTGGTCTTATAAGCGATGCCTGCTCAGGCTTAGATGAAGTTTCTGTTAATGAGGTTTTGGATGAAGCTCTTAAAAATCTTTATGACGGTGTTTCAGTTTCAGATATGAGAACAAGCCTTGTAATGTCTGCAAGAACAAAAGTAGAAAAAGAGCCAAATTATTCATTTGTAACTGCAAGAATTTTGATGGATCAGATAAGAAACGAGGCGCTAAACTTTTTAGGTGTTGCTGAAGAATCAACATATCAGGAAATGGAAGATAATTACCCTAAGGCCTTTAAGGCTTATATCGATAAAGGTATTGAACTAGACATTCTAGATCCTGAACTCAAGAATTTTGATCTAGAAAAACTAAGTAATGCGATTGATTACACAAGAGATAATCAATTTACATATTTGGGTCTTCAAACTTTGTATGACAGATATTTTATACACTGTGATGATACAAGATATGAGCTTCCTCAATTATTTTTTATGAGGGTATCAATGGGTCTTGCTATTGAAGAGGAAAATAGAGAAGAAAGAGCGATAGAGTTTTATAGACTTCTTTCAAGCTTTGATTATATGAGTTCTACTCCCACACTATTCAACTCTGGAACAAAAAGACCTCAGCTTTCATCATGCTACCTAACAACAATTCCAGATGATTTAGATGGGATTTTCTCTGCCATGAAAGACAATGCTCTGCTTTCAAAATGGGCAGGAGGATTAGGTAATGACTGGACACCGGTAAGAGCGATGAATTCATATATCAAAGGAACAAATGGAAAAAGCCAAGGCGTAGTTCCTTTTTTAAAAGTTGCAAATGATACAGCTGTTGCAGTAAATCAAGGAGGAAAAAGAAAAGGAGCCATGTGTGGTTATCTTGAAACCTGGCACTTAGACATAGAAGAGTTTTTAGAATTAAGAAAAAATACAGGTGACGAAAGAAGAAGAACACATGATATGAATACTGCAAACTGGGTACCTGACTTGTTTATGAAAAGAGTTGAACAAGACAAAAATTGGACCTTGTTTTCACCTGGAGAAGCACCAGACCTTCATGACCTTATTGGAAAAGAATTTGAAGAGAAATATGAAGAATATGAAGAAAAAGCAAAAAATGGAGAAATTAATCAACATAAGTCTATTCCTGCCAAAGAGTTATGGAGGAAGATGTTAACAATGCTATTTGAAACAGGACATCCATGGATAACATTTAAGGACTCGTGTAATTTAAGGTCTCCACAGCAACACACAGGAGTCATCCACTCCTCTAATTTATGTACAGAGATAACTTTAAATACAAGTGCTGATAAAGAAATCGCAGTTTGTAATCTAGGTTCAGTTAATCTAGCGAATCACATGGAAAATGGCACATTAAACGAAGAAAAAGTTAAACAAACAGTATCAACAGCAATAAGAATGCTAGATAACGTAATTAATATTAACTACTATTCAGTTGATACAGCAAAAAATTCAAATTACAAACATAGACCAATTGGCTTAGGCCTAATGGGATTCCAGGATGCATTGTATTTACAAAACATTCCATATTGCAGCGAAGAAGCTATTGAGTTTGCTGACAAAAGCATGGAATTAATAAGCTATAACGCAATACTTGCGTCAACAGAGCTCGCAAAAGAAAGAGGATCATATGAGTCATTTGATGGATCGCTTTGGAGTAAAGGTATATTACCTAAAGATTCGATTGATATCTTAGAGAAAAATAGAGGTGAAGAATATATCAAGGTTGATAAGTCTGAAACACTAGACTGGGATAAGTTAAGAAAGAAAGTCATAAAAGATGGAATGCGAAATTCTAATGTAATGGCAATTGCTCCAACAGCCACAATTTCTAATATTACAGGTGTTACTCAGTCAATCGAACCAACATATCAAAACCTGTATGTTAAATCTAACTTGTCTGGAGAATTTACTATAGTTAATCCTCATCTTGTAAAAAAATTGAAAGAGTTAGACTTGTGGGATGATGTAATGATAAATGATTTAAAATATTTTGAAGGAAGTTTATCTGAAATATCAAGGATTCCAGAAGATATTAAAAAATTATTTTCAACAGCTTTTGAGGTTGAACCAAGATACATAGTGGAATCAGCAAGTAGAAGGCAGAAATGGATTGATCAAGCTCAGTCTCTCAATCTTTACATAGGTAATGCTGATGGGAAAAAACTTGATATTACTTACAGAATGGCTTGGTACTCTGGTTTAAAAACAACCTATTACTTAAGATCTATAGCAGCCACGTCAACTGAAAAATCAACAGTTCAGCAAGGAAAACTAAATGCGGTAAGCTCAGATGCTAACCAAAATTCAACAGAGGAACTAGGAGCACCAGCTCCAGTTCCAGATGCATGTTCACTTGACGACCCAGATTGTGAAGCATGTCAGTAAATTAAAGGAGAAATAATATGTTAAATTGGGATGAATACGGAAAGGAAGAATTAGCTTCACCACCACAACCACCAGTGACTTCTAAAAGTCCTGAGGATATCGTTGAGCCAAAAGTTGAACAAAAAGTTGAAGAACAATCAACATCAACTGAAGTAAAATCAAATATAACTGAAGGATCAAGAGCTGAGGCAGCAAGAGAGGCTGTAAATAATCTTGATGAAGCAGCTGGTATTGAAGAATTAGATGAAATGATGGCCAACGGTAGAGTTGAGGTTGATCAAAAAATGATGATTAACTGTAAAGCAGATTTAAATCAGCTTGTTCCATTTAAGTATGACTGGGCATGGCAAAAATATCTTGATGGAAGTGCTAATCACTGGATGCCTCAAGAAATTAATATGACAAATGATATCGTTTTATGGAAATCAGAAGACGGATTAACAGAAGACGAGAGAATAATTGTCAAAAGAAATTTAGGTTTCTTTTCAACTGCAGACTCTTTAGTTGCAAATAATTTGGTATTAGCTCTATACAGACTAATAACTAATCCAGAATGTAGGCAATATATTTTAAGACAGAGTCTCGAGGAAGCAATTCATACTCATGCATATCAATATTGCATTGAGTCACTCGGAATGGATGAAGGTGAAATATTTAATATGTATAGAGAAATACCATGTGTAGCAAGAAAGGCATCATGGGGATTAAAGTATACTCAAGAAATATCTAATCCTGACTTTAAAACTGGAACGGAGGAAACTGATAAGCAGTTACTTAAGAATCTTATTGCTTTTTATTGTGTCTTAGAAGGTATATTTTTCTACTGTGGTTTTACTCAAATTCTTTCTATGGGTAGAAGAAATAAAATGACAGGGACTGCTGAGCAATTTCAATATATCTTGAGAGATGAATCCATGCACGTGAATTTTGGAATTGATGTAATAAATCAAATCAAGATTGAAAATCCTCATCTATGGGATGAAGCAATGAAAGAAGAAGCAGCACAGATGATTCTAGAAGGAACAGAATTAGAAATTCAATATGCAAGAGATACCATGCCAAGAGGCGTGTTAGGGATGAATGCTTCAATGATGGAAGAATATCTAAAATTTATTGCTAATAGAAGACTAACGCAAATAGGTTTAGATGAAGAATTTACCGGTGTTAGCAATCCTTTTCCATGGATGTCAGAAATTATTGATCTTAGAAAAGAGAAAAACTTCTTTGAGACAAGAGTAACTGAATATCAAGTTGGTGGTGCTCTTAACTGGGAATAAATTAAACTGAAAAGCTGGGTCTTGCAAAAATCTGAGTGACATAGTCATTTAGATTTTTGTAATCTTTAAGATCAAGTCTATTTAATCTAACTAAAAAATTTAAGTTAGTAGCCATCTGAATATCAGCATATGTAAACTTATCACAAGTTATAAATTCTTTTGAAGCAATGATTTCGTTGAATGTTTCTAAAGCGTTTACACCAATATTTCTTTGAGAAAGTCCAAACTCTTTATTTTGATCCTCCATCTTACTCATGTGTGGATGTGTGTGCCTAAAGCCATGTGCTAATGGAGTTGAGAGTTCATATGTAACTCGTGAATACCACATTTCAATCATTGCAATTTCTATAGGAGTTTCACCAAACATATTTGGTTCGGGATACAATGATTCCAAATATCTACAAATTGCAGTTGTTTCAAGAATAACTGACTCATCGTCTAACTGAAGAGCAGGCACTCTTGAGTTCGGAGCAATAGACATATATTCAGGCTTTTTGTGTTCTAATTCAGCTAAATTTAAATTTATAATTTCAATATCTTTAATATTTTTTTCAGCCAAAAAAATTAGTACTTTTAGTGGACTAGGAGCAAGTTTGCTAGAGTAAAGTTTCAATTCTTATTTTTTATTTATTAATTCAAAAAACTTGAGGGTTTGTTCTCCCCCATTTTGAAGAGCCCTAGCATCTGTCATATCAGATATATTATCCCAGTTTGCATGAATATTTTCAGGTGTCATATCCTCACCCATACCGAGAGAAACTCCCATAGTTTCATGAATAAAGATTCTTGAAAACACTCCAGCACCAGCAGCTATAATTGCACCATTAGGTGCATTTTCACTTGCTAAATAAATGACTGCTGGAGTAATAAATTCTGGTTGTAAATTCTTACCAAAATCCTCTGGAATTAGTCCCTCTGTCATTCTTGTATATGCAACAGGAGTGATTGAATTTGTGAAAACATTTTTATTTTGTCCTTCTAACTTTAGCGTATTCATAAGACCTACCATTGCCATTTTTGCAGAACCATAATTTGTTTGTCCAAAATTTCCAAAAACACCACTAGAAGAACTAGTAAAGATAATTCTGCCGTACTCTTGTTCTCTCATTATTGGAAAAATAGTATGTGTGCAATTTAATGTTCCTTGAAAATGAACATCCATTACTAGATTAAAATCATCTAGTGTTACCTTATGAAAACTCTTATCTCTCAAAATACCTGCATTATTTACAAGAATATCTATTCGTCCCCATTTATCAATTGTCTGCTGAGTCATTTCTTTAACTGCTTCTAAATCAGTTACGCTAGCGCCATTAGCAATGGCTTCACCGCCATTAGAAGTAATTTCATCAACAACAGCCTCTGCAGCATCACTTGTTCCACTTCCATCGACACTTCCTCCAAGATCATTAACCACAACTTTTGCACCTCTTTTAGCAAGCTCTAAAGCATGTTGTTTACCAATACCACCACCAGCACCGGTTACAATGGCAACTTTGTCATCGAATTTAATATTCATACATTACTCCAATATTCATGAAAGCTTATAAAGAATTCAGTTATTATTTTAATCAAATTAAAATTATATACTATGAAGTAAAAATTAAGGATTACATTTTAATTTAGGAATATAATTAACATATACAATTTAAATTAAGGAAAAAATGAGTTCAACAATAAAAGTAGTTGTCACAGGTGCAGCTGGTCAAATAGCTTATTCATTAATACCAAGATTGGTGGATGGAAAAACTTTTGGTGACAAAACAGTTGATTTATGTCTAGTAGAAATACCGCAAGTAGTTGATAAGTTAAAAGGTTTAGTAATGGAACTGGAAGATTCATATTTTCCAAATATGGGAGACGTTTCATATACCAGTAACTTTGAAGAAGCGTCTGTTGATGGAGATTGGTTTCTATTAGTAGGAAGTATTCCCAGAGGCATTATATATAACGGTAAAAAAATCGAGGAAAGATCAGATCTTCTCAGCATAAATGGAGGTATTTTTGTAGACCAAGGAAAGGCTATTGGCAAAAATGGAAATGATAACGCAAAGATACTAGTTGTAGGAAATCCAGCTAATACAAATGCCTTAATAGGAAAGAATGCTGCAAATAATAATTCTCAAACATGGATGGCTATGACAATGCTTGATTCAAATCGAGCAAAATCAATTCTTTCAAAAAAAACTAACAAAAATATCTCAGAGATTACCAATATGATTATTTGGGGTAATCATAGTCCTACCATGTATCCAGACTCTGAGAATGCTTTTATTTCTGGTCAAAAAGGAAGTGATTTAATAAAGGATATAGAATGGATAGAGTCAGATTTTTTACCCTCAGTTCAGCAAAGAGGAAAGGCTGTTATTGATGCTAGAGGAGCATCTTCCGCAACTTCTGCTGCAAAAGCAGCAATTGATACTGTAATAGCTTGCGAAACTCCAACTAATCATGGAGATTGTTTCAGCGCTGCAATTGCGAGCGATGGTGCATATAATGTTCCTGAAGGATTAATATGTGGATATCCACTTATAACACTTGAAGATGGAAGTATTGAAATCAAAAGAGATTTATCATTGTCAGAATTTGCTTTATCAAAATTTCAGATTTCAATTGATGAATTGGTGTCTGAAAGAGATTCTGTGAAGCATCTTATGCAATGACAAAAAAAGATAAAATTTTAAGCAGCTTTATCATAAATATTATTGAAGACGAGAAACCATCTAGTCTTCATATACTTTCAGAGAAAGATTTATCACAACTATTAAAAAGAATAGAAAAAACTAAAATAAAATCTCTTAATATCTCACCTAAAATAGATAAAAAATCTGATGAGAATTTTGATCTATACATTATTTTGGATGATATTAATTTTTCTGAAGCAGATATCGGTACTGTAAAAAACTTGCTTAGCCAAAAAATTGTAGTCTTTACTGATTTAAAAAATGACAAAAATATTGATGAGATAATGCTAAAACTTGGATTTAATAAAGAACTAAGGGACAAAACAAATAAATTGAAATGTTTTTCATATAATTTAAAAACTTATAACAATAAGAGAACTTGGAATAATCCAATTGGTTGGGCTAATCCTGAAAACTTTGACAAATTTAGATGGTAAAGGAATATTTATTCGTTAGATTTAAGTTGAGGAAATAATAAGACGTCCCTAATTGAGGACTGATTTGTTAAAAGCATCACTAGTCTATCTACTCCCATACCTACTCCCACCGCTGGAGGCATCCCATGTTCTAAAGCTGTTATATAATCATGATCATAATCCATAGCTTCCTTATCACCAGAGTCTTTTGCCTCGACCTGTTTTTCAAATCTTGAAGCTTGATCATCAGGATCATTTAATTCACAAAAGCCATTTGCAAACTCTTTGCCGCCAATAAAAAGTTCAAATCTATCAGCAAAGTCAGGATTATCTTGGTTTCTTCTAGACAATGGTGAAACTTCTACAGGATATTCAGTTACAAAAGTTGGATCTATTAATTTTGATTCAACAGTTTCTTCAAAAACTTCTAAAAGCATTCTGCCAACGTCCCAATTTTTTTCAATTTTTATTTTTTTGTCCTTTAAGAAATTTAAAAGAACTTCTTTGTTTGCTATGTCATCTTTAGAAAGGTCTCTATTATGTTCCAGCACTAGTTCTGTTAATGTGAATTGGTGAAAGTTATCTAAATTAATTTCCTCGTCATCCCATGTTATCTTTGATTTACAACCTGCAGCAGATGCAGCATTTAAAATAATTTCTTTAGTAAGATTCATTTGATCCTGCATGCTTGCATATGCCTCATACCATTCCATCATTGTGAATTCTGGATTATGTTTTGTAGAAAGTCCCTCGTTTCTAAAACTTCTATTAATTTCAAACACCTTATCAAAACCACCAACTAAAAGTCTTTTTAAATATAATTCAGGAGCAATCCTTAAATAAAGATCTTGTCCTAATGCATTGTGCTGAGTAACAAATGGTCTGGCAACTGCTCCACCTGCCAAAGGGTGCATCATTGGAGTCTCGACTTCTAAGTATCCAACTTTGTTCATTATTTTTCTCATAGAATCAATGATCTTGGTTCGTTTTATAAAAACTTCTTTTGAAGAAGTATTTGTCATTAAATCTAAATACCTTTGTCTATATCTGGCTTCGATATCAGTCAATCCTTTAAATTTTTCTGGCATTGGTCTTAATGATTTTGTGATCATTTCAAGATCCCACACATCAATAGTTAGTTCATCCTTTTGTGTTCTAAACAATGTACCTGATATACCAACGATATCTCCAAGATCCCATGTCTTAAAGTCTTCATAAACACTATCATCAACATTATTTTTAGTGACGTAAATTTGAATGTCACCAGAAGCATCTCTCAAGGTTGCAAAACTAGCTTTGCCCATAACTCTCTTGAGAACAATTCGACCAGCAATAGATATATTTTTTATATCTTTTTTTACAAGCTCTTCTTTTGAAAATTGTCCAAATTCTTCATGCAGTTTTTTAGCGCTATTTTGAGGTTTGAATGTATTACCATATGCAGATCCTTTATCTCTGAGCTGGTCTAATTTTTTTCTTCTTTCTTCAAGTAAAGCTTTTTCGCCACCTAAATTATCATTATCCATTTATATACCTGCCTTTAGTGATGATTTCATAAAATCATCTAAATCTCCATTAAGAACTGCATTAGTGTTACCTGTTTCATAATTAGTCCTTAAGTCTTTAATTCTAGATTGATCTAACACATAAGATCTTATCTGACTTCCCCAACCAATATCAGACTTGCTTTCCTCAAGCAGCTGCTGTTCTTCATTCTGTTTTTGTAATTCTAACTCGTATAACTTAGATTTTAATTGTTTTAACGCACTTTCTTTATTTTTGTGTTGTGAACGATCGCTTTGAGACTGTGCAACAATTCCAGTTGGAATATGAGTTAATCTAACTGCAGAGTCTGTTTTGTTAACATGTTGTCCTCCTGCTCCGGAAGCTCTATATGTATCAGTTCTGATATCTGACTTATCTAAGCTAATCTCAATTGACTCATCAATTTCTGGAGAAATAAAAACAGATGCAAATGAAGTGTGTCTTCTATTTCCAGAATCAAAAGGAGACTTCCTAACCAGTCTATGTATACCTGTTTCTGTTCTTAGCCAACCATAAGCATAATCACCAATAATATGAATAGAAGCTGATTTAATTCCTGCGACCTCTCCATGAGATATATCAACGACCTTGGTTTCAAATCCTCTGCTTTCAGACCACTTTGAATACATCCTATAAAGCATTTCAGCCCAATCTTGAGCTTCAGTGCCTCCAGAGCCAGATTGAATTTCAATGTATGCTGAAGCTGGATCCATTTTGTTTGAAAACATCTTGTTGAATTCAAATTCCTCAATTTTTGATTTAATTTTAATTAAATCTTCTATTATTTCTTGTAAAGGAGAATCATCGTTATCTTCGTTCGCAATTTGTAGTAACAAACTGCAATCAGAAAGCTTACTTTTAACATCTTTAAATGATTCTAATGTTTTATCAATAGAAGTTTTTTCTTTATTGAGCTTTTGGGATAAGTCTAAGTCTGACCATGTTTCTTCCTGAGATAATTGATTTTCTATTTCTTTAAGTCTTACTTCCTTAGCTCCTATGTTAAGAACACTATTTTCAATTTCATCTAACCTTTCTTCAAGATCATTAATATTTAGCTTAATTTCCTGACTATCCATTAGTTTAATTATTTTGTTCTATGAAATTAAAAATTTCTTTTTTTGATGCATTTAGTTTATTAGCTATTTCTTTTTTATGTAAAACATTTCTTATCGAGTTTGGTATATCTGAAATTTCTTTATTAATTTTTTCAAAAACATTTGGAAATTTTGCAGGATGTGCTGTAGATAAAATTACTGTTTTATTTTTAAGATCGTTTGAATTATTTAAAATTGCTTCTGCCGCGACAGCAGTATGCGGATCCATTAGATAATTATATTGATCAGAAAATTTATTAATACAATTAAGGGTTGATTCGTCATTGACTGAATAACTATAAAATAAGTCTTGTGATTTTTTCCATATTGACTCATCCATTTGAATTGGTTTGCTTGGAAAATCACTGTACATCTTGGAACACTGATTTTCATCTCTCTCTAGGAAAAAATCATATATTAAACGCTCAAAATTACTGGCGACGCTAATATCCATGCTTGGTGATATTGTTTCAAATACCTTAATTTTGGAATAATCATTATTATTGAAAAATCTTTGTAATATGTCATTTTTATTAACAGCAACAACAATTTTCTCTAAAGGCATTCCCATTTTATATGCAGAATAACAAGCAAAAACATTTCCAAAATTGCCAGTTGGAATAGAAAAGTTTAGAGGTTCAGATAACTTATTAATACTTAGGGCAGCATAAAAATAATAACAAATTTGCCCGATTATTCTTACCCAATTTATTGAATTTACTGCAAGAAGATACTGATCTTTTTTTAAAAAAGATCTTGTTTTAAATCCCTCTTTAACAATATCCTGGCAATCATCAAAAGTACCATTTACAAGAATTGCAAAGACATTTGATTGATCAACAGTTGTCATCTGTTTTCTTTGTATATCTGACATATTCCCGTCGGGTATCAAGATAAAACTTTTTATTGCATCAAATTTTTTACATGCATCTATTGCAGCAGAACCAGTGTCACCAGATGTTGCCCCAAAAACAATTGCAGTTTTGTCCTGTCTTTTGAGTGATTTATTAAAGAAAGCTGCAGCGAGTTGAAGCCCAAAGTCTTTAAAAGCAGCTGTGGGTCCATGGAATAATTCTAAAATATCAATAGAGTTGTTTATGTTATGAATTCTTAGCAAATTTTTATCTTCAAAATCATGCCAAGTTTCATCAAGCATTTTCATTACCTCATCATCATCAAAAGATGATTTTGTAAATAGAGGGACTATATGCTTTGCAACATCAATAAAAGAATCAAGATTTGTCATCTCTTTCAAATTAATCTGAGGCCAGAACTCTGGCATAAAAAGTCCACCGTCACCTGCAAGACCTTGAAGAAGAACCTCTTCAAATGTTTTATTTTTATCTATGCCCCTAGTGCTGTGAAACAACATACTTATTTATTTTCAATTCTGATTGATCTTATTATTTTTACAGAATTTAATTTATTTATACTCTCAGTTAAATCTTTATTATCTTTTTCGTAGTAAGGGTCTGTGATAATCACAATTGGGACATGATTTTCTGCTAAGCTTTCTTTTTGAACAATTGTTTCTATACCAACATCTTTTTCACCAAAAACTGATGTTATTGAGGCCATTACTCCAGGAGTATCCTCTGCTTCAATATAAAAATAATATTGAAACTGAAGATCTAAAAAGTTCATAAGCTTAAGTTTACTGTTGCCAGTTTTGATAAGATTATTTTTAGAATTAGCTATATTTACAAGATCAGAAATTATTCCAGATGCTGTAGATTCTTGCCCGGCACCTGATCCTGCAATATGAATGGTTCCTACTAAGTCAGTTTCAATTTCAATTCCATTTCTTACACCCCTCAGATTTGCAAGATATGAATCAGATTCAATTAAAACAGGATGAGCTCTTAACTCTATCTGATCACCATTAATTTTGGCTACTGCCAAATGTTTTATGGTATACCCCATATCTAAAGCATATTTAAAATCTACTTTATCTATTTTGGTTATGCCAGCTATGTGGAAATTTGTCGGAGGAAGGCTAGTTCCATATGCCATAGATGATAATATGCCAATTTTATGAGCTGCATCCATTCCTTCTATGTCAAAAGATGGATCTGGCTCTGCATAACCTTCTTCTTGAGCAAGTTCTAATGTTGCTTGAAATTCCTTGCCGTCTTCCATGTTTGAAAGTATAAAATTTGAGGTACCATTTAGCATCCCAGCTATTTTGGTTATCTTGTTAGCGGCTAGTTCTTCACTCAAAATCTTAATAATAGGTGTTCCTGCGCATACTGCTGATTCAAATAATATTTTTACATTATTTTTATTAGCACAATCAAATATCTCATCGCCATGATGAAATAAAACAGCCTTGTTAGCAGTAACTACATGAATTTTGCTATTTAATGCGTCAAGAATAAGCTCTCTTGCGGTTTCAACACCACCAATAAGCTCGACTAAAACATCAATTTTATGATTTTTTACATCAAAAATATTTCTTTCAATTGATATCTTGCCTGGATCGCATTTCGGGTTATCTCTTCTCGCACCAATAACATCAATAGATATACCTAATCCTGAGGTATTTTTTATTTGTTCAGCATTGTCGTTTAATGCATTAAAAAGACCTGTGGCAACATTACCCCATCCACAAATACCTATACTTAATTTCTCCATTCTCTACCCTTTTAATTTTTCCAACAATTCGTTTGGTGGATAATAACCTGGAAGCAATTCTCCCGACTTAGTTACAATTGCTGGCGTTCCAGAAATTCCTATCTTTTGTCCTATTGTATAATGCTTGGCTACAGGTTGTGTATCGCAAAATGCTAAATTAAGATCTTTACCTTTTTTGAGTTTTGTCAATGTTTGTTTTGGATTATCAGAGCACCAAGCACTAACCATTTTTGAAAAAGATTTGGTTCCAATTCCTGATCTAGGAAAAGCGAGGTAATTTATTGAGATACCTAAATTATTGTAATCGTCAATTTGCTCATGCAACTTTCTGCAATATGTACAATCTACATCAGTAAAAATTGCGATACTGAAAATTTCATTTTCTGCAGGGAAGGAAATGAATTCACTTTCACTAATTGAGTTTATTATTT
>MDSV01073494.1_pt1 | contig 18402 bp, 13 predicted proteins | sample 810851 | NCBI WGS metagenome assembly MDSV01 (sample SAMN05326640, study PRJNA326480) | marine metagenome | isolation source: seawater | place: Atlantic Ocean: North East | collected 2012 | reverse complement strand
CTTCTTCAGTAGTTTCTTCTGCTACCACTTCTTCAGTAGCTTCTTCTGCTACCACTTCTTCAGTAGCTTCTTCTGCTACCGCTTCTTCAGTAGTTTCTTCTGCTACCACTTCTTCAGTAGGTTCTACTGGAGCTTCTAAAATGTCTTCGAGGGTCTCATCGCTTATATAAATTGCCTTGGTGTCTCCGTGAAGTCCAGTTCTTTTAATAGTGACCATACTGTTCCGGGCTCCTGGTACACCACCTTTAATTGCAATTAAATTGCGGTCAACATCTATTAATATAATTTCTAAATTCTTAATAGTGATTTGCCTGTCACCCATGTGACCTGCCATCTTTTGTCCTTTGTATACTTTACCTGGGGTTGTACCAGCTCCTATTGAACCTGGAGCTCTGTGTCGGTCTGATTGCCCGTGTGTTTTAGGTCCGCCACCGAATCCATGTCGTTTAACAGTACCAGCGAAGCCGCGACCTTTTGATCTACCAGTCACGGTTACTTTTTCTCCTACCTGAAATGTGTCTACAAGGATTTCCTGCCCTACTTCATAGGCAGTTATATCATCAACATCAACTTCGTGGAGGTGTTTTCCATTTTCTATCCCTGCTAAGTGCCCAGACATAGGTTTATTGCGATTCTTTAGTCTGCCGTATCCTATTTGAACGGCTTCATAGCCGTCTTTTTCTTCAGTCTTTATTTGAACGACAGAACATGGTCCTGCCTCAATGATAGTTACAGGTTCTAACCCTCCCAATTCATTGAAGACTTGCGTCATTCCTATTTTTTTGCCCATAAATTCTTTGAGCATGATATATACCTTCTCTTGATCCCTTTAAAATTACTTCTATTGCCTTTAAAGCTTAATGGATATATCGACGCCTGCCGGTAAATTTAACCGGGTTAGTGAGTCGATAGTTTTTGAAGTTGGCTGCAATATGTCTATGAGTCTCTTGTGAGTTCGAATTTCGAAATGTTCTCTGGAGTCTTTGTCCACGTGCGGCCCTCTTATTACACAGAATCTTCGTATCTTAGTAGGCATCGGTACTGGACCCGAAATTCGAGCACCAGTCTGCTCAGCCGTTTCCACAATTTGTTCTGTGGAGACATCTAAGACTTTGTGATCAAAGCTTTTTAGTACTATTCTTACTTTTTGTTGAGTTACCATATTCTTACCTTATTACCCTTGGTCTTTCCCAATGAGTGCGCTTAATAAATGGTCTGGCACCGGGCTGTAATTTTTAACTTCCATTCCGAAAGATGCTCGACCGCTGCTTAAGGATCTGAGTGAAGTAGTATACGAGAAAGTTTCACCTAATGGAATAGTTGCAAAAATAGTTTGCAAGTCTCCATTAGAATCAATGTTACTTATCTGTGCCCTTCTAGTACCAAGATCTCCAACTATTGAGCTCGTAAATTCTGAAGGAGTGGTCACTTCTAAATCAGCCATAGGTTCTAAAAGTATAGGATTCGCTTTCCGAGACCCTTCCCTCAGTGCAATAACTCCTGCTTGCCTGAAAGCCATTTCTGAGGAGTCAACTGGATGGAAAGTTCCATCTACTAGTGTAATCTTTACATCGACCATAGGGTATCCGCCAACTGGTCCGTTTCCTACTGCTTCCCGAATCCCTTTTTCAACTGCAGGGATGTATTCCCGTGGTACAGAACCACCACGAATTTTATCTTCAAATATAATGCCTTCACCAGTTTCTAGTGGTTCAATTTCTACCCATACATGCCCATACTGTCCATGTCCGCCACTTTGCCTGACAAATCTGCCTTCTTGGCGCACACTCGCGGTTAATGTTTCTCTATAGGACACTCTAGGGCTTCCAACATTAGCTTCAACGCTGAATTCCCGCTTCATTCTGTCTACCAGAATTTCTAGATGGAGTTCACCCATACCAGACATTACAGTTTGGCCTGTTTCACTGTTGAAGTTTACAAGGAACGTAGGATCTTCATCTGCCAGTTTTCTTAAGGCTTCTCCTAGTTTTTCTTGATCTACTTTTGTCTTGGGTTCAATCGCCACAGATACTACAGGATCTGGGAATGTTGGTGGTTCTAGTATTATGTTATCGCCGGCACAAATAGTGTCACCTGTGAAAGTGTCTTTAAGACCAACACAAGCGCAAATGTTCCCAGCACTTACTTCTTCGAGCTCTTCTCTAGAGCTGGCATGCATCCTCAGAAGCCTACCCATTCGTTCACGGCCACCTTTGCTTACGTTTTCAACAGCAGCTCCTGCTTCGATCTTTCCAGAGTAGACTCGAATGTAAACCAGTCTGCCAACATAAGGATCAGTGACGACCTTGAATGCAATAGCGGAAAGAGGTTCTTTCTCATCAGGGGCTCTTTCTACTTCTTCTTCAGTTCCTGGTCGTGTTCCTACAACATTTGGAACGTCTATTGGGGCAGGAAGTAAGTCAACTATGTAATCCAGCATTGGCTGTAAGGCTTTTCCACCTAAAGCTGTGCCGCATAGAATCGGGACTACGTCCATGTTAATTGTTGCTTTTCTGAGTGCTAAGATGATTTCATCTGATGTTAGTTCTGCGCCATCTAAATATTTTTCCATCACTTCTTCGTCGTACTCAACTATTTTTTCGAGCATCTCATCACGACGGGTTTCATATTCATCTTGATATTCCGCTGGAATATCAATTATTTTCATTTCAGGTAGAGTTTCACCAGTGTGGTCTCTTGCTCCTTCATATGTGACGGCATGACCTTTGATCAGGTCTATCACTCCAACGAAGTCGGATTCAGCACCCATCGGGAGTTGAATTGGGACTGGATTTGCTCCAAGCCGGGCAACAATAGTTTCTATAGTGCGCTCGTAACTTGCACCTACTCTATCCATCTTGTTTACGAAGCACAGTCGTGGGACGTTGTAAGTGTTGGCTTGTCTCCATACAGTCTCAGATTGGGACTGTACGCCTGCTACTGCATCGAAAACTACGATTCCTCCATCGAGAACTCTTAGGCTTCGTTCAACTTCAGCAGTGAAGTCAACGTGCCCTGGGGTGTCGATCACGTTTAATCTGTAGTCGTTCCAATATGCAGTGGTTGCTGCGGACCCAATAGTGATTCCGCGTTCTCTTTCTTGTGCCATAAAGTCCATTGTAGCTGTACCGTCATGGACTTCTCCAACTTTTCTTATAACTCCGGTTAGGTAAAGAACTCGTTCTGTAACTGTAGTTTTTCCCGCATCTATGTGCGCGATAAATCCAATGTTTCGAATTTTTTCAATAGGATAATCTGCCATGGTGACTTTAACTCAGCTACTGCTAAGCTTTACCTCCGAAAATGTACAAAAGCCCTGTTGGCTTCTGCCATGCGATGTAGTTCGTCCCTACGCCTTACTGCGGAGCCCTCTCCGTTAGAAGCGTCTATTAACTCATTTGCTAGTCCTTGTCTCATCGGAATCCCTTTCCGATTTCGTGCGCCGCTAATAATCCACCGCATCGCCAAGGCCTCGCTGCGGTTAGTCGCTAGTTCTTGTGGCACCTGATACGTCGCTCCACCGATTCTTCGTGGTTTTACTTCAACTAATGGAGTGGCATTTTTCATTGCTTGATCAAATATTTGCATAGGGCTGTTCTTAGTTTGCTCTTCAATAATGTCCATAGCCTGGTACATTATTCGTTGAGCAACGGTCTTTTTCCCGCGTGTCATGATGCAGTTAATGAATTTACTAACTACTCTGCTCTGGAATTTAGAGTCAGGTGAAATTATTCTTATTTCAGCTCGTCTTCTGCGAGACATAGTTCAAGTACCCCTTGATATTTTTGTGTTATTTATGAAGGTCTTAGACTGGAGCTAACTTTTAGAGGTGCCGTACTTGCTGCGGCCTCTTTTCCTATCAGGAACTCCTTCACAGTCCAAAGCGCTTCTTACTACGTGATACCGTACTCCAGGTAGATCTTTAACTCTGCCACCTCTAATTAACACAACTGAGTGCTCTTGGAGGTTGTGGCCTTCTCCGCCAATATATGCAGTTACTTCAACTCCATTGGTAAGCCTCACTCTTGCTATTTTACGGAGTGCTGAGTTAGGTTTTTTAGGTGTCATTGTTCGGACTTGAACGCAGACTCCACGCCTCTGAGGGCAACCATCTCCCCACTTGGTTTTATTAGCAATCGAGTTCTGTACCCAATGTAACGCTGGAGCTTTAGTGTTTTTCTTAACACTCTTTCTCCCTTTTCGTATTAATTGATTTACTGTTGGCATATCTGGCCCTTTAATTTAGATTACCGGAGCAAGCAAATACTCTATCAACTAGTGTGTCTAATGTCAATATGAATTTCTAGGCCATGCACTGCTCAAGAGCACCCTGGTTAACATAACGCGCGCAATTGATTTTGCCTGGTATGTTGTTTACTATGATTCCTTGGGAATTCAAGTGTTCAACGGAGTGGAATTGATTCAACAAACGCATATACCTAAAAGCATGACTATCGCTGGTTCTGATTCTGGTGGCGGTGCAGGGATTCAGGCAGATTTGAAAACATTTGCTGCGTTTGGAGTGTACGGTACTTCTGTTATCACTGCTATCACTGCCCAAAACACTAATAGAGTAACTGGTATACAAGCCGTAGAAGTAGAATTAATAACATCCCAATACGAAGCGATATTAGAGGATATAGGGACAAACTCCATAAAAATTGGGATGCTTTTCAACGCCCAAATAGTAGACGCAGTAGCTAAAATGCTGAAACGCAATAATCCCGGGAATATCGTCCTTGATCCAGTAATGATTTCTAAAAGTGGAGATAATTTGTTACGAAGCGACTGTATTGATGTCTTAAGGAGTGAATTAATACCACTCGCAACGGTGGTGACTCCAAACATTCCTGAAGGCGAGGAATTAACAGGAATTAAAATAGTGGATAAGGATTCTATGATAGAAGCTGCTAAATCTATCATAGAGATGGGCGCTCAATCTGTAATTATGAAAGGTGGTCACATGAGCGGCGACCCAGTAGATTATTTTTTTGATGGGCAAAATAGTATAGAATTGGTCTCGAAACGCATCGACACGAAAAATACACACGGCACGGGATGCACTTTTTCATCTGCAGTGGCTGCTAATTTGGCACTGGGGAATGATCTCGAGGAATCGACAAGGATAGCGCAATCTTATGTGTATGATTCGATTGATCCAGACTTTGATATAGGTTCAGGGCATGGTCCTCTAAACCATTTTCGCAGATTCTGGAACATGTAATTAATTTGATGAAATGATGCAGGCATCATTTCTTAGGACTATAGAAAGAAAATGTTTAAACCAGCAACTAACCGGGTTAACTTCCCAACAATTGACACCGATGTCTTGGAATTTTGGGAGCAGAATAAGATTTTTGAAAGATCCTTTGAAGATAAAGAAGGTCAACCCAAATTTATGCTCTATGAAGGACCTCCTACTGCAAACGGAAATCCGGGTATACATCATGTACTGGCGCGAGTGTTCAAAGACGTCATATGCCGATATAAAACTATGAAAGGATTCCAGTGTATTCGCAAGGGAGGATGGGATACTCATGGATTACCGGTAGAATTAGAAATAGAGAAAGAATTAGGTTTAAAAAGTAAAAAAGAAATAGAAGAATACGGGATAAAAGAATTTAATGAACAATGTAAGAATAGTGTATTTACATATGTCAAAGAATGGGAACAGTTAACGGCCAGGATTGGGTATTGGGTAGACTTGGACGATCCTTATGTTACATTGCACAATAGTTACATTGAATCGGGTTGGTGGATCCTTAAAACATTGTGGGATCAAGGGCTTTTATATGAAGGAAGGCGGGCTACACCGCATTGTCCACGATGCGTGACCAGTCTGAGCTCTCATGAAGTAGCCCTGGGATATAAGGATAACGTTAGAGACCCTTCTGTTTTTGTAAAGTTCTTAGTGGATTTTGACCGTACGGATAACTCAGGCATAAGCAATGAATTTTATTCCACTATAAAAGAAATTAATAGTAATGGGAACTTAGTACATTTTGTTGCGTGGACCACTACTCCGTGGACGCTACCCTCCAATGCGGCGTTAGCAATTAATAAAGACGAATCGTACGTTGCAATAAAATTTACCACCACTAGCGAAGAAGATATTACAGAGACTCAATATTTGGTAATGGCTCAGGCCCTCATAGGTGCTGTTTTAGATGGCAGCGAAGATTACGAAGTTTTAGCTAGCACTACAGGATCCTTATTAGAAGGCATTTGTTACATTCCTCTATTTGATCCGACTAATGCGGAGTTACCGCAAGGTGGATTGGGCGTTTTTCAGGATGGTAGCATCAATTTGGATAATGATCTGAATGAAAAAGACATGTTCAATAATTCATTTAAAGTTCATACGGCAAACTGGGTATCTATGTCTGATGGATCAGGTATCGTACATATTGCTCCTGCCTTTGGTGAAGATGACTTAGCGCTTGGAAGGGAGAAAGGGATTGGATTCATTCAAACAGTAGATTTGCAAGGGATTATTACAGGGAATTATTCATTCGCAGGTAAATTTGTCAAAAATGCTGACAAAGAGATTTTAAGTGAATTGAATTCCAGAGGTTTATTGCTTCGAAACGGGACGTATAGACACACATACCCTTTCTGCTGGAGATGCGACAGCCCATTGCTCTATTATGCTAAGAGTTCGTGGTACATCAGGACGACAGAGAAAAAAGACGAATTAGTTAAGGGTAATCAAAAAATCAATTGGTATCCTGATCATGTAAAGAATGGTAGATTCGGAGAATGGCTTCAAAACAACGTGGATTGGGCAGTTTCCCGTGAACGTTATTGGGGCACCCCAATGCCAATTTGGGAATGCCCGGACTGTTTAACTCAGATCTGTGTAGGTAGTGTGGAAGAATTGAATAACCTGTCAAAAGATTTCCTTGTGGGAGAGGATCTGGATTTGCACAGGCCGTTCATTGATGAAATAAAACTGAATTGTTCAACTGAGAACTGCAACGGGACCATGACTCGAATACCAGAAGTTATGGATGCTTGGTTTGATTCTGGCGCAATGCCATTTGCTCAATTCCATTATCCGTTTTCAGGTGAGAATAACTTTGCAGACCAGTTCCCGGCTGACTACATTTGCGAGGCAGTCGATCAAACCAGAGGGTGGTTCTACAGTTTGCATGCTTTGGGCACCCTGTTGAAAAATCAGCCAGCATATAACAATGTTATTTGCCTGGGTCTGATTTTGGATGAAAAAGGGCAAAAAATGAGTAAACGGATTGGCAATATAGTAGAACCCATGTCCGTACTAGAAATCCATGGAGCAGATGCCTTGAGATGGTATTTATTCACTGCATCTCATCCTGGGGAAAGTAGAAGATTTTCAGAGAGGCTGGTAGGGGAAGTATTTAGGAAAATGATGCTGACTCTATGGAATGTATATTCATTTTTTACTAATTATGCTTCATTAGATGAATATGATCCGACCCAAACACCTTCAGATTGGAGGCCCCAAACAGAGTTAGATAGGTGGATCTTGTCTGAGTTGAATTCATTAATAAACGAAGTAGATGAATTACTGGATAATTATAACCCTACAGACGCAGGTAGAGTTATTCAAGAATTTGTAGATAATCTTTCCAATTGGTATGTAAGAAGAAGCAGAAGAAGATTCTGGAAAAGTGAAAACGATACTGACAAAACAGATGCTTACAATACTCTGTATCGTTGCCTGGTTACTGTATCCGAATTGATGGCTCCATTGGCTCCTTTCGTATCTGAGGAACTATACCAAAAATTAGTTAAACAAGTCGATTCTTCCGCTAGTGATAGCGTTCATTTGAGTGATTTCCCAATAGCTGATGAATCATTAATTGATGAAGAATTGATGAAAGCTATAAGACTCGCAATGAAAGTTTCCAGTCTCGGACGATCGGTGAGATCAAGAGCAGGTTTGAAAGTACGGCAACCACTGTCTGATGTTTTGGTCTCTCCCAAAAACGAGGATGAAGCTCGCTTCCTATTCATGGTGAGTGACCAAATCCTGGAAGAGTTGAACATAAAAACTCTTAATAGTTTTGAGAATGCAAACATGCTTGCAGATATAAAATCACAGTTAAGTCAAGAAAAAAGCGCTAGCTATCAATCTTATGTTGCGATTGAAGATAATGCTTATATAGTTGCGGTAAATACGCATGTGACAGAAGACTTAAAAAATGAAGGTTTAATAAGGGAAATTTCACATCGCATACAGGGATTCAGAAAAGATGCTGGTCTTGATTTAAATGATCGTATAACCACATATATGAAACTTCCAGCAACTTTAGTTCCAGTAGTAGAACGATTCTCGGATTTTTTGAAACAAGAAACTTTGACCTCGGAAATTGTGTTTGATGGAGATATTGAATACGACCAGGAGTTCGATATAGAAGGGGAAAATCTGCAATTCAGAGTAATGAAAGTTTAGTAATAGTCAAATGCCAGAACTACCTGAAGTTGAAAACACCAAAAGATATTTGATCGAATCAGGTATTGTAGGATTGCAATTTGAATCTGTGTGGACTGATAGTCCTACTAAATGGATGGGTATCACCGAGGAAGCATTTCTATCTGTGTTTCGTGATGCTAAAGTTGTGATGGTTGAAAGGGTTGCTAAATATCTTGTAATTCAAACTGAGAATGGCGATTTTCTTTTGCATCTAGGTATGACCGGCTGGCTTAGAATACAAAATGTGGACAACCCTGCACATAAATTTGCGAGACACGTATTCCATTTCAATGATTCAAGAGAATTACGCTTCATGGATTCTAGGAAATTTGGAAAAATCATTTATGGAGAACCACCTAAAGTATCAGTCCTGTGCGACCCGTTGGCCGAAGGCTTTGCACTAGAAGATTTGGGACTTTCAGTATTGAGCCGGAAAAGATCTATCAAATCCATATTAATGGATCAATCATTAATTCCAGGATTGGGGAATCTGTACACAGACGAAAGTTTGTTCCAGGCAGGAATCAATCCATTTACTCCTATTTATAAATTATCTGTATGGCAATTGGGTTTGTTGACTCAGAAAATCAAGACAAGTCTTATTCGATCTCTGGATGAATATGATTTAGTCCGAGGAGTAGATGATAGCGAGCCATATTTTAGTATGACGCCCTGGGATATACAGAGAAAAGAAAATGATCCGTGTTCCAAATGTGGTGCTCTGATGCAATTCTCTAGGATAAATGCACGCGGAACTTATTATTGCTTAGAATGCCAACCGATGTGAATATCTGATACCACCTGTGATAAAATTAAAGATGGTGTAAGAGATTATAAAATGACAATGCTACTAACGGAGGCATGATTAATGGCAGACTATAGTAAACACGAGGCTCAAGATTGGGCGTGGGAGACACTAAAAGGACAATGGACCACGTTCGTAACTCCATTCACCTCAGATGACAATATCGATGAATTAAGCATAAGGGCTAATATTCAACGTGCACGAGATCTTGGTACGACCGGAGGAGGTTGTACTTGGGGAATGGGAGAATTCTGGAGTTTGTCATTTGCTGAACGCTGCCAAGTGATGGACATAGTTGCATCAGAAGCTGCAGGGAAATGGCCTATTGCAGCCCATGTAACACACACTTCATTTAAAGACATGATTGCATTAGCAGACAGAGCAGAAAATAATGGTTTTGATTTATTGGTTGTGGCACCTCCTTATATGGTGACCAACACAGAAGAACAAGTAATAGAGTTTGTAAACGGTTTAGCTAGCCACTCGAACCTAGCTATTATGTTTTACAATTCCCCGCAATTTGGCATGGTTATGAGTCCCGAAGGCTTAGATAAAATATGTTCGATTCCGTCGGTCGTAGGTGTTAAAGAAGCGAGCTTTAACCAGCAAATATCTATTAAAACACATATCACAACTGGCTCGAAGGCTATTATAAGTACTCCTGATGAATGGATATTTGCAAAAGGCAAAGAATTAGGCTTTCAGCAGCATGTAATGTTTGCAAACACTTCTGATTGGCGTTTTGATCTTCCAGGTAGAAATAATTATGTTCAATTTATAGATAGGGCTACCAGAGGAGATCTTGATCAGGAATTTTATGACAAGAACATTTCAGAAATTAAAGCAGTCTCTGATAAATGGTGGGGTTACACAGTACAAAAAAGTGGTGGAGCGCTGCCCGTTGCGATGATTAAGCATTGGGGTGAACTGATGGGATTAAACTCGGGTCACGTTAGGAAGCCATTAAATGATTTAACATATCAGGAAAAATCGGAATTGAAAAAAGATTTGGAATCTGTTGGCCTGATTACGAAGCCTGAAGAAGTTGTAACAGTGACTAATAATGCCAATGCCGCTTGGTTAAATAATGCCGATGCTGGATCATCAGGAATGATGTTATTAGTCAGTGCCCAGAACATGGATGAGGTTTACGAAGCTGATAAAGGCGGAGCAGACATAATTGACGTTAAGAATCTACAAGAAGCTGCAGTCGGTTCAGCTCATCCTAGCCTGGTTGCCCAAGCCAGAAATGAAGTTGCAGCTAAAAAGCACGTGAGTGTGACTCTCGGAGTAGTTCCCAATCAAGCTGGTACAGTAGCTATGGCAGTACATGCTGCTGCAGTAATGGATGCTACATCCGTCAAGGTTGGGTTTATAGAGACAACTTATGATGACGCAGTGTTTATTCTAAGAGAATGCCGAAGAGCCCTACAAGGATTTGGTACTAAATTGATTGGCTCATTGTTTGCGGATAATGTGCTGTACGAAGAAGGGTTAGATCCATTGCTAATGGTTAAATTGGCGTTGGATGGTGAATGTGATGGGTTCTTGATTGATACTCTCGTAAAAGATGGTAGGAACTTGTTTGATTTTATACCTGAACCTAAATTGAAAGAAATGGTACTAGAAGCTAAACAGGCTGGATTAAGTACAGCATTATCTGGACACTTAAAATTGGACAATCTTGATGAACTAGCCAGGATAAATCCAGATATAGTTGGAGTCCGAGGTGCAGTTTGCTCCTCAGGAGATCGTGACAGAACAGTTGCATGGGAAGCAGTAGCCCATTTCAAAACTCAGTTGGATTTACGAAAAACCGGCCAGATAGATGTGTATGCCGGTCACTCCAATGGTAGTAATGGTTACAGTAATGGTAACGGGCATTCCAATGGAACCAATGGTTACAGTAATGGCAACGGGCACTCCAATGGTAATGGTGTTGTTGCTGTTAACGATTCAGGCTGGGCGATTATTGATGGAAGAGGAAAAAACTGCGCCGGAGTCATTGCTGCGCTAGCAAAACAGATAGAAGCCGATTACAGTTCGTTTGTTGAAGTGATTCTCGCAGATGCTCTGAATATTTACGATGTGCTGGCTTGGGCTGAGCAGGCGAATCATAAATTGATTACTAAACGGGTGGATGAGTCAGGGAATACTCGAATTCTGATTCAGCCTCATGCATTAACCCCTGTAAGTTAGTATAAGTCAGGCAGAGTTTATAGTATAAGTTGAACCTGCCTGATCTTTGACAACTTCAATACGCGTTGGGAAAGCATCTTTAAGATCGTCTAAATGAGTTATTACTATTATCATTTCAAACTGATCACCGATTGCCGATATGGTATCCAGAATTTTTTCTCTGCCCACTGAATCTTGAGTGCCGAAACCTTCATCTAAAAACAATACAGGTAATGAGGCGCCACTACGCCTGGCTAGTACTTTTGATAATGCGATACGGAGTGCAAGGTTTATCCGGAAAGCTTCGCCCCCACTGTATGATTCGTACGAGCGCTTGCCTAGTTCATCCGCGATGCTGATATCTAATGTCTCAATTGGGTCCCCTTTCCCTGTGCGCCTTTCCCTAGTTGTTTCGAGCGTGGTGTATAACCTGTTATCTGTCATCTTGGATAGCAGTTGATTGGTTTCCTCTTCTATTTGGGGGATTAAAGCTTCAATCAACATCGCTTGAATGCCTTGTTTCCCGAAAGCATTGGCGACTTCTGTGTATATCTTGTGTTTGTTTTCGGTGTCAGATCTATCTGATTTAAATTGTCGGAGCTTTTCTTTGGAATCCTTAGCCCGATTAATTTTTGACTGGATATTTTGTATATTGATTTCCTGATTGCGGATTTGTTCATTAGTTTGGTTAAGTGATTGTTGTATTTCATTTAGATGGGATTTTAGTTGTTCTGACGCTGCTATTTTAGAATCTATTGTTGTTATATTTTGAGATAGTTCAGCGAGTTCGTTCTGTTTTTGGGTTATGCGTTTGGTTAGTTCCCCAATTTGCATTACGGTTTCTGGAGCTTGCGCCTTTGCTGTGAGCAGCTGAGTGTGTAGATTTGCGTGGTTTTGATTGTCGGATATGTATTGTTGCAGCGTTTCTACTGTTTTTGCGTTGTATACACTATCTTCTAATTTTGATGTCAATTCTTTGCGATTTTTCTGTTCTTCTTGTAGAAAATCTTGTTTGTTAAGGGATGCAGCCAAGGTTTCACATTCTTTTTTCAGTTTGATGATTTCAGTTTCAGCGTGACTACTATCTTCGATTTGTTTATTAGTTACTGTTATTTTTGTTGTTAATTGTTGCCTATAATTTTCCAAGTGAGACGTTTTGGTGCGCACATTTTCTTTGATTAACCCTAACTCAGTACTTAACTTGTCGATCAAAGTTTTATTTTCTACATATTGGGTACGCTTCGATTCGATTTCGGAGTGGTAAGTATTTTTCAGATTTTCAGCAGATGACTCATCTAGTTGAGACTGACATAGAGGACAGCTATGCATATCTGAAGAAGAGTGTTCGATTAAATCTAGTTTCTGTTTTATTTCTAGACCTTCTTTTTCGTGCACTTCTGATAGAGTTTGGGCCTCGCTAATTTGTGACGTTAATAGACTGTCTTGGTTTTGAAGAGTCTTGATATCTTCTTCTGTTGTTTTTGTGGCAAGCAGTTCATTCTCGAGTTTTTCTTGCTGTGAGAATAGATCAGGTAATTGTTTTGCAAGGTCTGAATAACGGTGTATTTCGCTTTCTTTTTGGTTTAATTGAGTTTCAATTGACACTTGGTATCTGGATATAAGGAGCTCTATTTCTGATAATTTCGATTGCAATTCCATATAAGTTGTTTGCTCTTTTTGCTGCAGGTCAAGCTCGTTTCTAGATTTTTCAAATAACATGTTATTGTGCCGGATAATTTCTTCTTGATCGAATAAGCTTTCAAAAGTTTTATATAAAACTTGCTTTTGATCTCTGTCGTTGTTCATGAAATTTATATCGTTTTCTATCCCTGACAATGTTTCAGACATCTGTTTCAGACGATTTATTTCTATTTCTGATCGGGTTACCTCTTCTGATTTTGAATTCCATTCCATTTCTAATTTAGTTTTTTGTTCTATTTTTTTATTAAGTGCTACAGATTCTGATTCAACATTTTTAATTAAGGTATCCTCATCAAGGTCTAATGTTTCCATGTCAGCTTCAATATATTGCATAGCTCCAGTAATGCTTTGTAACTGACTCGTGAATTCACCCAGTAGTGCCCTTGCTTCTTCCTGAAACTTGTCATAAATTTCTAATCCTAGAATGTTGGCGAGGATTTCTTTTCTTTGGGATGGAGTTTTGTTAGTGAATTCGTCCGAATGTCCCTGCAATAGGAAAGCAGAGTTTATAAAAGTTTCATAATCCATACTGATCACACTAATGATTTTTGCCTGTGTGTTCCTTACGCTGTCTTCTGTGATCGGTATGAATTGATCTGTTTGTTGAATTTGCAATTGTAGATCAGTAATTCCTGTTTTTCGTCTGCCACCGGATTTGATGTGGCTTCGAATGACTCGGTATGTCTGGTTAGACGCGGAGAAAGTTAATTCCACTCGGGTTTCGTCTGCTCCTAAAGAGACTAGATCATCCGCTGACCGGACTCTACACCTACCCCAAAGAGCCCAGGTAATAGAGTCTAGCAAAGCGGATTTACCATGGCCGTTTCTGCCCGACAGGGCGGCAACTGTCATACCTGTGAAGTCGAGTTCAGGAACTTCTTCTCGGTAAGACATGAAATTTTCTAGTTTTAATGTGATTGGAATCATATGACAATCGCTATGCAATAAAGTAGAATTAGGATGCAATTTACAGTATAAAATCTTGTGTGTTGTTATGTAATAGGATTGCCTCCTAGTTTACATATTATTTTAACAATTTCTGGAGAAATTGATGTTTGACAGTTTAAGTACACGGCTTACAAATACATTGGCACAAATCACTAAGAAAGGTCGTATCACCGAAAAAGATTTGGATGAAGCGTTATCGGATGTACGCCGTTCACTTCTTGAAGCGGATGTAAACTTTAGGGTTGCGAAGTCATTTGTTGAAAATGTTAAAACAAAATCCATCGGGGAAAAAGTAATAGATAGTCTAACTCCTGGTCAGCAAGTAATAAAAATTGTTAATGAAGAACTAACAGGAATACTGAGTGGTGAAGAACACTCCATCCGCCAATCATCAGAAAAACCGACGGTAATTATGATGGTTGGTCTTCAAGGTTCTGGTAAAACTACAACCTCGTCTAAACTGGTCATGTCTTTAAGGAAACAGGGTAATGATGCGTTATTGATAGCAGCTGACCTTCAGCGTCCGGCAGCAATCGATCAGTTAATCAGCTTGGGGAAACAAATTGACGCACCGGTGTACTCAGAACCAGCTAATTCAACCACCGTGGAAAAAGTTGTTGAAAATGGGATTAAAGAAGCAAAAACTCAAGGTGTTGATTTTGCAATCGTGGATACTGCGGGTAGGTTGAGTATTGATGATGAATTGATGAATCAACTCCAACGTGTTAAAGCTATATGTAAGCCACTTGAAGTTTTATTAGTGGTAGATGCAATGACAGGCCAGGAAGCTGTAAACGTTGCTCAGGAATTCAATGAAAGACTATCACTTACCGGCCTAATTATGACAAAAATGGATGGTGACGCTCGAGGCGGTGCGGCATTATCCATAACAAGTGTGTCAGGTGTTCCTATAAAACTTATGGGTACGGGAGAAAAACCTGGTGATTTTGAAGAATTCTTTCCTGATAGACTGGCATCACGTATATTGGGTATGGGAGATGTTCTAACCCTGATAGAAAAAGCACAAGATGCTATCACTGAAGAAGATGCTAAAGCTTTAGAAAAGAAATTAAGGAACAATACCTTTACCTTTGAGGATTTCCTTTCACAAATTCAAACTTTGAAAAAAATGGGACCAATGAATCAAATATTCGAAATGATACCTGGTATGTCTCATATGGCTAAAAACGGAATGATGAATAACGTTGATGAAGACAGACTGAAATATGTAGAAGCTATTATTAGCTCTATGACAGTTAAAGAAAGACAAAATCCAGAGATTATCAATGGAAGTAGACGCCGTAGAATAGCGCTGGGTAGCGGTACAACTCCGCAGGAAATCAATCAGCTAATGAATCAGTTCAAGCAAACTCAGAAAATGATGAAAAGATTTGCTAACACTAAGAACCCTAGGTCACTTATGGGAATGTTTAAGTAGAGGGATTTAAACTTTCAATCCCTCTACTTTCTTTTTTACCAGACCGGCAGTATGGGTTGGGTACGATTGGGGGGAAGGTCACTCTCAAACGTGTTTATTGCTAGAGCAAGCATAGTATAGTTCCCAATTATCATAGTAATTTCGATGAAGGCTTGTTCTCCAAATTGTTCTAACATAGCTTGGTATTCTCCTCTGCTAGCGTAATGACTATTGTTAATTGCTCGACAATAATTGACTAAAGCTCTTTCATCATCTGCTAATGGGGGCAGTTCACTTTCTTCACGCACGGATTCGACAATCTCCTCACTTACACCCGCTTCTATAGCTGATTGTGCGTGAGCATTCCAAATGTACTGGCAATCCATATGCCTAGCGGTCAGTATCATAGTGAATTCTTGAATTTTTTTAGGAACCTGAGATTCGTATCTTAAATATCTGTTTAATGCTGTTGCACGTTTGCTGAGTTCGGGTACATGTATGAGAATAGATCCGGGCCCGAATTCGGGTATATCTCCTAATGTTTCAACAATTTCGTCGAAAGCATTTTCTTGACCTTGAGGTACTTGAGATTTGTCTCCTTTTGTTAATCGTGCCATCATTCCTCCCTATAAACTGTTATTTGTTGGTAATCTACCAGAATGTCCGGGTTTTATAAACAAAAACGACTTAATTCAATTCAGGTGTGGTCAAAATTTTGTAAAGGTATCCAGCAGCAGTGGTTCGGTAAGGCTGCCAGTTCTTGGAATATTCGTTAATATCTTCCAGATTTATTTCTTGAGTATTCAAATAATGTTCGGCTATCAATCTATTAAGGACTAAGTCTCCTTCAGGGAAGATATCAGGTCGGCCTATTCCTCTGGACAATGACCACTGTGCGGTCCACCTTCCGACACCTTTTATCTTACAGAGGTGATCTATTACTTCTTGGTTATTCATGTCTTGGAATAGTTCTACATTTAGATATCCATCTAGCTGAGCCTGAGCAATGTTTTGTACATATTCGGATTTTCTGCCGCTTAATTTTAGCTTCATCAATTCTTCTACAGTGGAATTGGAAATCTTTACAGGATCTGGATATGTCCAAAAGCATTGATTGTCATGTTCGATACGACTTCCAAACGCTTGAGTAAATCCCCGTCTGATAACTATGGCTACTTTGTTCGAAATTTGTTGACCGAGTACAGATATTACTAATGATTCGTACAGGTCAGTACTTCGGGTATTATGAAATCCGTTGTGAGCGAGGATAACTTTACGCATGACTGGATCATTTTGACAAAGGTCATAAAAACCTTTGACATCTTGATCCATACCGAGTATCCATTCAAGCTTATTTTTGACTAAATATTTCATATCTGAATCTACATTGCCAGCGATGATTTGGCATGTGACAGGGCTGTAAGGATCGTTCAGTTTTTGGGTTAAATTTACTAGAACAGGGGATTCCTGAGGGGCGGGTAATATCGCCCGTGTATGAGAGAATAATTCTTTGTCGGTGTGGTCCAATCCGTTGTAGTTTGAATTTCCCGCAGTTAATTGGAGATCAAAAGGTAAATTTATATCCAAGTAAAGGTGTTCAGTTGCATTAGTCGTCATAAGGATAAAATACTCGTTATGTTGTTGTGAGTGATATCCATAAAACTATCTGAATCCATTTCGCTTCTCATCAAATGCTCTAAAGATCTTTTATGTGAGACTACGGGGTAATCACTTCCAAATAAGAGATGTTTGGATCCTAATAATTGTTCTACATTATTATAAACTCCAGGTTCATATAGATAAGGGGCAGCCGCACTGTCAAAATAAACATTGGTCAGAGAGGAACGTATTTCCGGCATCATAGAATAAAATGGTAGTCCTCCCCCGAAATGAGCACAGATAATGATGTTTGATTGGAAATTATTAATGAAATGAATAAGTTTGCTGGGATGAGTTTGGCCTTTGCCCGGATAAGAATGTCCAATGGGTTCTGAGCAATGGATTAGTACGGGTAACTGTTTGGCTTCGCAAAATTTCATAATTCCCTCCATTTCAGCTACTGAGGTTATATCGAAGTTTTGTGTATCGGGATGTAGTTCCCCGATGCCTCTAGCCCCGTTATTAAAACATCTTTCCAATTCATACAATGCATCTTCTCCCCATGCTGGATTGATAGAGCAGAAGGGGACTAGTTTGTCTGGGTGGTTTTTTGATGATTCTATAAGGTAGTCATTGATGTCTAGGGCGAGTCCATAGTCAGTCCAACCCATCCCTAAAATAATAGACTTAGATATACTATTTCGTTCCATACTGCCTACTAGAGATTCTGCGTCTGCAGGAGGGGAATCTTTCTGGAAAAGATCTGCATATGTTTTGTCTATTTTTAGGATGGACTCGTGACTCTTTCGGTATTCTTGAGGGAATATGTGAGTGTGTGAGTCTATCAGCATTAATCGTAGAATACTCGATAACCATATTAGAGTCAAAATGTATCTATGACAGAGACGGACTACAAGAGATTAATTAATCATTATAATAAATCCCGAGATAGATATGCTTGATCAAAATACAGTTTATATTCAAAAGCTAATAGACCGCCGAAGTGTTGGGACATATACGATTTTATTGATTTCCACACTGGGCCTGTTTTGGGTTTACTGGATATACTTGATAGCCGATGACCTAAATAAATTGAACGGAATAGAATGGGAAAGGAAACATTGGCTATATACTCTAACTAATCCGGTGGGCTGGGGATTCCTAATAGTTCATACTTCGACCGGCTGGCAGTTGCTTACTGGAATGAATAAATATAAGACTTTATTAACCTCACTGATGCTAGGATTAGGGTTGTTATCTGTAGTTAAATTGCAATTACAACTCAACAGGGTTTGG
>MDSV01138764.1_pt1 | contig 18404 bp, 16 predicted proteins | sample 810851 | NCBI WGS metagenome assembly MDSV01 (sample SAMN05326640, study PRJNA326480) | marine metagenome | isolation source: seawater | place: Atlantic Ocean: North East | collected 2012 | reverse complement strand
TCTGAACTTGGTTAATGAAATACTCAACAGATTTTTCTGTACTTTTCTTCCAATCTAATGAAAAATCTAATTTAATATTTTGTCTAATTTTTGGTTCAATTAACCTTCCATTTTTATCTGACATTCTCCATGGATAGCAGATGGTTATACTTTTTCCATTATAATTAATAATTGCATTTACAAAAATTAATGAAAAATTATTTACTACTGGAGAAGTATAACTATTGAAAATATCTATAACACTTTTGTTTTCTGTTAAAAAACTGTAATACGCGTTATCATTATTTTTTCCAGAAATATTAGTTATATATTTTTTAATTATTTTAATTTTTTTAAACAAGCTCAGCAACATATGAATAAAGTGAACTGTATTAATTTCTTCAATTCCAATACATTTGGTCCTATTAAATCTCCAATTATTATAGTTACTTTTTAACGCCACACCATTTGTCTGAGTAATTTCGTATTTTAAAAGTGATCCATAAAATTTTTTATTTATACTGTTCTTAATTTTTTTAAAATAATCTGAAAATATATAGTTGTAATTTATATATAATTTTTTTTTATTTAATATTTTTTTTAAAAAACTTACTTCTTTTAAAGTTGATGCTCCAGGTTTTTCTAAAAATATATATCCTCTATATTTATTTAATTTTTTTAAATAGTCATGATGAGAAAAAGTTGGAGATAAAATAAATATACAATCACATTTATTTAAATCAGATAATTTATTAGTATAGTTTTTTAATTTTTTGTAATGATAATAAATTAAATTTATTTTTTTTTTCTTTAAAATCCTTACTATTCTTTTAGCCTGATTTCCTCTTCCAATTATTCCTATATTCATTAAATTGTTATGGGACACCTATCACATGGTGTATGTTTATTTCTATTTTTATTTAAATGATTTTCTCTCAATTTTTTATAACTTTGATTATTCCAAATTTCTTTTATTGAACTGTTTCGGATGTTTCCATTGCTTAAAAGTGATTTATAATCAAAATCACAAGGATTTGTTGCGCCATCATGCCAAATGTACATTCTGTACCATAAATTTAAACAAGGATTTTTTTCATTATTAACATTATTATTATAAGTGTCCCACCTAGGTGAAGCTTCTTTTATTGATACTTCATCTACATATTTACTCCAGAATTCTGACATTTGATCCAAATCTTGTGTTTCGTTTACTTTTACACCAGAAATTCTTGTAATTGTTGACGAATTGGGAAATTCAGTTTCTCTTATTTTATTGAACGCTTTTATATTTTTAACAACTCTATCAAATTTTCCTAATACTCTAATACTTTCGTAAGTTTGTTTGGTTCCTGCATCAACAGAAAAGACGACTTCACTAAAATTTGCATCCAGGATCTGCCTACTTTTTTCTTCTGTAAGAACAGTCGCATTAGTGTTGATTTTTAAATCAAGTATTCCACTCTCTTTAAGAATAAGTGTCATTTCCTTAAATTGTTTATGTAGTGTCGGTTCACCTCTAGAAGCTAAAGTTATAGCTTGGCAATTATTTTTTTTTGCTTCTAAAATAATTTCTTTAAAAAGTTCAATATCCATAAAACCAAGGTATTCTTTTTTTTTGCTAAAAGATTCATCTACCTGAAAACACATAATACATCTCAAATTACACACAGATGTCGGTTCAATTAAAAGATATAAGGGAAAAGGAGTTTCCCTTTGAATTGCAGGGTAAACTTTAAATTTATATCTATAAATGATATACTTTATCCAGTCCTTTTTTTTATGTTTACTTAACCATTGAAGTTCTTGGTCTGAAAACTTAAACGTATTTTTTAATTTTTTGTTCGTAAGATTTAAATTATCACTAATCTCTTTTTTTTTTACAGACAAAAATACTTCATCTAATATTTCTTTTTCTTCTTTTGTTAAAATACTTAAATTTTTTTTAATATAATTGCTTACAAAGAGATATAATTCATTAAGAATTTGATCATGTTCAACTTTTATACTTGATATAAAAGTTCCATGTCTGGATATTTTTACATTTTTATTTATCATTTAATATTTTGGAAAAAAAGGAAATGAGTCTTTTTTTTTATTCGAATATATGTGATATTTTTTTCCAGTTCTATATATTTTTACAAATTTGTTAAACTTAGTTTCATCTAGTTCAAAATTTAGATCTTTGTTAGATATTTCCATAATACCATTTGATATCGAAGGTTTCCATTTTAAATAATTGGAGGACTCATCAAAATCATAAATTTGCACTGGTGTTGTTAAAGAATTGCTATTAGTACATGAAATTATACCTAAACTAATTAAATATGATATACTAGGAGATCCGTGAGCTCTACACATTACTTGATACCCAGATAATTCTAAAAACTTACAAATATTTAATAAATTTCTTAATCCGCCACATTCAAAAATATCTAAAACAAATATATCTCCTACATTATTATTTGCACAATCAATTATACTTTGACCTGAATTTAAGATCTCATTTATTCCAATTGGAAATGATGATTGATCTTTAAGTCTTTTCAGAAATTTTCCTTCCATTACAGGTTGTTCTATACATTTTAAGTTTAATTTTAATTTTTTAAATTCATTTATAGCTTTTAAGCTTGTTTGAATAGTCCAAGCGCCATTAGCATCAATGCATAAACCAGAATTTTTTGAGAAAGCTTTAACCTTTTTTAGCATATTTAAATCTTGATCGAGCGAATTATTTGTTTTTGCAACTTTAATAAATAAGTTTTTATAACCTTTTTTTTTGAGCAAATTGTATTTTTTTTTCATTTTTGGAATTTCACCAGCATCTAAATTGACTGCAAGAGAAAATTTATTGTTTAGGCTACCTCCAAAAAAATCTAATAATGGAATTTTCAATACTTTTGAATAACAACTGTAAATTGCTGTTTCAATACCTGCCCAACAAGCAGCCCCCAAATCATTCAATCTACCTGTACGCATCCATCCCGAGTCGTAGATTGCTCTTTGATAAAGTTTTGTTATTTCATTAAAAGGCGTTTTTTCAATTTGTTTAATCATTCTTTCAAGAGACTTGGAAACAATTTTGTGATCAAACATGTTTATGATTTCACCATATCCCACTGTATTATTTTCCGAAATCACCTCTACAACAAAAACAGTTGTGCCGATTCGTTTGCTCCAATTAGTTTCAATAGATTTTCGAAAAGGAATAGATAGACCGTAATAATTAATTTTTTTTATTTTAAACATATTTACTTTTGTAAACTTTATAAATCAATTCTCCTATTTTAAATTCATCTAATGTATCTATGTTTAAAAAAAAAGGATCATTATTAATAAAAAAACCCATATTATAGCCGTATAATTTTCGAAGAGGTTCGTTTTTAGAATTTATTTTTAAATTTTTACTTAAAAAGATATCACAATATCCATCATGTTTGTAAAAATTAGGCAATTTTTGAGATTGATAATATTTAAAGAAGTTTTTATTTTTTATTGCTTCTGTAAGTTTATTTTTCTTTGACATTCTATACATCCAAAATGGATTCATGTGCATTACATTTCTAGCTGATCTCAAGGATGAGAATTTTTTTGAGTTAAACTGTTTTAACATATTTTTAAGTAAAAATTTATTTCTAAGAGGGGTAGTTGGCCTTAAAATAATAACTACTTCTGGAATAAAATTTTCATTAATTTTCAACCATTTTAAAGAATGTTCAACAAAACCAAAGTCACTAGACTCTGATTTAGAAATTTCCTTAGGTCTTAAAAAAGGTGAAAGTTTTTTCTTAAAATTATTTGCAATTTTTTGAATTTTTACAGAGTCTGTACTTACTATAATTCTTTTAACTAGATTGGTATTTTTATATGCATAGTTGATTGTGTGTTGTATGAGAGGTTTCTTCCCAAATAATTTGATATTCTTTCCTTTTATTCTTTTGCTACCCCCCCTTGCTGGAATAATAATTAAAGCTTTACTATTTCTGTTCACCTATATTTTATATCCCTTATTTTTAGATATTTTTTCTGATAAAAGAATTGTTTTTAAGGTATGAATACCATCATCTAAACTTATTTTTGGTTTTGTTTTATTTTTTATTAGTTTAATAATATGCTTTGTTTGATTGATGTACATCAAATTGTGGTCTTTTTTAAAACTATATTTTTTAATTTTTTTATTTTTAGCTGAAAAGACTGAAACGCTTAAATCATAGACATCCCAAAAAATATTTCCTTTTTCACAATAAATTTCCATAAATTTTTTATGCTCCCTACCAAACATATCTTGATGAATAGAACCATATATATTTTTTTTAGTTTTTAAAAAAATTTCTGCTATATCGTCAGACTTAACTTTAAGCGTGCTTACTTTACTATTAAAGCATGATAAAACTTTCTCAAAATCTCCAAAAAGATAATGTGCCATATCTAAAATATGACTTTGGTCTAAAATGGATCCTCCACCTAAACTTTTTTTTGCCATATAGAAACTTTTATAGCTTTCATATGGATGCCAATCAGGCAAATATTCACTAAAGACTCCTCTAAAATATAAAACTTTGCCTAATTTTTTACTCATGACTATTTCTTTAAGTTTATTGGCATGTTCAGAAAATCTGAAAGGATAAGTTATAAGAATTTTTAAATTAAATTTTTTTTCTAGTTTTTTTAGAATATTTACATCTTTAAGTTTGCTATCAAGTGGTTTTTCAATAAATAAATTAATTTTTTTGTTACCAAGTATTATTGCCTGCTTAATATGCATTGAAGTTGGAGAACAAATAAAAGCACCAATAAATTCCTCTTTTTTAATTTCTTTTAAATCTTTAACAAAATTAGATAATCCAATTTTTTTTGCTTCATTTATACGGTCATTTCTTGGGTCAAAACCAAAAATATTTTCTCGTTTGATTTTGAGACTTAATAGATTTCTTATATGTCTTTTTCCAATCGAGCCTAAACCGACTATTAAAAATTTCATATAAATTATCTGCTATTTAATGTTTAATTTTTTTTGTTGAACATGACTATTACCAGAATTATTGTTTGCTACAACAAAAACATCAAATTTTCCTTTAAGAAAGATTGGTGCGCTTATCCATTTATTTAACCCACTAATCATTAAATTAATTTCAAAGTATTTTTTTCCCTGCCTGATACATGCGTAAGGATATTGACCAAATATACTATTTTTTGTGGAGACAAGTATTCTATTTTCCCTCAAAATTTTTATTTGAAATTGTGGTGCTTTTTCAATTTTAATATTTTTTTGCTTCAAAGCAGCATTTTTTGCACTTCTATAAAACCATTTAATTTTTTTATATTTTTTACCAATTTTGTTTAATCTTTGGCAGAAATCAGAAATATTTTCAATTGTATTAAATCTTCTATCATGTTCAAAAACTGACAAAATTGCATTTTCTCCACTTAATGCAGTTTCAAATGCTTCGATTATATCTGCATCTTTTATTTGATAAACTGGAGATTTTAAATCCATACATCGAAAAATATACCTTTTTTGATTTCCAACTTTTTGATAATTGTTTTTATCAGGATTATAGCCAACCCAAGATGTTGGAGCCTTAGACCAATCTGCGACTTCTCTTAGTTTTTTACCATCACTTTCAATTCTGTTCCAATTAATTTTTCCACTGCAATTAGAATAATCAAATGGAATAAAATTTTCTAGCCAATTTGATAAATCATTATCTTCAATTCTTCCTCCGGCTCTAAAGCAAGAAGGAAAAAATTTTTTATCTGCAACTAATCTATTTAATATATTAACATATTCTTGGGAGGCATTCCAATCTCTGCTCCACTCATTTCCTATGCCACTACTAGAAGGTTGATGATAGTGCCAATATATTTCATCATTATATTTAACAAAATTTTTTAAAAAATTGTTTATATAAAAATTATAAGTTTCATTATATTTCATAGGTCTTTTAAAGGGATTAGTTTTAAATCCTGTCAACGTAAGAATAAACCAAGAATAAATTATGCCATTTTTACCACTATCTTTAAATTGTTTCCTAAATTTATAATTGGTCATCAGATCAACTAACTTTTTTGTTTTAGACCACTTATCTATTATTTCTGGTTTTTTTTTATTTTTAATAGGACCTTCCGTATCAATTGAAATTACAACTGAAACTTCACCTCTTTTATTTTTTTTCATAAATACTTAAAAACTTATAGCCCAAAATTTTTTTTGAAACCAATTTTTTAGGAAAATAATTTTTTATTACAAAACTATTACCATAAAAAGGTTTATATGGGTTTTGATAGTTAATATAATTTTCTAGACTATCTAAATTATTGTTATCAGATAAAATTTTTTTTAACTTAAAACCCGAACTAGATAAAAGATAATTTAGACTTTTTGGATTAAAATAGTTTCTCCTATTAAAAATAAAACCCAAACAATCAGATCTTAGAATTCGCATAATTATACTATTAGAATTTCCGCTAACATAAATTAAAAGTTTTCCTTTTTTGTTTAATAATTTTTTAATTTTTTTTATATCTTGCTTAATTGTATTAGAATATTCTAAAGACGCCCAACATGTTATGAGATCATATTTATTGTTAGTCTTAAACTTAGCAAATGTTGAATTGTGAATATTTAAATTATATCTCTTTTTTGCATAATTAGCGGACTCTTTTGAAGGTTCAATTCCTTCCACATTGAAGCCCATTTTTTTACAAATATTTAAAAAAGATCCAGATGCAGAACCTATATCGAGAATATTTTTTATTTTCTTTAATTTTTTAATTTCTTTTATTCCCAAATCATATTTCTTTTTTTCTAAAATTTTTTGAGATTTATTGCTAAGGATTTTTTTTGACCAAATACCCCATGTTTTTGATTTTTCAAAATGTTTTTCTAAAACTTTAGGTTTAATGAAAGGATTAATAAAAACATGTGAGCATATACTACATATACAGAAACTTAATTTTTTTTTTATAAAAATAGTTTTATTTTTTTTTGAGTTACAAATTACACAACTATCTTTTGTTTTTTTTAAGTTTTGTTTATTAGAAACAATTTTATCCCACTCATTATAAAGCATGATAAAATAATTTTCTTTTAAAGGTATTATTTCTTTACTCATATATTATTAAAAAAATCGTTTATTTTTTTAATAATATATTCAATTTGTTTGTCGGTCATCCCCATCCAGCAAGGAATATCTACAAACGAGTCAAAGGTACTTTCACTAATAGGAAAGTCGTTTTTTTTATATTTAAATTTTTTTTTATAATAGGGTTGCAAGTGTATGGGCGGAAAACTCAATCTCGTATCAATCTTATTTTTATTTAAGTATTTTACAAATTTATTTCTTAAGTTACCTTTTTTTAATTTTAGACAATACATATACCAACTATGTCTGCTTACAAAATTTGGCAAAAGAGGAATCTCTAAGTTTTTTGATTTTTTGAAAGCTTCGTTATATTTTTTAGCAATTTTGTTTTTCTCATTTAAAACTTTATCAATTTTTTTTAATTGCACTATTCCAATTGCAGCAGCATAATCTGTGGGTCTGAAGTTATTACCTAGCATAATATGATTGTACCTTTTATCTTGTCCTTGATTTCTAATAATCCTGATTTTTTTGGCTAATTCGGAATTTTCACATGTGACCAATCCACCTTCTCCCATAGTCATATTTTTATTTGCAAAAAAACTAAACGAGTGAATTGGAAATTGAGATCCTACAAATTTGTTTTTATACTTTGATCCAAAAGCTTCAGCACTATCAGAAATTAGAAATATTTTTTTTTTTAGTTTCTTTTTAATTTTGTCATAATCAACAGGCATACCTTTTAGATCAACAGTCATTATGGCTTTAGTTTTTTTTGTTATTTTAGAATTAATCTTTTCCCAATCAGTATTAAAAGTGTAAGGGTCCGATTCGCAAAAAACAGGTGTTGCTCCACAATACAGTACAACGTTTGCTGATGAAATATAGCTTAATGTTGGAAGTATTACTTCATCCCCTGGCCCTATATTTTTTGCTAACAATGCAGCATGTAAAGATGAGGTACCATTATTAAAAAGGATAGCGTTTTTTACTTTTAAATATTTTTCAATGTTTTCCTCCATTTTTCTTACATTTTTCCCCATAGAGATCCAACCTTTTTTTACTATATTGTATACAGCTTTAGCTTCTTGAGTTGAAATCTGAGGGTTTGCAATTGGAATATATTTCATGAGGTCAGCTTTTAATATAATTTTTAGATGTATACAATAAACCTTTTTCTAAACTCCATTTAGGTCTATAGCCTAATTTTTTAATTTTGTTTATATTTGGACACCTCCTTAAAGTGCTTCCTTTTTCAAGTTTCCCACTTTTAACTAAAATTTTTACATTCACAATTTTTTCAATTTTTTTAATTAATTCTTTAATTGAGTACTCTTTGTCGTTTCCTATATTATAAATTTCGTTATCTTTACCTTTTTTTGATAAAATGATAATTGCATCTATTGCATCCTTTATATAGCAAAATGCTCGTGTCTCTTTGCCATTTCCTTGAATTTTTATAGTTAACTTTTGTGTTTTTTTTTTAAGATTTTTTAATTTATTTTTTATCTTTTGTAAAAACTGTGGGACTACATGAAGGCTTCCCATATTTGGTCCATAAATATTGTGTGGTCTAAAAATTATTTTTTTTATACTTTTCTTTAATAAATAAAGAGTTAATAATTCACCAATCATTTTTGCTCCACCATAAGAAAATCTTGGATTCATTAAATTTGGTATTATAGCTTGTACATCTTCGGGGGTTGGTATTTTTTTAGGTGTTTGATAAATTTCTGATGAAGATGCGTAAATAAATTTTTTTACTTTATTTTTTGTAGTATTAATTAGTTTTATTATGTTAATAGTCCCTGTAATTCCAACATCCAATACTAGATCTGGTTTTTCATAGAAATTTCTAGTACCATTAATAAAAGCAAGATGAAAAACAATATCAACTTTTTTAATAATTTTTTTTAAATTTTCTGTATTTCTAATATCTCCTTTTATAAAAATTAAATTATTTAATTTCTCTAAGTTTTTAATATTACCTCTAAAGTTGTTATCAAAAATATATACTTTGTTAGATTTTTTTTTTGCCAACTCATTAGCAAGATTAGACCCTAAAAATCCACTACCTCCAGTAATTAGTATTTTATTCAACCCCCAATCCTCCATACAATACACCCTTTATTTGTTTTATTTCATGTGGATCGAATATTCTCCAAGCATCAATAAATATTGATGGTTTATTCATTTTGTTCATAAGATTTCTTAAATCTATATCTTGAAAATTTTTATTATTATTAAGAATTATAACAGCATCTGTTTTATAAAAACCTTTTTTTAGGTCAACAGATTTCAAATGATGTCTTTTTAAGTCAGTTTTATATATCATTGGATCATACACATATAGATTTTTTTTATTTGGAAATAGATTAATAAAATCTAAAGATGTTGAAGATCTTAAATCTGAGGTTTTTGGATCACCTTTAAAAGCTAAACCCATTATGAATATTTTAGAGTTAAAAATTTTTTTATCTATTTTTTTTAGCATTCTATTTAATTTGTTAAATATATATTTAGGACCATATTCATTTGTTTTTCTTATGTTATTAATCAAGAAACTTGGTGATTTTTTTTCAATAAGATTGTTGGCTAAAATATAGGGGTCTTTAGTTAAACATGGCCCACCTACCCCAGGAGATGGATATGGGATATCATTTCTTTTATATCCATGATTTACAGAATGAATTATTTCATAAATATCGATATTTTTTTTATCACAAAAATCCAAAAGCTGATTAACAAATGCAAACCTATGATCCCTATAACTGTTGTCTACTAATTTACAAAATTCTGCATTTTCTAATGAGGAAACATTTATGATTGAGTGCGTGAATGTATTAAATATATTTGCTGTTAGTTGACTAGAGACATCATCTAAACCACCTATTATTTGAGGATTTTCTTTTAATTCAATTAAGGCTTTTCCTTCAGCAGTTCTTTCTGGAGCAAATGACACATAAAAATCCTTACCCGCTTTTAAGTTGGAATTTTTTTCAATATTTGGAATTACTACTGTTCTGGTGCAACCAACTGGGAGTGTAGAACGCAAAATTACTAAATCATTTTTTTTTAAATTTTTTCCAATTTTTTTTGAAGCATCTCTTATATGTGAAAGATTAGGTTTTTTAGAATTTTTTTTTAGATTTGTGCCTACAGTAATTATATATGTAGAGGGTGATATTGAGTTAATTTTATTTGTAAAAACTAAGTTTTTTTTATTATAAGTTTTAATATATTTTTCTAGACCTTTTTCGTAAAATGAAATTTTACCTTTTTTTAGATTTCTAATTAACTGTTTATTATTATCATATCCAAAAACTTTAAATCCTATACTAGATAGAATTGCAGCCAAAGTTAATCCAACATAACCCATTCCAATAATAAGAATTTCTTTTGAGGTAGATGAATAAAATTCTTTTTTTTGTTTAAGTGAATAATAGCCAATAACTTTTTTAAATGAATTTATGACTGGTATAATTAAAATTCTATTATTTAATAGTCTATTTGCATCTTCAAAATTTGACTGTTCATTTAATGTGGTAGCATCTTTTTCAATAAATTTTTTTATAGAACTATTTATATTAGCTCCGTTCAGAATTGCTCTCCTTATATCTCCATCATTAATTACCCCTAAAAATACCTCTTTTTTATTTATGCAAATAAGAAGTTTCTCTTGAGATTTCTCAAGTTTATTTAAAGCAGTTTTAATAGTATTATTTTCATAGATTAAAATTTTTTTTGGATTATTCATTAAATTTTATAAATAAATTCTTCAATTAGATTTTTATCCTCTTTAATCTGATCAATGGTCATACCTCTACTTTCAATAGTGAAAATTGTTTTATCATTTAATTTTCCTGTATTTTTAAAATATTTTAATGCTTCAAGTTGCCAAGAATTTTTGGTTATTCTTTCGTGTAAATCCCTTTGTTCATCATTATTAGAGATATGAACCTCAAAAATACGATCGCCAAAATTTTCAACAACTTTTTTTAAAAAATCATATCTATCAAATCCTAATTTATTTGAAGATATAGCTAAATGACCAAGATCTATTAGCAAACATAAATTTGTTTTTTTGAACTTTTCTGAGTTAAAAATACTCTTTATTTCCTCATATGTGCACATAAATGAGTCGTTTGTCCCATCTGAATTAGGAAATAAATTTTCTAAACCAATAAAAGTAGATTGCTTTTTTTTATCAATATTAAGTTTTTTGTAAAAATTATAAAACTCATTTTTAAATATCTTTAATGACATTGATTTTGACATTCTTTTTTTTCCATAGAAGTCAAAATATCCTTTTATATTCATGTTAGCTTCTCTTAAATAACCAGGGTGAAAGGCATATGTTGAGACTTTTGTTTTTTTAGCCAAAGTAATAGATTTAGATATTATACTCTCACATTCCTTCTTTAATTTTTTATCTCTTGTTAAAAAATTTAAGACTATAGATTCTTTTGGTGGAGGAAAATAATTATGAAAAGTAAAATTTACTTTCTTATTAATATAATGTTTAATTGTATTTTCTAAATTTTTCATGCTTGAGTAAGGATGCACTCCAGTGAGTTCTATGTTGTATATTTTATTTTTTACAAATGTTGATAAAACTCTATCATAGCTTTTGTCACCTTTTAAACATGCTGTAGATATAAAAACTTTATTATTCATTATTTATTTTGCTGGAATTCCTAATAACACTTTATTTTTATTTGTAAAATTTTTTACCAAAACAGCGCCAGCACCTAAAGTACAGCCTTCTTTAATTCTAATATTTTCAATAATGCAAGAATTTGCACCAATTAGAACATTTTTTTCAATTACCGAATGTCCACAAACTATTGCACCTGGACCAATATAGCTATTATTTTTTACAACTGAATTATGCTCAATAATTGATCCTGAATGACATACAACATTTTCTTCTATTATGGTCTCTGGTCCTATTACTGAGTTTGGAAAAATTATTGATCCTTCTAATATTTTAGATTTGTGACCAATTACTGCACTTTTATCAACTATTGTTAAAAAATTATAATTTTTATCTTTATAAAACTTAAATAATTTAGATCTAATTTTTATATGACTTCCTATAGCCATGACTAGACTTATTTTTTTAAATTTATTTACTTGAATTAATTTTTTATCATTTCCAATATAATTTATTCGCAGGTTAGTTTTTTTATTGTCAGTATATCCGATTACATTTAAATTTTTTTTATTTCTATATATTAGATTTAATAATGAAACAGCGTGACCACCACCCCCAATTAGGATTAAATTTTTTTTTTTCATAATTATAAAAGTTTAGAACAATTTAATAAAGTAATATAGACTAATATGATAAAATTATATATTACAAAAAATTAATAAACCAATGAGCAAAACTTTTATTATAGCTGAAATAGGCATCAATCATTGTGGAAAAATGTCTATTGCAAAAAAACTTATTGGTATTGCAAAAAGATGTGGTGCTGATGCAGTAAAATTTCAAACATATAAAACTGAAAAACTTATTAAAAAAAATGAACCTTTAATGTCATATCAAAAAATAAATATGCATAAAAACAAGATATCACAATATGAAATGCTAAAAAAATGTGAATTAAGTTATAATCAACATAAGTTACTTTTTAATGAATGTAAAAAAAAAAAAATTGAGTTCATCTCTACTCCTTATGATTTCGAAAGTGCAATGTTATTAAATAAACTGGGCGTTAAAACTATAAAAATAGCATCTACCGACACAACTAATACACCATTTATTAAAAAATTATTTAAATTAAAAAAAAAAACGATTATTTCAACTGGCGCAACAAGCTATGAAGAATTAAAAAAAATTATAAATATATTAAGTTTAAAAAAAAAAAGAATTAAAATTGTAATTTTGCATTGTATTTCTTATTATCCAACAGAAATAAAAGAACTAAATTTAAGTGTCATAAAAAAATATAAAAAAAAATTTGGAATAGACATAGGTTTTTCAGATCATAGCTTGAGTTTATCAAGTGGATCAATTGCAGTTGCTTTAGGGGCTAGTGTTATTGAAAAACATATAACTTTAAACAAAAATCTTGATGGACCAGATCATAAAGCATCTCTAAATCCTAAAGAATTGAAAATTTATATTCAGAATATTAGAGATTCAGAAAAGATGATTGGTGATGGCAATAGAAGATTATTGCCTAAAGAAAAAAAAGTAAAAAATTCTATGCAAAAAAGTATTTATTTAAATAATGATAAGAAAAAAAATGAACGAATTTTATTAAATGATCTTATTATAATGAGGCCAGGTAAAAGTATTAAACCATACTATATAAATAAAATTATTGGAAAAAAACTCAAGGTTAATAAACGAGCTTATCAAACTCTAAAAATATCTGAGTTTAACTAATTAAGTAGCTGATTAATTATATAGATAGATATTGATCATTTTTAACTATACTTTTTCCAATACCATACTCGAAAATTATCATTGACCTTGTTTTAGATTTTGGGGGCTCTCCTTTATGAAAACCAAAAGTATCTTCAATAATCAATGAACCTTTTTTATTAGTAAAGACTCTTTTTCTCATTTCTCCATATTTACTAAAAATTTCTTCATCCTCAAATCGTTCAGCAATGATATGTTCTAAAAATTTTTTTTTATGAGTTTTTTCTATAAAAATATGTGGTCCACTTAACTCATCTATATCATTCAAATAGATGAATACTTTAAAAAATTTTTTAAAATCACAATCATAATGAAAAACTTGAGCATTTCTTTTTTTTTCTTCATATGAACAATAATAAGGGTTTGATATATAGCATTGTGCTCTTATTGATAAATTAGATGTAGATAAATATTTTTTTGCTAAATTTAAAAAAAAGTCTGAAGTGGCAAAATTAGATATTAAATTTTTATTATCTTTAAATTTAACAACAAGATGATTTATTTTATATTTATTTGTAATTGTTATTAAATCATCTAAATTATTAAAATTAAAATTATTTAAAGATTTTTCAATATTTTTTAAATTACTTTCGTAGCCTTTAATATCTAAAAAACAGTTTTGGTTGTTAATGTTTTTTTTTATTTTATTTAATTTTTCATCATTAATTTGAATTTCATCATAAAAACCCAATTCTTCTATTTGGCTAATTATTTTGCTAAAAGATATTTTTTTATTTGTAAAAAAATCATAATTTATATCTTTTTCAATAATGTTTTTTGAGATTGTTATTTTATTTCTAATAAAAGAGAACGCATAAAAAAATCTTATAATAAAAATTCTAATAATTTCTAAAAAAAAATTTTTTTCTTTATTTAGCCTCGCTAGCTTTATAGCCACACTTAAACTGTGTTTGAAATGCTTGTATATGATTTGTAAAAACTTCATTTAAATTGATTTTATTAAGTTTGTATTTTAAATTAATTATATTATATATTCTGTACTCTTAAAATATAGCTTAAGTTTAACTCAATAATGAAAATAGTTTCTAAGATAATAAATGCATTTAATGCATATTATTTTTTATCAGCTTCTGAAAAAAAATACTGTAAATTAAATAGATTGAGATGGAAAAATTATTTATCTAAATCTGGGACAAAGAAAACAATCTTGGTGGACTTATTTCCTTGGAGTCCCTGGATTCATATTTGGTCACATTTAGCAAATTACTTAGCAAAAAAAAATAATGCAAAAATTCATTTTTTTTATTTTCATTTGAAGGTTTGGAAATCTAGTCGTTTTAAAATTTTTTATAGACGAATTATAAAAATATATAATTCTTTCAACGCAAAAAAAGGATTATTTGAACTTGATTTTGAATATTCAAAGAATGAAAATGCTAAATTTGAAAGACTGTTTAAACAATATAAAAAAAATAAAAAAAAATTAATCTCTTATAGAGTTAATGGTATTAAAATAGGGGATTTAATTTATGATACTTATTTAAGAAGCACTTTTGAACCAACTGTAAATTTAGAAAGTAAAGAATTAAGAAAGATTTTTTTTAGAGCACAAAAAATATTCGTAGAAATTAAAAATTATTTTGAAAAATTTGATGTACAAGCTGTTTTGCCAAGTCATGCTTGTTATATTTCTTATGGGATAATTACAAGATATGCTTTAAAAAAAAATATACCAGTTTATGCCATTCACTCTGGTGATAAGGGAAGTGTTAATTATAAAATTATTAAGCTTAAAAATAATTTTCCATATATTGAGAATCCTTTTCTAGAATATAAAAAATTATTTAAAAAAATTCCAAATTCAAAAAAAAGTTTTTGTCTCAAAATGGGGAAGAAAAATATACAAAATAGAATAAGTGGAAATTTAGATAAAAGTATACCTTATATTAAAAAAAGTTTATTTGGAAATAAAATTGGAAATAAATATTTTAATAAAACAAAAACAAAAAAAATATTTTTTTTTCCACATTGTTACGTTGATAACCCTCATCGATATCGAAGTATGTTATTTGCTGATTTTTATGAACAATCAAAATTTATTTTAGAATATTCCAACCATGATTTTGAATTATTTTACAAACCCCACCCAAATGAAATTGAAACAAAAAATGATGTGCACAAAAAAATGAAAACAATGTTTCCAAAGGTAAAAATGTTGCCAAAGAATTTAAGCCATCATGAGATAATTAAAAATAATCCATATCTAATTATCACAAATCATGGAACGATTTGTCATGAATATGCTTATTTCAATGTTCCAGTAATTAATACTGGTGACAACCCTCATATTAATTATAATTTTAGTCTCAATCCAAAAAATTTAAATGAACTTAATGATATGATTTTAAATTTAGATCATTACAAAAAGAAAATTAAATTTGATAAAAATTCATTATATGAATTTATATACATGCACTATTATTATTTTGAGGATAAAAATAAAAAATTTTTTAAAGACAAATATTTTAGCAAAGGAAATTTAAGATCACATTTTATAAAACATGAAAATTTTGATATATTTCATAATCAAAATCAAAATGTTTTTAATAATATTGCAAAATATTTTGCTTTATCTAAATTATAAAACTACATAAGATAAAAATTGATATAATGTTTAAAATTGCAAATAGAAAAATAGGTCCTCATTTCCCTCCATTAATAATCGCCGAATTAGGAATTAATCATAATGGGTCTTTAAAAAAAGCAAAATCCCTAGTTGATGAAGCAAAAAAAGCAGGAGCTGAGATTATAAAGCATCAAACTCATATTGCTGAAGATGAGATGACAAATGAAGCAAAAAAAATTATACCATCACATACAACAGAAAATATTTTTGAAATTATTGATAAGTGTTCTTTATCTGAAAATGATGAGAGAAATCTTATGAATTATGTAAAAAAAAAAGGTTTAATTTTTATTAGTACTCCTTTTTCAAGAAAAGCTGTTGATAGATTAATAAGATTTAAAGTACCTGCATTTAAAATAGGATCTGGAGAATGTAACAATTATCCATTAGTTGAGTATATAGCAAAACATAGAAAGCCTGTAATTTTAAGTACTGGTATGAATACAATCAAATCAATAAAACCCTCTGTTGAGATTTTTAGAAAATATAGAACACCTTTTGCTTTATTGCACTGTACAAATATATATCCGACTCCGTCTCATCTTATTAGATTAGATGCAATTTCAGTTCTAAAAAAAAGTTTTCCTGATGCAATCGTGGGCATTTCAGACCATTCAGAGACAATATATCCTTGTCTCGGAGCTGTTTCTCTGGGTGCAAGTATTATTGAAAAGCATTTTACAAATTCAAAAAAAAATCAAGGACCAGACATATCAGCATCTATGGACCCTCTAGAGCTTAAAATGTTAATTAAAGGTTCTAAAGAAATATTTTTAGCAAGAGGTTCAGACAAGAAGCCAGTTAAAAAAGAACAATCTACAATAAATTTTGCGTTTGCAACTGTAGCAGCAATAAAAGATATAAAAAAAGGAGAAAAATTTTCTCGTAAAAACGTCTTTCCTAAGAGACCAGGTATTGGTGATTTTTTAGCCAAAGATTATAAAAAAGTTTTAGGCAAAAAAGCTTCCAGGGATATTTTAAATAACACTCTTATAAAAAAGAAAGATTTGAGTTAATGAAAAAAATTTTGATTATTACAGAAAGAAGAGCAGATTTTAGTAGATTTAAACCAATAATTAAACTTATAAAAAAAGAAAAAAAATTAGACTATGAGTTAATAGTTACAGGATTACATTTAGTTAAAGAACACGGATATACAATTAAAGAAATCCAAAATGAAAATTTCAAAATTTCATATAAATTTAATATGTTTGATAAAAAATATTTTAAAAATAATGATGGTGCAGAAATGATAAGTGCACTTGGAAATGTTTTTAAAAATCTTTCAAAAATAGTGAAAAAATCTAAACCAGATTTAATTTTATCTGGATTTGATATTGCAGCCAACTTTGCTATTACAATTACAGGAGCACATATGAATATACCAGTTGCACATATTCAAGGTGGGGAAGTTTCAGGAACAATTGACGAGTCAATCAGACATGGTATGTCAAAATTCTCAAATTTACATTTTACAGCTAATAATGAGACAAAAAGAAGGTTAATAAAAATGGGCGAAGAAAAAAAAAATATATTCCCAGTTGGTTGTCCATCTATAGATGCGTTATTTGCTGAAAAAAATATTTTAAAAAAAAATATCTTTAAAAAGTTTAAGATAAATTTAGATAAAAATTTTATTTTAGTTATTCAGCACCCTGTCACAAGCGAGATTGAAAAAACAGCAGAACAAATGTCTAAGACACTTAAGGCGATATCAAAAATAGATATGCAGCATCTTATAGTATTTCCAAATAATGATGCAGGTTCAAAAAGTATTTTAAAAATAATAAAGAAAAGTAAATTAAATTTTACAAAAACTTTAACTTTAAAAGAATATAAAACTTTACTTTGTAATAATATGTTGCTTGTGGGAAATTCTAGCTCTGGAATTCATGAAGCTGCTTCATTTAAAGTTCCAGTGGTAAATATTGGAAGTAGACAAGAGGGTAGAATGAAACCTAAAAACGTAATTAATGTAAATCATAATTATAAAGAAATTCTTAAAGCAATAAATAAAGGATTTTCAAATAGTTTTAAAAAAAAAATTAGTAGAATAAAAAATCCTTATGGAGATGGCAAATCATCACAAAGAATTGTAAAAATTATTAATAAAATAAACTTATCTCATTTAAATACTCAAAAAAAACTTACATACTAAAGTAGTGAAAAATATATTAATAATTGGATCTTCTGGATTTATAGGCAATCATTTAAAAAAAAAATTAAAAAAAAATTATAACTTAATTTGTCCTAAGAG
>MDSV01164683.1_pt1 | contig 18409 bp, 21 predicted proteins | sample 810851 | NCBI WGS metagenome assembly MDSV01 (sample SAMN05326640, study PRJNA326480) | marine metagenome | isolation source: seawater | place: Atlantic Ocean: North East | collected 2012 | reverse complement strand
GCAGCTTTAGCAGTTCAAGATATTTTTGATAAAGAAGATATCTTTAATAGAGCAAAAGAAATGTCACCTTATTTTCAAGATGGCCTACATTCATTAAAAGATTTAAAAGAAGTGGTTAGCATTAGAGGATATGGAATGATGGGTGGGATTGAAATGAAAATGGTGGACAAACCTGGAAAAGCAGGATTTCAAACATTTAAACATTGTTACGATGCTGGTGTAAATTTTAAAAATACTGGTGACACATTGATTATAGCTCCACAATTCATCTGTGAAAAAAAACATATAGATGAGATAATTGATAAACTAAGAACCGGTATTTCAAACTATACTAAATCGTAAATGATTATTGGAGTTCCAAAAGAGATAAAGCTTCAAGAGCATAGAATTGGTTTAACTCCCGATAGCGTTAAAGTTCTAACAAAAAAAGGGCACGAGGTTTTAGTTCAAAACAATGGTGGATTTGAAGCAGGCTTTATTAATGAAGATTATAAAAATGCTGGAGCTAAAATAGTAGACGATGCAAAAGAAATTTTTAAAAAATCTGAAATAATTGTCAAAGTGAAAGAGCCTCAAATGAATGAGGTAAAAATGATAAGAGAAAATCAAATCATTTATACTTATTTACATTTAGCTGCAGCTAAAGAATTAACTAAAGGGTTAATTAAAACAAAATCGATATGTATTGCTTACGAAACTGTTACTGATGACAATGGTAGACTTCCTTTATTAGCTCCCATGAGCGCTGTTGCTGGAAGAATGTCAATACAAGCTGGAGCTCACTCACTTGAAAAAAATCAAAAAGGAAGAGGTCTTTTATTAGGAGGCGCACCCGGTGTCGAGCCTGCAAAGGTAGTTATTTTAGGCGGAGGTGTAGTCGGTGAAAATGCAGCTGTAATAGCTACCGGAATGAGAAGTAAAGTTTATATAGTAGATAAATCTAAAGAAAGACTAAAACAATTACACGAAATGTTTGGTGATAAGATTATTGCAACAGATAGTGAAAAAACAGATTTAAATAAACTTATTTCTGATTGTGATCTCTTAGTCTGTGGTGTTTTAATTCCTGGAGCTGAAGCACCTAAACTAGTTACTAAAGAAATGATTAAAAAAATGAGAAGAGGTTCAGTTGTTGTAGATGTTGCAATAGATCAGGGAGGCTGCATCGAAACCAGCAAACCAACTACTCACGCCAATCCAACATTTTTAGTAGACGATGTAGTTCATTATTGTGTAGCTAATATGCCAGGAGGTGTTCCCAGAACATCTACAATGGCATTAAACCAAGCTACTTTACCACTATTAATTAAATTAGCTGATCAAGGTTACAAAAAAACTTTAGGGGAGAACAAAAATTATTTAGCAGGATTAAATGTACATAAAGGCAAAGTTACTTTTAAAGGAGTAGCAGATGCATTTAATTTTGATTATACACCTCCGGAAAAGGCCATATTAGAATAGTATTTCGCTATACTTACTCATTTTGGGTTGTATATCGTTTGTAGACCCATATTGCACAAACAGCATGTTTATTAAGTCCCTATTAAATGATTAATTTATAGCATGAGTGCGGAGTATAAGTTTGAAAAACACGAGCAAGAAGAATTGAGAAACTTTGATAAGAGCAAAGTAAAGTTAACCGACTTGCTTTCTAGATTAAATCAAGAGAAAAAAAAGGAAAGAAATAGTAACATAGCATTGTCTGTAGCAGCAGTATCAGCGGTTACAGTATTTGGTATAATTCTTTCATTATAAAACCATTAAAAGTTTGATTTTTCCCAAATAATCTACAGTTGATCTTAATTACTGAGCTGTTTAAGTATTTTACAATACTTAAATACCAAAATATTGTTTATTTATTAGAAAAGGAAAATTTTGATGATTCGATATGCGATAATTTTAATCGTATTTTTCATACTCGCGGAATTATTTTCAAGAACATTTTTTACAAATTTTAATTATAATAATATTTCTTATAATATTGACGAAAATCATAAAGTAATTAGAGGTGAAGATATATATCTTTATAAAAACCCTGAAAATAAAAATTTAAATTTTAGAGTAAAATCAAAAAACTCAACATTAGAATTGCAAGAAGATTTTAGTAACATTTTTTTTGTTGGAGATAGCGTTACCCTGGGTTTTGCTACTGCATATGAAAAAGTTTATTATAATAGAATAAATTTTGAAAAAGAAAAAACTAATGTTTTACCATTGACAAATTTAGGTCTTTCATCAAATGATATTTTTAAGTTGATAGAAAAAGATATTTTAAAAATATTAAAAAAGGGTGATACATTGATATACCAGTTTAATTACAATGACATTACTTCAAAAGGTTCAATCCAAATTAATGAAAATCAAAATAAAATTGATTTGTTAGATGCAACTCAAAAATTTAGATACAAGTATTTAAATCATTCGACTTTTTTTAAAGTTTTACAACATTACGCATCTTTACAAACAAAAAAATTAAGCGGCAGTTGTAAAGAAAGAGGCATACATTCTTTAGGCATGTATTCTTTTTCTTTTTTTAATAAAAATTTTATAGAAGAGAGTGAGATATTGTGGATAGAATTCGAAAAACAAATTGTAAATTTAAGTAAAAAGATCAATAAAAAAAGTATTAATTTTGCAGTATTAATTTCTCCAATTTCAATACAGATTAAAAATCACGAAGAGGTTAATAAACTTAAACTTAACTTAAAATGTAGCAATGAGGATGGAAGGACCCGTTTATTGAATATTCTAAAAGATAATAAAATTGATTTTATTGATCCTTACGTAATTTTTAATGATGTACAAAAAAAAGAAAAGAAAATTTTATTTCACGCGTTTGATACAAACCATCCTAATGAGTATGGACATTTGTTAATTTCAAGAAGTATCAAAGAATACCTAAAAATAGATTAATAAAATAGCTATTTAAATTATATTGAATTATATGATGAGTAGTATATTAAATTTTAGTATGAAAAATTCAGGAAAAAGTTTTGGTTTTTTATTTTTTTTTGTATTTTTAATTATAGGGTTATGGCCATTAATTAACTTAGATCAAATAAGATTATGGTCAATAATTGTTGCTTTATTATTTTTATTTCTTGCTATTTTTAAGCCAAATTTTTTAAATCCGCTGAACAAAGTTTGGATAAAGTTTGGTGAATTATTAGGTATGATTATTGCACCGATTATAATGTGCCTTGTTTATTTTATAATATTGACTCCCATAAGTTTATTATTAAGAATTTTTGGAAAAGATTTATTAAATCTTAAATTTTCAAAAAAAATCAACTCGTATTGGATTGAAAGAGTAAAAGACATTGGGTCAATGAAGAAGCAATTTTAATGATTAGTTTTTTAAAAGAATTTTGGGATTTTTTGATAGAAAGAAAAAAATATTGGTTATTTCCAATTATAATTGTTTTAGCATTATTTGGAGTGTTAATAGTTTTGAGTCAAGGATCAGCAGTGGCTCCATTCATTTACACAATCTTTTAAGTGACATCGATTTTAGGTATATCAGCTTTTTATCATGATAGTGCAGCCGCCATTATCAACGATGGTAATATTATAGCCGCAGCTCAAGAAGAGAGATTTTCGAGGAAAAAACATGATGCTGGTTACCCAGTTAATGCTGTTAACTATGTTTTAAAAGAGTCTAATTTAAAATTAAACGAAGTTGACCATATTGTTTTTTTTGAAAAACCTTTTTTAAAATTTGAAAGGTTACTAGAAACATATCTTGCTTTTGCTCCTGCGGGTTTTAAGTCTTTTAGTATGTCCATGCCGATTTGGTTAAGGGAAAAATTATTCCAAAAAAAATATTTATTTGATCAACTTAAAGCCCACGATAAAATTTTTAATGATATAGATAAAATCAAATTCTCAGAGCACCATTATAGTCACGCGGCAAGCGCTTTTTTTCCATCTCCTTTTAAAGAAGCTATTATTTTAACTTTAGATGGCGTAGGTGAATGGTCAACTTCAACCGTTGCTATTGGAAACAAAAACAATTTAAAGATAGTTAAAGAAATATCTTTTCCTCACTCATTAGGACTTCTTTACTCTGCATTTACTTATTATTTAGGATTTAAGGTTAACAGCGGTGAATATAAAGTGATGGGGTTGGCTCCCTATGGAATACCGAAATATGAGAAACTTATAATAGATAGATTAATGGATTTAAAAGCTGATGGCTCCTTCAGATTAGATATGACGTATTTTAATTACGCATCAGGATTAACTATGACAAATAAAAAGTTCTCCAATCTATTTGGTCATTCAGTTAGAGAACCAAATAAAGATAAATTAACTCAATTTCATATGGATGTTGCTGCATCTATACAAGCAGTTATTGAGAAAACTATACTAATGTTAACTAGATCAATTGCAAAAGAATATAAGATCAAAAATTTATGTTTGGCGGGTGGAGTAGCTTTAAACTGTGTTGCAAATGGAAAAATCTTAAAAGACAAGTGTTTTGAAAACATCTGGGTACAGCCTGCAGCAGGAGATGCTGGAGGAGCGCTTGGAGCAGCATTAGCTTATTGGCATAAAGAACTTAAAGAACCAAGAAATAATTTTACTGACCAAATGAAAGGTTCATTTCTTGGACCAAAATTCAAAGATGAAGAAATTGTAAATACACTTGAAAAGTTGAAGGCAAATTTCAAAAAGTTAAATCAAAGTGAAATTATTTCAACTGTAGCTAAAAGTCTTTCAGAAAATAAAATAATTGGTTGGTTTCAAGGACGGATGGAGTTTGGGCCTAGAGCATTGGGAGGAAGATCTATTTTAGCTGATCCGAGATCGGAAAAAATGCAAAAAGAGTTAAACCTTAAAATTAAATTTAGAGAAAGTTTTAGACCCTTCGCTCCATCAGTTTTAAGAGAATATGTTTCTGAGTGGTTTGAATTAGATAAAGATAGCCCGTACATGCTTTTAGTTGCTGAAATAGATAAATCTAAAAGAGTGAACATGTCAGAAAGAGACAAAAATTTATTTGGTATTGAAAAGTTAAATGTTAAAAGATCATCTATACCAGCAGTAACTCACGTCGATTATTCTGCTAGAGTTCAAACTGTTCATAAAGAAACAAACCAGAAATATTACGATTTGATTAATGAATTTAGAAATATCACCGGATGTCCAGTACTAGTCAACACATCATTTAATGTTAGAGGTGAACCAATAGTTTGTTCTGTTGAAGATGCATTTAACTGTTTTATGGGAACCAATTTAGATATTTTAGTTATCGAAAACTGTATTTTATATAAGGAAGAGCAAGATAAAAAGCTTCTTCAAAATTATAAAGATAAATTTGAATTAGACTAAAATTGAATTATTTAGCAATTAAACTAATTGGGTCTTGCTAAATATGTCCAATTTTGTATTTATATAAAAATGAATAGATTATTAAAAGAAAGAAAGGCGAGGTAGCTCAGTTGGTTAGAGCACAGGACTCATAAGCCTGGGGTCGGCGGTTCGAATCCGCCCCTCGCTACCAAAAATTATGAAAGACTTACTTAAAATTTTTGACAATAAAAAGTACATTAAACTTGCAATAGAAAATCGTAAAAAATATGTTTCTAATAAACCATTCCCACATATTTATTTTGATAATTTTCTTCCAAAAAAATTAGCTAATATTTTAAGTAATGAATATCCAAAAATTAAAAATGTAGATAAAAATTGGAAAGTACACAAAAATAAAAATGTAGATAGATATTTCTTAGAAGACTCTTCATTATATAAAAAAAATTTAAAAATATTTTCAATGCTAATTAATTCAAGAAAGTTTTTATTATTTTTAGAAACTCTGACAGGGGTAGAGTCCATATTACCAGATCCTTTTTTCATAGGAGGTGGAGCTATGACAACAGGCAAAGGTGGTTTTTTAAATGTACATGCCGATTTTAATTATCATCATAAATTACAGTCCTGGAGAAAAATTAACGTCCTTTTTTATTTTACTCCTAGCTGGAAAAAAAATTGGGGTGGTAATCTAGAATTATGGTCAAGAGATAAAAAAAGAAAAATAAGAGAAATTGAACCATTTTTTAACAGAGTGGTAATATTCAACACAACATCAAAAAGCTTTCATGGGCAACCAACTCCTATTAATTGTCCTAACAATATAAGCAGAAATGTATTTTCTGCTTTTTACTATTCAAATATTAAGGATAAGGACTCTCTTTCAGAACCACATTTTACTCGTTACAGTATCAAAAATAATCCTTACGCTAGAAGTATATTAAAAAACTATAAAAAATCTGCTTATTAAAATTTATTCTTGAAATTTAAGATCTATTTCTTGGAAAGATGGATTCCCTGGCATATCTAAATGATGAGGGATTTTACAATTATCATTTACTTTGATTGGATCTTTTGAAAATGTAAGTTCCACTTGTATAGGCACATTATTCACTACTAAAGCCTGATTCATTGGGTGTATATGCACCAAAGTCATATTCAAAGATTCTATAAAACTTTTAATTTTATCCATATGAAGATCTATATCGTGAAATTCAATTGCCAATCCAGTTAGTTTATCTTGTAATTTTATTATATCATTTAGAATTCTATACTCTGAAGTTTCTATATCTACTTTTAAAAAACAAGGAAGTTGTTCAATATTTTTCAAAATATTTTGTAAAGAAATACCATCACTTCCTGGACCATCTCCTGGTCCAACTCTAGACGTAAAATGTTTTACATTATTTTTAAATAAATCTTTATAATCTTTATATAAAAATATTTCTTTTTTAATATTTGATAGAAAATTTTTTTGTTTGAAGTGTTTTGGTTTAAAAAATCTAAAAAAATTACTAGCTAAAGCTTTTCTCGAAAGTTTTTTAATTGAAGAATAATTCACTGTATGATCATAACAATGAATTGGTTTTTTATATTGTCTAAAGTAATCTTTTTCAAACGTCCACTCATAACCTAAACCAAGAGTAATTAATGACTCAGATTTTTCTATAGAATTTTTTTCTACTAAATAGCCACCATCAAAATTACAACCTAGTCTTACCAAGTCATACTCATGCTTTGGTTTAAAAAAATTTGGAAGCATTATTTCAAGATCTTATTAATTTTTGTTAAATTCATAGAAGAGTCTTTAGGCATCAAATTATTATTTTTTTTTATATAAATCTTTTTTATCTTTGGATTAAATTTTTTAGCAAAGTGGTAAACCGACATAGTTGGACCACCTATGTTTAAAATACCTTTCTTGTTTATAATTTTATTGAATATCGGAATTATATCTTCATGAAATATAAAATTCGTAATCATATTAGCATATGCAGATTTATGAACAAAAGGCTTTTCAGTCATGCTTACTCTTAATATTAATGAATTTTTATACATTTGGACAGCTGACTCACCTCCTAACTTAGACCAAGCATAATTATTACAAGGTAATACAGGGTCAGTTTCTTTATAATTTCCCTTTGTTCCAGGATAAACGTAAGAAGTTGAAAAATAAATAAGTTTTATATTTAATCTTTTGCAAGCAATAGTTATATTTGAAGTTCCAATAATATTAAGATTTATGCTTTTTTCAATTTTTTTTTCATGATCTTTCATCGGTCTAGAAAATCCAGCTAAATGAATCAACATCTTTGGCTTAATCTTTTTAAGATATATTATTGTAGAATTTAGATTTAGTATGTTTAATTTTTTTTTACTTGGAAAAAAGTAATTAAACTTTTTTGAACTTTTTAATTTTTGACCAAATCTACCAGAACCACCTGTTACTACAATCTTAAATTTTTTTGACATGAGATATCCACTTTCCACCTTTTTTCAAAAATTTTTTTTCCTTATTTAAAATTTCTTTTTTATGATTCCAAGAACACAATAATAAAACATTTGGATAATTTCTTCTAAAATAATCTATTGATACAATAGGAATATGAGTTCCAGGAGTAAATTTTCCTATTTTTTCTCTCGTATTATCAGCAATGTAATCTAAATGATTATGATTTATCCCACAAAAATTTAAAGCTGTTGTACTTTTTGCTGAAGCTGCGTATCCAGCTATTTTTAAACCTTTTTTTTTAATTCTAATAATCTTACTCCTAAATTTTTTTCTAGATAAAAAACAATCTTTTTTAAATTTAAGACATGACTCAATTTTATTTAATTTCTTTTTTTTCTCTTTTTTTAAAATATTTGAAACATTTTTGTTTATTTTAAACATCCCACGACGAGCTATTGTATATCTCATAGAACCACCATGTGTTTTTTGTGGAACAACATTTATTAAATCAAATCCATTTGTATCAAAAATACTTTTCACCGAATGTGCTGAAAACATATATATATGTGCATCATATATTTGATCGTAAGATACTTTTTCAAACATTGAGCCTAAATAAGGCTCTTCAAAAACAAAAATTCCATCTTTCTTTAATAAATAGTTAATTGATTTTATTACATCGTTTAAATTCGGTATATGGCAAATCACATTTGCTGCACAAATAAGATCAGTAGACTTAGAATAATTCTTTAATTTAGCTACTTCTTTATAACAAAAAAATTTATTTAATACCTTTAATTTTCTTTTTTTTGCATAAGTGGCAACATTTTTTGATGGTTCAAACCCAAGACAATTAATTTTATTTTTTTTGAAATTATTCAGCAAAGTTCCATCATTAGAACCAACTTCTATACATTTTGAATTTTTATTTAATTTCTTTTGTTTTTTAATCCACATGAAATATTTTTTAAAATGATCAACCATGTATTTAGATTTATTGGTAAAAAAAGGGTAATAATTATTAAATATTTTTGGGGATTTAGGATGATCATTGACTTGAAATAAAAAATTCTTCTTATTAAATCCTGCTTCAAGTTTATAAAAAAATTCCTTCTTAAAATCCTTTTTTTTTAGAAACCCATTTGCCATTGGCATTTTTCCAAAAGAAATAAACGGTTTAATCTTTGATTTTGAAACTTTACACCTCATTGTTAAAATAACTTACTTTTGTTGATATCATGTAAAATTATTGGCCATACAAGTGGTTTAGTATATTTTTGAAACCAATATGACTGGAATCTTTCAATAAGAAAACCATAAATTCTCCTTAAGCCATAAGTTTCATTGTCAAATCCAAAAACTTTTTCACATTTAAACATCCACTGAAATACAGTCTTATAATAATTATTCATTATCTCTTTTGAAGAACAAAAAAACATACTACTTCTATTGTAATAATTTCGAGTTGTAGTAAAATTTCTAAAATCCTCTCTGTCTTCCTCAGTTAAAAGTTCTATGGCTTTATCAAGATTTCCATATCCATGGAAAGAGTCAAAATGTAGTTTTATATTTCTATTTTTTTTTAAGAAGTAACTAGGATTTAATATAAATGATTTTAATCCATGTTTTATGAATTTCGAAAATTTCCAATCAAGATAAATATTTTGTCCTATAACCACATTGTAGTTTTTCCATTCTGAAGGAATATCTGAAAAAAAATCATCGAGCTTTGTTATATTTTTACAATCTTTCCTACTTGCCCAAAATCTTCTATAAGCACAAAAACCTATCCATTCATTATCTTTAATTTCTATTAATTTGTTTTTCCAGAACCAATAATGAAAAGTATACTCTCCATAGAACGGATTTTTACTTGATATATTATCGCCATTGTTATCACGAACCCAATCTTTATTAAATTTATCTTTTCCTAAACCTACAGGAATATAGTTGAGTTTTTTAATTTTTTGATAATTGTCATTATTAATATCTATACAGTAAATTTTCATTTTATTTAATTTTTGATAAATATTGATCAAATGATAAGTTGCGTTTATCTTTTTGAGATATTATCAACTTTTTTTTTGGCCATTTTATTTTTAATTTTTTATCATTCCACATAATACCAATTTCATCTTTTTTTGAGCGATAGCTGTCATTGCTGTACAAGACAATATTTTCAACATCTAGGCCCAAAAATCCATGAGCGAATCCTTTTGGGATAAATATAGATTTGGAATTTTTTTCAGAAAGAACTATTTTAAAATGCTTACCAAAAGTAGTAGAATTAATTCTTAAATCGACGACAATATCTAATATTTTTCCCCTTAAAACTGATACAAACTTAGCTTGACTTTTTTTCTTTTGTAAATGAAGTCCTCTTAAAACATTTTTTTTAGACTTTGAAATACACCAAAATAATGGTTTATTTTTATCTATTAACTTATTTTTATAAATTTCTCTAAAATAACCTCTTTTGTCAAAGAAAGTTTTACCTTTCAATATTTTTAAGTCTTTAAATTTTGTATTTAAGATTTTCATTATTTGATATTATCTATTAGCAAAGTTTTTTTATATATAATTAAGTATTTTTTTTAAATTTTTAGTAATTTTAAATAAATCCTTATCACTAATTTCTGGATATAAAGGTAAAGAAAAAATTCCTTTTGATAGTTTCTCAGTGATAGGGAGCCTATCTTTATTAGAGTTGAAATTTTTTTTATATCCTTTCATTTGATGAATTGGATAAGGATAATAAATATTTATTTTTATATTTGCTCTATTAAGTTTTTTTATTATTGTCTCTCTTTTCTTATGGTAAACAGTATATAAGTGAAATACATGTTTATTATTTTTTAAAACTTTCGGTAACTTTAACGATGTATCTTTTAATTCTTTGTTATAGAAATTAGCAATATTTAATCTTGTTTTAATATTTTTTTTTACTTGTTTAATTTTAATATTTAAGATTGCAAGCTGTACCTCATCTATTCTAGAATTGACTCCTGGTTCATTAGAATAATATTTGCCATAAAACTTATTTTTTTTGTTATTTTTCTCTATTCCATAGAATCGAATTCTTTTCATTTTTTCACATATATTTTTAGATTTTACAGTAATAAAACCTCCATCGCCATAGGCACCTAATATCTTTGTGGGATAAAATGAAAAACATCCAGCATCTCCAAAAGTTCCAACATATTTATTTTTAATAGTAGCACCTTGTGCCTGAGCACAATCTTCAATTACTTTAAGTTTATATCTATTAGCAATCTTACAAATTTTTTCCATATCACAAGGGTGACCATATAAATGGACAGGAATAATAGCTTTAGTTTTTTTATTTATTTTTTTAATAATTTTTTCTGGATCAATGAGGTAATCATCTCTTATATCTACAAAAGTTGCTTTAGCTCCGGTGCTATTTATGGCAGAGACTGTTGGTATAGCAGAATTTGAAACAGTAATAACTTCATCGCCAAAGCCAATATTAAAACATTTTAAAGCAATATACAGAGCTTCAGTGCCACTACCAACAGCTAATCCAAATTTAGATTTATTTAATTTATTGAATTCACTCTCAAACTTATTTAATTCATTGCCAAAGAAAATACTCTCAGATGAAAGAGACTTATCTACTGATTTTAAAATTACTTTTCTAAGTTTTTTATACTCTTTTTTATAAGACCAAAAATTACTCATTATTTAATTCCAGCAAATTTCTTAAATTTTTTAAAGTTTTCAATATAGTCTCTTTTATCGTAATTCATATCGCATACAGTCATTAACACAGAAAACTTATTTAAAAATTTTATCTCAAGCCAAGTTTTGGGTTTAATTAGATAACCAATATTTTTATTTGATTTTACAATAAATTTTCTATTTTCTTTTTTATTAATAATTTTAATTTCAAAACTTCCAAGAAGAGGAAACAGAAATTGAGAACATTTTTTATGAGCATGTTCTCCTCTTACTTTATTTTTTTTTCCAAAAACATAAAAAATTCTTTTTGGTTTAATTGGAAATTTTTTATTGAAAGTAAATGGAATTAACTTTCCAGTTGAATTCTTGTAGGATTTATTTTTAAAATATTTTATTTTCATTATTTATTTTAACAAATTAATAAGGTAACTTGAGTAACCACATTTTCCATAAAATTTTATTGATTTTTTAATATCATTTTTACTAATCCATTTATTTTTTAAGGCAATTTCTTCAAGGCAAGCTATTTTCAGGCCCTGTCTTTTTTCAACTGTGCTTATAAAGTTTGATGCTCCGTAAAAATCCTCAACAGATCCAGTATCTAACCAGACACCACCTCTACCAAGATACTCCGCTTTCAATTTTTGTTGATTTTTATATTTATTAAGTAAATCAATAATTTCTAATTCTTTTCTTTTAGATGGCTTTAATTTTTTGCTAAAATTAACGACTTTATTATCAAAAAAATACAAACCTGTTACAGCTAAATTTGATTTAGTTTTTTTTGGTTTTTCTTTTAAGCTTGTTATCTTGTGGGATTTATTAACACTAGCCACCCCATAAGAATTTGGATTATTTACCGGATGCAAAAAAATCTTTGCTCCACTTTTTAAATATCTACAATCTCTTAATTTACTGGAAAAATTTTGACCATAAAAAAAATTGTCACCTAAAATCATTGCAACGTTGTCTTTTTTAATGAATTGTTCACCAATTATGAATGCCTCAGGTAGACCTCCTGGTTTATTTTGTTCTTTATATTTAAGATTGATACCCAAATTATTTTTTTCTGGTAAGATTTTTTTAAACTGTGCAAGTTGACCTTTATTTACAATAATCAATATTTCTTTAATACCTGCCAACATTAATATTGATAACGGATAATAGATTAAAGGTTTATCATACAAAGGAAGCAATTGTTTGTTTACTGCTTTTGTTAATGGACTCATTCGTGTTCCCATACCGCCTGCAAGAATAATTCCTTTTTTAATCATAACTTTAAACCCAATCTTTTATTGTAGATTTTATTTGATATTTTTTTTAAGAAACTTTTGTTACTTAAATACCATCTAACTGTATTTACAAGACCTTTATCAAGTCTAATTTTAGACTTCCACTTTAACTCTCTTTGGATTTTTCTACTATTAAGTGCGTATCTAAAATCATGACCCGGTCTATCCTTTACAAAAACTATTTTAGTTTTATTTTGAATTTTTATATTAAGCATTTTACAAATTTTTAATAATTTTTTAATAAGATAAATGTTTGATAGAGTCTCCCCAGAACCTATATTATAATTTTGTCCAGACTTACCTTTTAAATAAAGCATCAATAAGGCTGAACAATGGTCCATAACATGTATCCACTCTCTTGAATTTTTACCTTTTGCATAAATAGGCAATTCTTTATTGTTTAATATATTTAATATCATTTTTGGTAAAAGTTTTTCTGGGAATTGATATGGTCCATAATTATTACAACAATTTGAGATAACTGCATTAATTTTATAAGTTCTAATATATGATTTTACAATATGATCAGCGCTAGCTTTGGAAGCAGAGTATGGTGAGCTGGGTTCGTATCTATAATTTTCATCAGACTTATCATTTTTCTTTAAATCTCCATAAACTTCGTCTGTAGATATATGAATTAGTTTTGGGTTTATTTTCAATTTTTTTACTTCTCTCAGAACCTCTAATAAATTAAAAGTACCAAGAATATTTGTATTAATGAAATTTTTTGGTCCATCTATTGACCTGTCTACATGAGTTTCTGCTGCTAAATTAAAAATAGCTTTGGGTTTATATTTAATGATTATCTTTTTTAATTTTCTTTTATTATTAATATCAAGTTTATAAAATCTGTAATTCTTTTTGGTTTTACTTATATGAGCTAATTTATTTGAGGAGTAGGTAAGCTTATCAACATTTATGACAAAGTATTTTTTATCAATTAAATAATTTACTAAATTACTACCAATAAACCCTGATCCGCCAGTAACAATAATTCTTTTCATTATAAGTTTTTTACATTATTAATTATTATAAGTCACTAAGTGGACATAATATTGTGTCAAAATTATAATGCTTATATGGGTAGTTCGCAAAAGGATTTAACAGTAGTAATAGTTACTTTTAAAAGTGAAAAAGTTATAGATGACTGCATAAAATCTATAGACAAAGATTTACCAATTATTGTGGTAGAAAATTCAAATAATCAAAATTTTAAAAGATTGCTTGAGGAAAAATTTGATAACGTTAAATGCATTTTAACAAACGAAAATTTAGGAATGGGTCGAGGGAATAATGTTGGCATAAAAAATACTAATTCAAAATATGTTATGATAATTAATCCTGATACTATTCTTTACAAGAATACTATTTCAGAGTTAATAAATATTTCAAATAAGATAGATTTTTCAATTTTATCTCCTATATGCGATGATAAAAACTACCCAAATTATAAAGGGGTGAATCATGAAGAAAATGATCTTATTGATGTAAATCATGTAGATGGATATTCAATGTTATTAGATAAATCAAAGTTTAATAATGAATACTTTGATGAAGAAATATTTATGTTCCTTGAAAATAATGATCTTTGTAAAAGAATGAAAATTAAGAAAGAAAAAATAATTGTGAGTAAAAATGCGAAGATAAAACATTTTGGAGGTAAATCAGTTAATTATAAAAAAAATTTTGAGTTAGAAGTTTTAAGAAATTGGCATTGGATGTGGTCCAAATTTTATTTTAAAAAAAAAATACAAGGGCTTTATTTATGCATTTTTGTCTTTTTTATTCCCTTTGTTAACAACTGTATTTAAATCAGCTCTTTTTCTAATGATAAATAAAAATAAGTCAAAAATATATTTGAATAGATTATCAGGTCTTGTAAATTCAATTTTAGGTAATAAATCTTTTAAGAGACCGCAAATTTAATAAATTGATTTATCTATTTCTTTAAAATATAGAAGCTTATGTCAAAAAATAAAAACAAAATTCTTGTCACAGGCACTGCTGGCTTTTTAGGTTCACATTTATCAGAAAAATTAGCTGGCTTAGGTCATGAAGTTATCGGGATAGATAATATGATTGGAGGTTATAACGATAATATTCCAAAAAATATTAAACATTTAAATATTGACTGTTGTGATTTTACCAAAATCAATGAAGTCATGAAAGGCGTTGATATTGTTTATCATTGTGCAGCTACTGCTCACGAAGGTTTATCTGTTTTTTCTCCATTTGAGATAACAAAAAATAATTACCTTGCCTCAGTTTCAATTTTTTCAGCAGCTGTACAAAATAAAGTTAAAAGAATAATTTTTTGTTCATCTATGGCTAGATACGGTGCACAAAAATATCCATTTTTAGAAACAATGAAACCAGACCCAGTAGATCCTTATGCTATTTCAAAAGTTGCAGCTGAAAATGTTCTTATTAATTTGTGTGAATTAAATAAAATCGAGTGGGTAATTGCAGTTCCTCATAATATAATTGGCCCTAGACAAAAATATGATGATCCATTTAGAAACGTCGTTTCAATTATGATTAACAGAATGCTTCAGGGTAAAGCACCTATAATTTACGGTGACGGAAATCAGACTCGTTGTTTTTCTTATATAGATGATTGTTTAAGCTGTTTAATTCCAATGATGGACCAAAAGAACTTAAATAAAGAAATTATAAATATAGGTCCAGACGAAGAATTTGTTACAATTAATAAAGTAGCTGAACTCTGCTCAAATATAACTGGGTCGAATTTAAAACCAATATATAAAAAAGATAGACCTAGAGAAGTAAAACATGCAGTTTGTTCTGCTGATAAGTCACGCAAATTATTGAATTATCAAACAAAGACTGATTTGAAAGAAGGTATAAGAAAAACTTTCGAATATATAAAAAAAAGAGGCGTTAGACCTTTTGACTACAATATAAACATTGAAATTAATAATGAGTTAACACCAGATACATGGAAAAATAAAGAAATTTAAGTTTTTAAATAACTTTCAATTTTAAAAATCCTTTTTTCAATCATATAAATCAGAATATAAAAATGAGATAAAATATAAACTGATGTCCCATGTCTTGGGTAAATCCAAGCAAACATATAAGGTGCTAAATAAAAAAGCAGTATAAAGAAATAATAAATATTCAAATCATTTAAATATTTTGAATTTTTTTTATAATTAATTAATGACATTAATAGCAAAATTAAACTTACATTAAAGATTATTTTATTTGGAATATTTGAGTATCTTATTGGGTTAATGATTTTTTCATTATCAATATTTTTTCCTGCATACATGTTCTTTAAATATTTATCTTTATCTTTGGGATATTGAGCATCTTTAAATGGACTAAAATTTAAAACATAGATTTTTTTTAAAACACCGATAAAATATTCATAAGGATTTTCAATAATAAAATTTGTTGAATCGGGTAAAAGATTATTAATTAGTTCTTTTTCTGATTTTATATTTTTCTCTTTTACTACATTTTCTACAAGATCAAGATGTATATCAGGTCTAATACTTGGATAAGTAATATTAAAGTATTTATGTGTGACAGTTGCTAAATTGATGGCATTCATCGCGCTACTTTTTGGACCTATCGCAAAAAAACCAGAACTTTTCATTGAAGCAAGACCCCAATATATGTTTAAAAATATAATTGCTATAATTGGTAAGAGTTTTAATTTTGACTTTTTTTCTAAAAATAGAAATAAAATAGGTATCAATGAAGAAAGTAAGAACATTGATCCTTTCAGTAAAAAAATTAAGCAAATAATTATTGTCAAAAATAAACTTTTATATTTAAATTCTGAAATTAAGACAAAGAACATTATTATAATCAAATAATTTAATATGCCCTCTTCATTTTCGGTGCCCAAATTTGTAATTGCATTATGAGGGTTGTAAAAAATAAAGAATAAACAAGTAGCTAAAAATAAAATATTATAACTATTCTTAAAATTCTTAATAGTAAGAAAAATTATTGTACCAAAGAATATATTCTTTATTAAATGAATGAGCACAAAATTATTTGTAATATTTTCGTAAATAAAAAGTAATGTATGTGGCAGGAGGGGACGCCTTGAGGAAGGAAGATCAATACCGAATTGGGCTAGAGATAATTTACCATTATTCATTATTTCATCTAAATATTGACCAAAACTAAAAGCAATTCTACTTAAAACATAGTTTCCATTCTCATCAATTAACCATGGGTTCAAGTGATCTGCAGTATACATTATGCAAAAAATATAATTTTGTATTGAAAGCAAAGAAATAAATAATGTAAAAATAAAATAAGGATTGTTAAATAATATTTTTATAATTTTCATGAATTTAATTAATAAAAGATTTGAGTCTAATAAAAATTATTAATTTTATCATTTTTAAAGCTAGAATTGCAGTAGATATAAAATCTTTTGTAATTTTAGATTCTCCACTTCTTTCTTTATAAGTTACAGGTATTTCTTTAATTGTTTGTTTTGCTAGAATGATTCTGACCATTATCTCCGGACTAAGTTCTGATCCTATAACCTTTAATTTACTCTCAATCTTCTCATAACTTTTTCTTGATAATATTTTATATGTGCAACCAACATCAGTAAAGCTTATAGATGGATACAAGACTGATAATAGTTTTGCTACGGTTATATTTCCAAGACGAAGTAAAAAATTCATTTTAGCTCCCTCTTTTATATAATCTTTTGAAGTTCTTGTGCCGAATACACAATCGTGAGTGTCAGTAAAAGGGAGCATTCTTTTTAAATCATTTGCAGTAAATGAACCGTCAGGTTCAGTTACGATAAGTAGGTCGCCTTTGGATTCTCTTAAACCTCTTCTTATTGCAGACCCATAGCCTTGAATTTTCTCTAAAACATATGTTGCATTAGTTTTTTTAATCAATTCAGCAGTTCGATCAGTTGAGTTATTGTCTACAGCAATTATTTCATCAATTAAATTTGTATTCTGAAATTCTTGGATAGCTTTTAATATGCCTTCTTCTTCATTATAAGATGGAAATATCAAGGAGACTTTTTTATTTTTATACATTAGTGACCCGGAAAGTTGATTAAGCTTTTTATTAAATAACCTTTATCTTTTAATCTTTTTTCACCTGGTAAATCAAATAAATTAATTATGAATATAAATCCAGCAACTATACCTCCAGACATCTCAATTAATTTTGCAGCAGCTTCTGCCGTTCCTCCTGTTGCAATAAGATCGTCAATAACAAGAATTTTTTCTCCTTTTGATATTGAATCTTTATGAACCTCAATAGTTGCTTCCCCATATTCTAGTTCAAAGTCAACAGAGTAAGTCTCTGCAGGAAGTTTATTTTTTTTTCTTAATAGAACCAAAGGTTTCTTTAGAAAGTAAGAAATAGTAGAAGCAAAAACAAATCCTCTAGATTCGATTGCAGATACTTTATCAAAATTTATTGACTTAGAAATTTCAACTATTTTATCGTTAGTATATTTGAATGCAGTAGGATCTTTTATTAACGTAGTTATATCTCTAAATAAAATACCTTTTTTAGGGTAGTCTGGGATAGTTCTAATATGTTTTTTTAAATCCATATTTAGCTTCAAGTTCTAACAAAAAAGCATTAATAATTAAATAATGAAAAAAAGAAAACTAGGGATAATTGG
>MDSV01218187.1_pt1 | contig 18412 bp, 10 predicted proteins | sample 810851 | NCBI WGS metagenome assembly MDSV01 (sample SAMN05326640, study PRJNA326480) | marine metagenome | isolation source: seawater | place: Atlantic Ocean: North East | collected 2012 | reverse complement strand
TGAACCACTAATAATTTGATATGCTCTTGTTGTACCATAATAAGTTGGTACTGATACCATTTTAGAATCATCTGTTAATACTAATCTAGTTGTTGCACCTGCTGCACTACTTGAAAAACCTAGATTTAATGAACCTGGAAATAATGCTTGTTTATATCTAGATCTTTCTACACTAATTGCATAAACAGAACTACCTGAATAATTTCCAAATACAAATCCAGCATTTTCATCTTCTAATACTAATGTTCTATATTGTCCAAATATTGTTGATGTTGGAGATACATTTGATACATTTGCATTATATGCTAAAGCTCCCCCACCTGTTGAATTACCATAAGCTATTTCAAATTGAGCTTGTACATTTGATCCAGTTGATGCTTGATTATATACAGTGACATAATATTTTCCTGATACACCATTTACCTGGTTAGATTGAGTATAAAAGTTTGTTAAAGTTGGTACATTACCTGTCCAACAAGTAGCAGTCTGTGCTTGTGCACTTACTACAAAATCATCGGCTTCTAATCGTTTAAATGACATATTTTTCTATTTATTGAGTGTTCTTAGTTATTGTTATAGGAATTGTGATTCTAGCTCCACTATCTAATCCTACTACAGATAATGTACTTAATAATGTTGAATTTGAACCAAACAATGTATTTACTGTTGTAGCTCTTAAATTAAATTGTGTACCTGTTATAGTAGAAGAAACATTTGTTCCTATTGTTTGTGTTGCAGTAGCATTTGCTGCTGTTGCTGCTGTTGTGTTAATACCAGTTCCTTCAAATGTACTTACTAATCTTACATCTGCTATTGTCATACTATACCCACTAGTTTCAAACGTTTGGTCATTACCTAAATAATTTAATGTTTGTGGAGTAATTGCAACTGTAGCTCCTTGTTGAAGCGTAACTGCTGAGTACCCTAAGTTTAGTACTGGTAATTTAGCTGTTCCTCTTGGTAGAGTAGCTAATTGAAATTTCATTATTTGAGATTCTTCAGGGAATGCTTCTAATAGAGGCATCCCATCAATTGCTTCACCATAAAAGGCTGAGCCTGATGGATGTGATGGATTATATAGTGTATAATCGATTTCATCATCTGCTAATGAAAATTGTGTTATTCTGAACGATCCGTCGTTTGCGGCTAACAATTCTCTACCTTTTGTAGTTAGAATTGCGTCAATTGTTATTACTGAATTGTTTAAATATCCCATTTTGTTGTTTTATATAAATATTGTTATATGTTATAAATATGTTACTCTATTAGTTTCTTATCCCTTAGGTCAGTTAGTATTACATCTGGGTCTAATTCTATGTCCGCTGTTGGGAACTCTGGGAATAAGAATCCAGAAGGTGTATTAGCTGCTATTGTTAATGGCGCATATACTTCAACAATACTACCTGATTGTGTTGTTGTTTGTAATGATTGTGAATAAGATGTTACACCAGGAGATACAGGAGTACCAGATGATGTTCCAAATGTATTAGTAGTACTATTAGTTGAAGGTACGAACTCTTTTACGATAGGCAAACCTCCATATGGAAATTGTTTATCAATAATAATTGAATTAGGTGAGTATCTATATCTTCTTAATAAAAAGAAATCCATATTAAGACCTGGTGGTATGTTTTGTGTAAATTCTAATTTTAATTGTCCTATTTGTGTTGCTGCATCTACATTTTCAGATGGAGGTATTACTCTTTGTACTGTATACACTTTGCTTTCCATATTTTCAAACCTAAGTTCATCCCCTGGGAATACTTCCCATTCAATATTGTTTTGAGGAAAATCAGCATCAGCAGGTTCCATTCCACCTGGGAATACTGGGTTTAGAGAAGCTGTATATGGTAAATAAGATTGATAATATCCATTTGCATAAGCTGTATTTGCATTTGATGATGATAATAATAATGTATTAGGTACATCATTTGGAAATGCTGCTCCTGTTTGGAAAAATACAGATGCTGAATTTAATACTGATCCAGTACCTGAGAATGATTCTGTCCAACTTGATCCCGCTGGGAAGTTAGATGATGTTTCTAAAAATGTTGTTGTTAAGGTATAAAATTGATTACCTGTACCTCCTGGCGTCCAGTTAGTTACATTATATTTCATAAATGTACCTTTATCGGATCCTTTAGTTATTGTTATAACATTTGAACCTAATGTATCTGCTGAGGAGAAATCTTGTGATAGGTTAACATCATAATAACTTGATGTAGAAAGACAAATACTAGTTACAGTAGTAGGATTTGCACTATTTACTAATATATTACCAAATCCTGGATTTGTTGGTACAATAGAATTTGTAAAATTATATGTTTCTGGTCCTATATTGTTTGATTGTGAAAAATACCAGAATGGAGCATTTACAGCATTATCTTGTTGTGTACCTGATGATTGATCAGATACCAATGCTGCATTTATAAATGGTCCTTTTACTGGAGGTACAATAGGCATTTGTCCAAATACTTGTGCTGTTGCTGTTGGGTTCCAATAATTTCTATCTGCATCAACTGGTTCTTGTTTATATGTTCTTTGAGAGAAATATCTATATCTTCTATTTGCTTTTATAATATGATCATCAGTATTTTGGAAACTAAAATTATAAGTTGCATATATTGCATCATGAGGTTCAAGACCTGAATTTCTAACTACTTGAGTCATAAATTTTTCATGTATATCAAGTTGGAAATAACCACCATTACCTGATGGGACAAATCTACACCTACTAGCCCCAACCATATTTTCTAAATCGTAAGTTCTTTGTTGACCTCCTGTCCAATAATATGTAATTGAAGGTGCCGCTAATGGTTCTATTGGAACTGTACTCCAATTTCCAGCTGTACCATAATTATATTGCATATATATTTTAATATCTCCAATTATTTGTCTTGAACTATTATTTGACCCCTCATTAGTATAATCTGAACTATCATTCCAACCCCCTTCATCATACCTAAATCTTACTGGTACTGATGATGGAATTTGAACAGTCATTTTATATTTGTATACTGAAGATAAATTATTATTTGTACCTGTAACTGCATTATTTGATGGAGAAAAAGGTTCTGTGTTGACTGAATTATTAAATGCATCCCTAGGGAAGAATACATCACCTGGTAAACCAAATGATCCATAATTATTATTACCTGTTGAAGTTGATGATGTTAAGAATATATTAGGGTTAGCGTAAACTACACCATTTGATCCTGATAAACCAAACCTTGAGGCTGTTGTAACATTCCATAAAGAAGCACTTACTGGGAGTGTTAATTCATCTGTTAAACTAGTACTAATGTATTTTGAATTATTATAAGTAGAATTAAAGTTAGCACCAATTACATTTGAATTATAATTTAAAAACTCAGCATTAAAGTTAGAAACTTCATCTGGATTACCTTGTAATGGTAATACTGTTGAAAATGTACCCGCACTTGTTTGTGAATATAATACTGGGGTAGGTTCTGCTGTTACTTTATTTATTGTTTGGAAATTATTTAAAGCATTAAATTGTGTTGATCCTGATACTGTACCTAAACCAATTCTACCTATACCACCTTCATCCCAAGATCCTTCTACATCAAAAGCTGTATATGGTGATAATTGAGGTTGTTTAGCATCTCCACTATCATTAATTAAATATTTAACATTAAATAATGTTTTATTATTGATTACAGGATATAAATCATAAATTTGATCACAATAAGCAAAATATGCTGTTTCATAATCTATAACTGGTGTTATACCAAATCCACCTTGTAATCCTACTACTGAGTTAATACTTTCGGCTTGTGATCTTGAACCATCATACCTTGGATTTATTTGTCTTGCTAGTGTATAATATGATTCGGGTATTGTTGATTGTTGTGCTGATCCACTTAAAATAGCTTGCCAGTTAGATGGATTATATGCCGATGTATTATAATCTACTTCTTGTATTTGTGGGTTTGTTCTATCAGCATTAATATTATTTAATAAAGGTTGGCAATCAGGTGCATTTGAAAAACCTGATGAACCTGAAAATGCGTTATCTATAAATGTAGGTACTCTACCATCTCCTTCTTCACTTTGTGTTGGTGTAAAGAATTTTAAACTATAATCACTTACAACTAATGAATTTTCTACAGAAGCTGAATTAGCTGATCCTGATTCTACTTTTAATGCCATTGATAAACAATCCTTAAGACTAATAGATTGTGATGGTATTAAGAAACTCATTGTTACTGATAATGGAGTTGTGTGAATATTAGCAGATCTAAACATACTAGTAGTATATGGAGTATCTGTTATTTTAGGAGGTTCACTTGGAAATAAATTTGAACCTGTAAATATTAAAATAGAAGCTGTTTGCCATGTTGTTCCAGGTGTTGTACCTGTGGTACCATAATTACCTCCACCATAACCAAATCCACCATAATTTGCTCCTACTACTGCTTCTCCAGTCCAGGCATTTAATAATGCTGATGCTGTTACTTGAACGTCATTTTGGGGTGGTTGATTAAAAGTATATATACCATCTAAACTTGATGATAAAGATGATGAATATGAAATATAAACATTTTCCCATCTAGTTGAAAAACTATCTATTACACTTTGACCAGGTACACTTGGATTAGCAACTACGTGTGAAAAATCAGATTGACTACCTGTTCCTGGAGCTGGGAATGAAACACTACCTGCTAAAGCTCTATATCCCGCTACTTGATTTGTTTGTAAATCAAAAAATCTAGATGTTCCATCTGATGCTGTAAAATTAACCCTTACTGGGTTTTGAGTATTTCCTGTAAAATTAGTTGTATTATATCTAACATAAGTATCATAATCAGCATATAAACCAAATTGTGATGATCCCGATGCTGGTGCATTATTTGTACCAGCTTGAAATAAACTACTTGAAACTGAATATACACCATTATTTAATGTTATTCCACTATATGAGTTAGCTACTGTATTTTGAGTATTTGATTGACCTTGTAATAAAGTTTCTACTAAAACACTACCTGATTGGAAAATTAAAAGACTTTCTCCTGCTGAGAAAGGAGGTTGTGCTGTTGAAGTAACATTGTCATAATGCATTTCCCAAAAATTCTGACCTGCTATATATTCTAAATATGCTATATTTTTAAGAGTAACTGTATTATTTCCTGTACTTCCTGTGATTACAAAATCTATACTTCCACTTTTTCCAGCAGATAATGAAGCACTTAATCCTAGTAAAGTAAACGAATTTAAACCCAAATTTCCAATGGATGCTGTTGTTGAAGATGCTATTGTTGCATTATTAAATTTTATTTCTGTTGTTCCTGGATTACCTACGGATGTAGCTGGATCAAAGGTATATGAATTTGATTTATTAAAAGATCTAGTATAAACTGCTCCTCCTGGGAATTGTTCTTTGTATAATGAAAATGCAGATCCGTAAATAGGTGTATTTAAGTTAGGGCTTATTGTTGGATATTGGGTTAATATAAAAGGATGAATATTTCTTCCATTTTTTGTTTGGTTTAAATTTAATGATGGCCCACCTTCATTTCCACCTCTAAATACTTCAAAAGACATACTAACAGATTGTGTAGTAATGTAAGTTGTACCTCCAAAAGGTTGACCAAAATTACCAACTGCTGCTAGTGTTTTTTCTCCATAGCCATTAAGAATACTTTGACCAGGAAGACCATTAGCAAAATAACCCATATCATTTCCTTCTTGTAACCAAGGAGATGTAGGTATACCTGAACCAGTAGTTGTTACAATATAAGCTTTATAAGGTCTATGTAAATAGGGATTATATCTATAATAATTGCCATCACCCGTTCCTGGTGAATATCCTTTATATACCCATAATTCTTGATCTGGTTCTATAGGTATTACTGTAGTATCAGCTGTTCCATTTTGAACAGTATATGTCATAGAAGTACCTACAGTAGTCAATTTAGATACTAAATCTGAGTCAAAAAATGTTAAATGACTAGATGTTAATTCAGCATTCATAATAGACAAAGAATTATTAGCACCTGCCTTAGATGATGAAACTAGAATCCTATTCTTTGATTCATTGAAGAAATACCTTAATGTTTCGTTTGCTGTAGCCATTTATTATAAATAATTTAAATAATTTTTTTTCATACTCCAATTCATCTTAAGCGTTTTGTTGTGGTGGTCCTGGAGATGGAATATTTGGCGTATTACCTCCTGGTCCTTGTCCTGGTACAAAGAATGTTTGTTCTACTATTGTTGTTCTAGGACCTCCATCTCCTGCAGAGTTCCATGATGAATTACCTTGTGGAGTAATTGTTACATATGCTACTCTAAGTTCTGTATTTCCTGATGATAAGGTTCCATTTGAAACATTAACTGAAACTCCTGGTGACATATTACTACCTGTTCCAAATGTATTTAATCCACCATTTAGATTTACCCATCCACTTCCATCAACATATGATATACTAGCTGTCCATTTTACTTGAGCATCTGTAGTATCAATTGATATATATTGATCTGGATTACCTACGTTTTGGAAATTCATTTGATATGGAGCTGTTAATACTTGAGCTGGTAGTTGAGTAATTGGTGTGCTTATTACTACTTGTCCTGATGATGTTGCAACTGGAGTTGCTTGTGGTACAACTTCAAAATAAGGACCAATTTGAATTGCTGAAGCTGTAATATCACTTGTATATAATCCTAATGATGCTGTATCTGTTAAGTAAGTAGCTGTTACTAAACTTGAAGCACTTAATGCTGTATAAGAATTAGCTTGAGCATTAATAAACCAAGGTATAATTGATGGTTTATACTCATTAACTAAACTATCAAAATCTTGTTCTTTTTTACCTGTATTAAAGTTATTATATCCAAATGGATCATGATAAAAACCACTACCTGAACTAACTCTGAATATATTCCCAGCTATATCTGCTTGAAAATAACTTGATGAAGCCCAACCTTTAAAAAATGATTGTGTTGGAAATCCTGCTACAGGTGGGAAATAACCTTGTGGTATTGATTGTGTAAAATTAATATCGGGTAATACATTTGGATCTACTCCAGATGAAGTACCATAAAAAGCAAATTGTCCACTTGCACTAAATGATAAATCATAAAATGCTTCATCTGCTGATCGAACTGCCGCTGATGAAGGAGGAGCATTTATTATTAATAACGTAGCATCTGTTGTATTTGGATTTTGATCATTTTGTACTCCAAAGTTTGATATATAAAATTGTTGGAAACCAGTTAACTCATTTCCTTGTACATCTCTTGCTGCCGTTAAATTAAATATTACATATCCACTATCTTCAATAAATGGTAAAATAGTTTGTCCATTTATATCAAAATTAGACATTTTAATATATTTAACTTTATTTGTTACTCCTTCAGTAGCTAAAAAGTTAGATGCAACTAATTCAAATTGGAAATCGGTTACTACTTGTGTAAATCCTTTAGCTACCATTGTAGCTTGAGGAATATTTATTATATCACCAACTAAATATTGTGATCCTGTTGCATTATTAAATACTCTTGCATCTATTCTAGAATTACCTGTTGAGTTTGGAGCTGAAGCTAAATTAAATGTTGCTCCTGAACCTGTACTTCCTACTACTGTATATTCTCCTGGGTTAATATTTACTCCTCCTACAAATGGTCCTGATGGTTGTTGGCCACCTAAAACATTAGTATAAGAATTAGGTTTTAAAGTTGCATTTTCAGCTATTATATCTGCCCAAAACCAAACATTACCAAAAGCTGGTAAATTATTTGGTGATAAGAAATTTTCTTCACTAAAACTAGTTTCATTAAACCATTGTATTAAGAAGAAATAATCTATAATAGCATCTTGTCCAAAAAATGTTTTACATATTTCTGGGTTTTTAAAGCTTATTACATTTGGAAATTCACCATTATAAAATTCTCTTTGATCTATTCTTTGTACTGTTTGTGTTCCTTGTCCTGAACCTGATACTAACTCATTATTTCTACCTGATCCTACTGGAAAATTAGTTCCTAATTCTATTTCAACTGATTCTGTAAATGCTTGAATTACACCTGGGTACTTGTAAGCAAAAGCTGATGCTGATACTTGAGCTGCTGTTAAACCACTATATGGTTCTCCTGAATTACTTATTGGTGCATTAAAGTTTGTATTAAATGATTCAAATACACCAGCTGTTCCTCCATTATAAGTGTAAATTGCAGAACCTGAATCTGCGTATTGTGGTTCATCTGAAGAACCTGTTCTATAATCTTTAGGAGCTGATAATACAGATCCTGATAGTACTATACTTTTTTGATCTATAGCTGATTGTCCAATAGATGCAACAGCAGGGAACATTTGAGTTGTATCCGATACTGTTGGTTCAGCATATTTATTTCTTTCTAGTAAATTTTGTTTTATAACAACACCTGATGATAAACTTGTTCTTGCAGGTGTAAAATCTTCTATCATTCTAAATAATGAATTATCAAAGAATTTTATTAATCTTACAAAATCATTTACATTATAATTTTCTATATATTTTGTAAAGTAAGCATCTCTTAATTGATCTAATGCTGGATATGAATTAATTGATTCTGATACTTGTCTTGGATCCCCTATATAATCACCTAAATTAAAGGCACCTATTTGTGCTATAATATCATCATTAATTTGATTTTGAGGTGAAAATGCTACTTCTAAATAATTAATATTTGGTGTACTACCACTAGCAGCATAACTTTGCTGTACTGATCTATAAGGTGATAATGTGGATCCAGATGGTATTCTAGTTGTTTCTATTCTAACTTTATCAGTTATTCTATTTTTTATACCTCCTGGTACTTGATTTAAATATGTTTCTTCAGTATTATTTAACCAGGATTTTTGTGATCCAGATGTAAATATTTGGTTTATATAAAAACTACTATCTGATGTAAACGATTGTGTTATTGCCCAAGATCCTGTTACTTTAGGGTGTATAGATTTTCTACTACCAGTATCTAAATCTGATCCTAATGATGCTCTAAATATAAGATTATCAGGAGTACTATTAATTGTATTTGCTTGAGTTGAGTAAGGGTTTACTACATAATCATAAAATAAACTTTCACTTAATGGTGTATCCCAATATCTAACTTCTTGAACAGAACCACTAAATGGTAACCATCCTATACTATTTAAAGTAACACTTGAAGTTGGTAAATAAGCAGTTGTAGCTGTAGCATAATAAGTACTATCTACAGGTGCTATATGCCCTGATCCAGAAAATCCAATTTGTCCAGCTATTCTATTTGCAACATATAATGATGCTGTTTGATTACCATCATAATCAACTGCTGCCTGAACTGACCACCAACCTCCATCAAAAAATGGAGCTGTTACACTTGCTGTTTTATTTACATTATTTGAACCTTCAGGGTAAAATGTTAATGTACCATATTCTTTTAAATTTTCAGCTATAGAGCCTGAGTATGATTGTGAAGGTGAAGTACCTAAACTATTATATTGTAATGTTACTGCTATTGCTGCTGCTGCTCCCGCATCAGCTACAAATAAATTTTGATATAATGAACTTGTTATTTGAGCACTACCACTTGGTACACCTCCTGTTTTAAATCTAAATTGTAAAGATTGAGGTGATGTTTGTACACTAGGGAAAGCAGTATTAGCTACAAATGATGATGAGAAAAAGGTTAAATTACCATCATTTAATTGATTTCTACTTAAATGTAAAGCGTAATTAAATTCGTTTTGATTATAATCCCAATCTTTAGTATCATCTTTATCTTTACCTCCAAATTCACTTATTCTTAAAATTGTATCTGGAATACCATAAGATGTAATTAATGCTCTTATACCTCCTATTGTACCTTTACGTTTAAGTAAATATGGTATATTATGGTAAATTCGTTTATATAAACGCTTATTTACATCGTCTAATGGCATTATGTCATCTGAAGCAGATATTTCAGTATCTACGTATTCATACCCAGAAGGTGTCATAACTATACCGCCGGGTGTCTTACCAACCATGTCAGGGAATGGGAATGTGCTACCTGATGGAGTTATTCCTAAAAATGCAGTATATAAATCATTAGTATTAAAGTTATTACTATATAATTTTACACCAAAATCTTTAATTGCATCTGCTACTAAATCTTTAGATATACCATAATCTAATCTGTTATCATTATTAAATCTATTAGATATATCTTTTGTGTATAACCAACTATTATCATATTGTTGAGCTACCATATCAACAAATAACTCATATTTAGCGTTATTTGGATCTGATCTTAAATATTCAGGGATAGCATTATATAAATAATTTTGATTTTGTTCATCAAAGTTAGATGCTGATAATGCTGATGCTGAAATCCATGTTTGTACAGCTGCACTACCTGTTCCTAATAAAATATATGGTGGTGTTGTAGTTGATTTAGGATATGATACACTTGAACCACTATTGTAATATAAAAAATATTCATATCCATCAAAATTTTCTTCTATTTTTCTTATACCTGTAGTTAAAGCAGCTACACTTGAACTTACTACTACAGATCCTGATGTTGCCCCTGTTATTGAACCATATGAAGCTGATATAGCTGCACTTGATGATTGAATTAATCCTACTTTATAAAAAAAGTTTTCTAATCTTGTTTTAGCAGAAGAGAAATGAATAAAGTTATTATAATCTGTATAATCAACACTTATATCTACCTCTTTTCTATTTAATATGTTTTCTAATTGATTAAATGAACTTGTTAAGTTACTACCAATTAATGTATTATAACTAAATGATTGTCCTGATTCTCCTGTTGTACTAACTGCTTTAATACTATAATTAGGCCCTTGAATAAAGGCATAATCATTATCTTCAAATACAGGGATTGGAAACTCAACATTATAAGCTTGTGAAGTTGATATTTCTTGTACTACCCAACATGAACTTTTTAATGAAAACTGACTAGGTAAAGGTTCGTATAATTTAATTAATATAGATGGTTCAGCATCATCTTCATCTACTCTAATATTATTTGCTATACATTGAGTATCATTACCAAAATTAAGTAAAAAATCTACAAAATAATCTTCTTCTTCTCTTTGTGATATAAATTCATTACTTGAAGTAACCATTGTATCTACATCAATAGCAGTACTTTTTAGTCTAATTTCTGTTCTATCAGAACTTATTTCATCAATGTAATAATTAATTGTTATATCTGACCCTAATAATCTTCTATAAAAATTATAAGTTGAATAATAAGAACCATAATTTAATCCTATATCAGCTAAATCTTGATCTGGTTGTAATAATGTATCACCATATTCTACTGAAAAAGAAGTTAACGATACAGCTTTAATATTAGAAGCAGGATATACCTGATTTTTATTTTCATCATAAGCATAATACTCAATATAATCAGTTGAAGCAGTAAAAGCCGTATCTAATATCGATGATGATATTAAAGTATTATCTTCCTCAGAGTATGTTTGATACTCAAAAGTAACTGGGTTTACTGACCTTATAATTATGTTTTCGTCTTCCATATTTTTAATATCCTCCGCCGCCACCGCCGCCTCCTCCTGATGGAGATGGTGTTGGTGAACTTGGGTTAATTGTAGGTGAATTAATATTTCCTGGAGTATCACTTACTACTGTAGGTGTAACTGTATTAGGATCTATTTGTTGAGTTATATCAGTTCTTATTTGTTCAAATTCTGTATCACTTGATACTGTTATTTCATCAGGATTAATATCAATTTTTTCTCCTGTTAAAGCTTCTGCTCTCGCTATTTCTGCTGCTAATAAATCTCTTCTTAATTGAGATATTTCTTGTTGTAATGCATTTATTAAATCATTATCTTTATCAAACCCTATATATTCACCACTTGTTTCAACTAAATATTGATGTGAATTAATATCCCCTTCAGCTGGTATGTCATAAAATAATAAATCATATTGTTGGAAAAAATCAGCTACTGTAAAAACATTATTAAGTTGATCTGGGATAGACTCAACCCCTAATTGACTAAATGAAGTGTCAATAATTTTAGTATACTCCGATTTGGAATAAACTTGCTTTAATAGATCTACTCTTTCTTTATCTGCCATTTTACAGCTTTTTATTTTTAACCATTAACTACTTTAAAGTAGTAATTTTCATCTTTTATTATTGTATTACCATTTACATTTGTTTGTACTAATATTTGGTAATATCTTTCTGGTTCTAAACCGTTCATATAAACTGTGAAATGACTTCCTGTTACATCACAACTTATTTGAGTATATTTTGTATCAAAATCAACTATAAATTCATTTGTATCTAAATCTTTAATTGCATAATAAGATGCAGATGGTAAAGCATGATTTTGAGTATCAAGTGATGACGTCAGGAATGTACGTGAAGGAAAGTCAGGACGCACGTTTAATCTAAATTTATTTATACTTTCTGAATAAAATACTCCTGGGTTATCATCTAATGCAACATACATATCTGGAGTATTTATTACATCTAAATTATCTATTTGGTTTTGTCTAATTACAAAATCTAAATCTCCACTAACATATCCTATTATTTGTTTATCTAATAATGATTGTGAAGTAATTCTAATTTTATCTCCAGCTTTATATCCTTCTCCTCCTTGTGTTACTCTTGCTCTAGTTATATTATGTCCATTCATAGTAAGATCTATATGAACATTATCTCCAGATCCTGTTCCTACTCTTGATGCTGTAAAGTTAGAAAATATAATTGGGCTTGGGAATGGTTCTAAACTAGCTGAATTATTAATTGTTGGCCAATTTTGATCTCCGGGTACTGCAGGATAACCTGAACCTGATAACCATGTATTTGTTTTTAATGCACCTATTGTTGTTGCATATGAAAAATCTCTCCATTTTATTTCTAATACCGGAGGATATATTGTGTTTGTATCTATAGCATAAAAAGCTAATTGTGGTGATTCAGCAAAATTAGTTACAAATTCTCTTGAATTTTCCCATTTTACCATAAATCCTTCATTAGCAATATTTGTTTGTGATGAAGGAGCAATTAAATTATTTGATGATGAATACCATATTTTAATATAATTAGTTACATCAACACCTAAATCTTTAACTGTTCTTAAACCAAATGATTGAGTATATTGTGTAAAAGTATCTATACCATTATATCCATTTGCTCCTGCTTTCCAATACCAATTTCCTCCTCCTGCATTATCACTTCCTGAATATGAACCTGTTGCTCCTGTTGCCCATCCACCTGTTAACCATTTAGTTGATCCTGAAAATAACCTATAATCCCAACTTGTACCATTTACAATTTGTTGGTTATCTAAATATTGGCCCGATCCATTATACCAAGAACCAGATATTGGATATACTTCAATTTTAGAATCTATTATTACACCGTTTGCTTTAGCAACATATGCTTTTAATTCAGCTGCCCAATTTCCACCTGCTTGGGAACCTGATGTTGTTCCTCTCCAATTTGATCCTGTTATGTATCCTGGAGCTATTGTGTTAATAACATTATTAATATCTGAGTTATTAAACTTAATCAATGATCTAGCTACTCTAGCTACTGGATTTGATTGTGTTACTTGATTATTTACATCTAATATAGCATCAAGTCCTGTATTCATAGCAGGATACGCTGAATATATTGAAGCGTCTTTTTCGGGAAATATTTTATATACAGCCATTAGTTAAAGTTGTTTTTATATTTTGTAATTTTTTCTAAATATGTGTTGTTAGGAGTATATTCATTTACATTTTTATTTACAATTTGGCCTGTTGACTGTCCTTGTAAGTTATTTTTATTATATAATAATGGTCCTTGATCAGTTGTTACCTGATATGATCCAGCAGGTATATTTGCTGCATTTGTTCTATTTGGTCCTCCTACAGGATTTGGGTTTTCTAAATCTAAACTAGATTTTTCAAATACTCCTCTATCCATTAACATTGCACTGCTACCTTTAGTTACTGGGTAAGGTTTAGGTTTAGATCCTCCTAATGGTGCAGGATTTTCTACATCAAAATTAGTTTTATCAAAAGTTTTAGTTAAATCACTCTGTCTTTGGACTTGGTCCTCTACAGGAATAATTCTTCCATCTTCTACTTGCTTATCATATTTCTTTAATACACTCATTATAATACTACTACTCTACCTGTTATATCATTATTAGGATACTTTATTTCAAAAATACTTGGATCTAATGATGGGAATATAGTACCATTTTGATTAGCACCATTCATATCATAAGCCCATTGTGAATATCCTTTAGCAACACCTGCTATATTTGTAAATTCTAATTTTTTTACTGTTTGTACTCCATTTATTTGATCTAATAATACCATAACATCAGCTACTATAATTGGCTGATTTATTTGCCATTTATCCGTTTGGAAATAATTTTGTAATGCTAAAATACAATCTTGTAATACAATATTATTATTAAAATTAGGATAAGTTATTATTTCAAAATTAACACCATAATTAATTATAAATGCATTTTTAATACTAATAGTATCACCAATCATTCTATATTCATTAATATATGTTTTTAGATTTTGTTTTAATCCATCTGATGCTATTGTTAATTTATCTTGAGCATTTGAAGATAATACATATAAATCTAATGTTGTATTGGCTGTATCTGCTTCTGGTTTTTGTGTCCATGCTTTAGATATAATACCAAATTTAGGAGGCATACTTAATGCTCTAACTAAATAATCATCCTGGGTTACATTTCTTAATTGTGTAGAAAAATTAGATATTGAATTTTGTCTTATTTCTTCTATTGTATCACCATCTTGTCCCCCACTAGCTGCTATTGGGTTTGATGTAGCTAATGATGCAAATATAGTATTTGCCGTTGTAGGATTTAAACCACTTTTTATAAATGTAATATTTGTAGTAGTAGGATTAGTTATTGTTCCAGATTCAACATTTGAAGCAACTCCCCCACCTGTATAATATCTTATTGTTAATGTTGTATTTGTTGGTGATGTTCCATATGTGTTTGTAAATACAAAATTTGTAGGTGAATAAGCTGTTGTTAGTTTGCTTTGTTGAAATGGTAAACCTAAACCTACATTTTGTGGGTTTGGAATAATTGTTTCCGTTGTATTAAGAGGATTACCTACACCAAATTGTAATTGTAATTTACTTGGACTTAAAAATCTTGTTGTAAATCTATTTTGTACTTGTTTTGTTTGTAAAATATAAGGCGCATCATTGCTATATACTGCGGCATTTGGGTCATTATAATTAGTATTTTTAATACCATCAAAAATTAAATCTTGACCTAAATAATCTACTTCATACCAATTATTGCCATCTGAGTCTACAACATCTAAAATACCTGCTATATTAATTCCTTCTATTATCCTTGTTCCAAAGTCTTCTGGGGTTGTAAATGTTGTTGTTGTTTGATTTATTGTACCTGAAAATGCTTTTCTTGTTTTTTGTAACAAGTAATATGTAGGTTGTCCTGCTGTAATTTGAGCTACAGTTACCGTTGTAGGATCTAATGAATTTGAAATACTAAAATCAACTGGTTCATCAATAGTAAAATTTTGAGGTGAACCTGCTCTTGTTGATATTGTTGTGTTTTCTGGGACATATAATGCATAATCATAGTCAGGTACTGTTTCATTATTACTACCTGTTGTTTTAGCTGGTACTTGTTGATAGAAATCTAAATCTACAGTTGATAAACCTGTTACTTTAGGTTTATAACCGTACATATAAGCTAAATCATATAAATTACTATCTTGTCTAGCATATTGTAAATAAGTTTCTTGTACTTGATTATCAATATAAAATGAAAGAACATCACCTACGTAAGCAGCTTGTTCTATAAACATCATACCTGGAGATGTTTCTGAAAAATCAGTATAAGTTGTTGGGAAATATGTCTGTGAATAATTAATTAACTGTGCTCTATATTGAGTAAAGTCTTTATTAATATATTGTATGTCTCTTTTGATTGCCATTAGTTAAAGCTTAAATTTAGTTCATCTGATATTCCTGTATTTTCTACTGAGTAGAACATTTGAACTTCTACTGTATTATTATCTATATCACCATTTATTTCTGATATGTTTAGTTCTACTAAATTAACATTAGGAAATTGTTCTCTTACTTTTGTTGAAATATCTTCTTTTAAAAAATCTAAATTTTGACTAGATATTTGTTCAAAAATAAATCCTCTTAATCCCCCACCAAATGTAGGATTACCTGGTCTTTCACCTGGGTTGGTTAAAAAGTAATTAATTAAATTATTCTTTATAGCTTCTTTTGTTTGATAATTTGGAGTAAATACCCCACCCGCAATAAACGGAATATCAACACCAATACCTACTCGAGGTCTAGAGTCATTGGGAAATTTTTGTACTGCTCCAAATGCCATAATTATCCTTTACTATTCATTAATCCCATAATTTGATCCATGCTAACATTTCCTTGTGGTAATTGACCATTTGCAGAAGTTGTATCCATTCCAGGACTTACTTGCATAGGCACATTAGCCGTTGTTGCATTTATAGTACCATTAGCTCCAGGTCTCATACCATCTAAAACATTCATCATGTTTTCTCTAAGTTTTAACTTATCTTCTTTAGGTAATGGTTGAGCTTCAACTGTTGGAGTTGAAACTGTTTGTTTAGGTTTTTTAATTGCCTCTAATAAAATATCCTTCATTTCTTCCTGGATTGCTTCTTTTACAGCGGTTTTTATTATAGATTTTAATTGATTTAATTTCATGTTAAAAGTTCAGTTTATTATAAATATTACGTTAGTCAGCTTTTAAATTATTGTTTACAATATAAAATGCTAACTCATCAAGTAGGATTTGATCTATGGCACTAAATGAAGGTTCCCCTTTAAGTATTACCACTCCTTTTGAATTTGTTGCAGTAGCGTATCTTCTATATGTCTCACCTACTTGTTCAGACCTATCTACAACTACATCTAATGTAAATCCATTTACTATTTTTAAAGGTACTTGACCTTGTTCTTCTTCGTTTACAGTTAAAACAAGTATTTCTTTATTAATTTCAATCATAGATAAACCATCATCATCTCCATCACCCCCTCCTGCTGCTATACTATCTGCTACACATTTGTTAATTAATAAATCTATTCTTTTTAAATATATTACTATTAATACAATAGATGCTAATAAAAATATTAATGCGATAATTAATGCTTTTCTAATTTCTTTGTTTGCTTCTTCTAGTTCTTTAAATAATTCTTCTATTCCTTGTAATTTAGATACTAAACTATAAGGTATACCTACTCCTAATGGAGCACCTAACGGTAAAGGTATATTTGATATTGAAAATTTAGCTTGTTTAAATATAATTTGGAGTTGTAGAAAAAGGTAAACTAAAGCTACATTAGTGGCTAATACAGCCCACATTTGATTTAATTGTCTTACTACAGCATTCCTTCTTTTAATTGCTAATTTTAATAAAGCATTATTAGGACATTTTGCTTCATTTGCTTGAGATAATTTAACAAATCCAAAAATAACCATTAAACTAATAGCTAATGGAAATAATTTTGATTGAATTATTTTTACATATTTTAATACTACATTTTTTGCTGCCTGAATTACTTTGGAAGCAGCATCTAATCCTGCTGCTATAGCGTTTTCAACTGATATGTTATTTAAAAATGCTTGTATTTCTTCATTTGCTCTTTCTGCTGCTTTATCAATATCTATTAATTCAACAGGTGAAAGTGTTTGTTTAATAGTACCATCTCTACTTATTAAGTTTGTTGTATTTGGGGTAAATGCACCATCTTTAGTAAAAATTAAAATAGGAACACCTAATGCCTTTTCTTTACTTGGATCAGGTTCTAAATCATTTGCTGAAACTATAGTAGGAATACCTAATTTCATTTCATACATTCCTTCTTTATCAGTTTTTACAACATCTTTACCATTATCGTCTTTAACCCACCTTTCAACCTCTATCTTTTTAACTACTCTTTTTGTTTTAAGTGATCCATCTCTTTTAAAAATAGGTTTACCAAAATTTTCAGATTCTTCATCTTCATCAAATACGGGTTCTTTTGTTATTACTTTTTTTTCTTTTGTTTCTTGTTTAATGGGATATATAGCAAATAAAGGTTTTACTTCTACTCCAGGTAATGGTTTACTTGTTTGGGCATTTGTTACTGTTCCTTTAACTGTATAAGCTTGGATTCTAACACTAAAAGCTTTTAGTAATTCCTCCTTTTTAGCTAAAAATTCTTCTTTAGTACCTTTAAATTGAGATACTTTTTTTAGAATTTTTTCTCCTTGTGGGGTTTCTAAAAATGCTTGACCTATTTTAATTAACTCTTCCATTACTTAGTCTTTACAAATTTTGATTTTAATTCATCTGCTGTTTTAGACATAGGTTCTATCATA
>MDSV01193894.1_pt1 | contig 18414 bp, 16 predicted proteins | sample 810851 | NCBI WGS metagenome assembly MDSV01 (sample SAMN05326640, study PRJNA326480) | marine metagenome | isolation source: seawater | place: Atlantic Ocean: North East | collected 2012 | reverse complement strand
CTAAAGCTAATTGATGAGGGTAAGGCATATGTAGACAATCAAAATTCTGATGATATTGCACACCAAAAAGGAACCCCAACAGAGTCTGGAAAGCCCAGTCCATTTAGAGACAGAACACTAGAGGAAAACCGCTCACTTTTTGAGAAAATGAGAGCTGGTGAATTTGAAGAGGGAGCTTGTGTTCTGAGAGCAAAAATTGATATGTCTAATCCCAACATGCACATGAGAGATCCAATCATGTATAGGATTATTCACGCTGAACACCATAGAACAGGTGATAAGTGGTGTATTTACCCTATGTATGACTTTGCTCACGGACAATCAGATAGCATCGAAGGAATTACACATAGCTTATGTTCTTTAGAGTTTGAAGTTCACAGGCCATTATACGATTGGTATATTGATAACCTAGACATTTTCCCTTCAAAACAAACTGAATTTGCGAGGCTTAATCTGAACTACACTGTTATGTCAAAGCGAAAGCTTTTACGGCTAGTTGAAGACGGTGTTGTTGATGGTTGGGATGACCCTAGAATGCCTACAATTAGCGGGTTAAGAAGAAGAGGGTACACACCTGAATCTATTCGCGAATTCATCTCTAGAGTGGGGGTAGCTAAGCGAGAAAATATTATCGATGTAGGGCTTTTAGAATGGGCTTTACGTGATGATCTAAACAGAGTAGCGCCTAGGGTTATGGCTGTTCTTAATCCTATTAAGCTGGTAATTACAAACTATCCAGAGGGAGAGACAGAATGGCTACCATCAGTTAACAATCCTGAAGATCCTGAATCTGGCACAAGAGAGATTTCATTTAGTAGAGAGTTGTGGATGGAAGCTGACGACTTCAAGGTTGAAGCAAATAGAAAATGGTTCAGACTTGCTCCTGGTAAAATAGTGAGATTGAAGAGTGCTTATATCGTTGAGTATGAAAATCATATTTGCGATGAAAATGGAAACGTAACTGAGGTTCACGTTAAATATTTTGAAAACTCTAAATCAGGTTCAGACACTAGTGGAATCAAGGCAAAAGGGACTTTACATTGGGTAGATAGAAAACATGCAATTGATGCTGAGGTTAGACAGTACGATAGACTATTTGCTGACCCTTCACCGGATGGTCATCATGGTGCAGATTTCACGGAATTCCTTAATCCCAACTCTTTAAAGAAACTCACTAACTGTAAGCTTGAAACATCTCTAGCTGATGCTAAACCAGGAACAACATATCAGTTTACACGTTTAGGGTATTTCACTCCAGATAGTAAGAATAGTAAGGAGGGAAGCTTAGTGTTTAATAGGGCTGTAACCTTAAGAGATAGCTGGAAAGGCTAGTGTTTACTCCACCCTTGTAAGCCCCATTTCATTTCCAAGTTTGAGCATTAGTTTAAATGCTTCATCCTTGTCGTTTTTAATGTCGCCTTCGAGAATTGCTTCCTTAATTGCCTTTTTGATGTCGCCTATGGGTCTTGAAGGAGGAATGCCAAACTCTTTCATAATCATTTCGCCAGTTACAGGTGGTTGGAAATTTCTGATTTGGTCATTAGCCTCAACTTCATGAAGCTTCTTAACGACAATGTCGTAATTCTCAAGGTATTTAGTGACTTTTGCCTCGTTTTTACTGGTGATGTCTGCTCTACATAAGATTATTAGATCATCGATATCATCTCCAGCTTCGTAGAGTAATCTTCTGATAGCACTATCAGTCACTATGTCCTTAGTTAGAGCAATAGGACGCAAGTGAAGTAGTACAAGCTTTTGAACGTATTTCATCTTAGCGTCTAAAGGCAACTTAAGTCTCTTGAAAATCCCAGGTACCATTCTAGCGCCTCTGTCTTCGTGACCGTGGAAAGTCCAACCATGCTTAGGATGAAACCTTTTTGTTATAGGTTTAGCTATATCGTGTAAAATAGCCGCCCATCTTAGCAATAAGTTGTCTGACTTTTCGCATACGTTTTCTAATACCTCTAATGTGTGGTAGAAGTTGTCCTTGTGTGTAATTCCATTTCGTTTTTCTACTCCCTTAAGGGCAACCATTTCAGGAAAAAACCTCTCTAACAACTTTGTTTTAAGAAGGAGTTTGAATCCAATGCTGGGCTTATCTGCAAGGATGATTTTATTGAGTTCTGTATGAACCCTTTCCATAGAAATGATATCTAGCCTTTCTGCATTACGCTTAATGGCATTTAAGCTTTCATTTTCTATTGTAAAATCAAGCTGTGTAGCAAACCTAATTGCCCTCATCATTCTAAGAGGGTCGTCGCTGTATGTAACGTCAGGATCTAAAGGGGTTCTGATTATGCCTAAGTCCAAATCCCTCAATCCATTAAAAGGATCAACTAATTCTCCGTAGTTGGAGTTGTTAAGACTTAGAGCCATTGCGTTGATGGTGAAGTCACGCCTGTTTTGGTCATCCTCAAGAGTTCCATCTTCAACAATAGGCTTTCTGCTACTTCTAGAGTAAGATTCCTTTCTAGCACCTACAAATTCTACTTCTAGGTCACCGCATCTAAACATTGCAGTGCCAAAGTTTTTAAACACGCTAACCTTTTTAATACCTAGTTCTTTTGCGGAATCTTTTGCTAGTTTTATTCCGCTTCCTTCAGTGACCACGTCTATGTCCTTACAAGGGCGGCCTAGGATTAAATCGCGCACAAATCCACCAATAACAAATGCGTGCTCATTGTTTAAGTTAGCAACCTTTTCTATTGCTTTAAAAACCTTGTGTTCTAAAGAGGATTTGTAATTCATTATCTGCGTAAAATCTTAAATCGACCTTCTTCATCAAATCCAACCATAAACGAAGGAGGGGAAGTAAGAGTTTCAGTTTTTCTGTGTGAACTTACGAAATCGACGCCTGAGGCAATGCTTGGGGCAATTTCAGAAAATGATTTTGGAGTGAGTACACCACTAAGGTTAGCAGAAGAACTAGCAACTGGCCTTCCTAAGCCTCTAATGACAAATTCACACCATGGTTCATTTATCCTTCTAATAGCTAAAGAACCTCCTGGGCCTAGAATACTTTCATCTACGCCCTTACCTCGTGGTAGAACGATTGTAGTGGGTCGGTCTGCACAATCGTATAATTCCCAAGCTGATTCAGGAACGTTTTCTACGTGATGTTGAATCATGTTGTCGTCAGAAGCTAAAACCAAGATGGGAGCACTATCATCTCTTCCTTTTAGGGCTCTAATCTTTGCAACAGCTTTAGGATTTGCTGAGTCACATGCTAGTCCCCAAACAGTATCAGATGCGTGGAGGATTACACCACCAGATCTTAATGTCCTAACGGCTTCTAGGGCGTCTTCACGCCATGGTTCAACTATCTTTTTGCGAGCCATTCTTCAATAGCTTTTTCTATTCTTTCTAGTGGAGTGCTTGATGCGTCACCGGTAAAATCAGTTCCCGTTACCTTTTCGTAAAGCTCAATATATCTCGAAGTGACAAGGTTGAGAAAGTCGTAGTCCATGTGAGGGACAGTTTGGCCTTCAAACCCCATAAAATTGTGATCCATTAACCACTCACGAACAAACTCCTTGCTTAATTGCTTCTGAGGCTCACCTGCGTCTTGGCGCTCTTGGTAACCGTCAGCATAGAAATAACGAGAGCTATCAGGTGTGTGAATTTCATCAATAAGCATGATTTTACCATTTCTCAGACCGAACTCGTATTTCGTATCGACAAGAATTAATCCTTGCTCAGCTGCAATTTCAGTTCCTCGTTGGAAAAGCGCTCTTGTAACTCTTTCAAGCTCGTCATAGATTTTTCTTGAAACGATGCCACGCTTTACGATATCAACTGGATCGATGTCTTCATCGTGCCCTTCTTCAGCTTTAGTGGCAGGAGTTATGATGGGGCAGGGGAACTTATCGTGCTCTTTCATACCCTCAGGAAGTTCAGCTCCGCATAATTCACGAAGGCCTTTATTGTAGGTTCTCCATGCATGACCAGTAAGGTATCCACGGATTACCATTTCAATTCTGATTGGTTCAGCTCTGTAGCCAATTGTTACATTAGGGTCAGGAGTTGCGATTTTCCATGTTGGAACGATATCAGAAACTGCGTCAAGAAATTTTGACGCAACACCATTTAATACCTGACCTTTATATGGTATACCTCGAGGCATTACTACGTCAAAAGCACTAATTCTATCAGATACAACTGCAACTAGCAAGTCTTCGCCGATTCCGTACATATCTCTAACCTTACCGTGGTAGGATGAGGTTTGACCTGTAAAATTAAAATTCGTTTTAGTAATAGGTGTAGGAGAACTCATTTTCCTTCTTGTTTTTCAAATGCTGAAATAATTGTTCTAACTAATCTGTGACGCATTACATCAACTCCCTTTAGTCTGATTGAGCTGATTCCATCAACATTATTCAGTGTTTTTAGAGCGTGTGCAAGCCCGCTTTTCTGTTTGTTGGGTAAATCTACCTGACTTTCGTCGCCTGTAATAATGAATTTAGCATCTCTTCCCATTCTTGTTAAGAACATTTTCATTTGGGGGATAGATGAGTTTTGCGCTTCATCAAGAATTACAAATGCCTTATCTAAAGTTCTTCCTCTCATAAAAGCAAGGGGAGCTACTTCAATTACGCCTCTCTCCATATGTTCAGCAACTTTGTCATAAGGTAGCATATCTGTCAAAGCATCGTATAAGGGCTGCAAGTATGGGTCGAGCTTTTCTTTTAGATCTCCTGGAAGAAAACCTAAGTTTTCTCCTGCTTCAACTGCAGGCCTTGTGAGGATGATTTTCTGTACTCGCTTGTCTTTTAAAGCTCTTACCGCCATGGCAACTGCAGTGTAAGTTTTGCCAGTACCAGCTGGCCCAACTGCAAAGACCATGTCGTTTTCTTTGATAGCTTCGACAAGTTTATGCTGATTTGGTGTTCTTGCCATTACTCTGTGGCCTCCTGGTCCATGAACAAGAACGTCGTCTTTACCAGCGACACGCATGATGGTTTGCTCGTCGCTTTTAACCAATCTTTCTAAGTCATCTATTGATAATGAATTATATCTGTCTATGTGCCACAGCACCATACGCATAACTTCTTCAAACCTTCCAATATCTATACAATCTCCTTTGACGATAAAATCAGTCCCACGAGCTACAATTCGTAGTTTTGGGAACTTATCTTGCAGGGCGCGAAGATTTGAATTTTCGTTGCCAAGTAAAACAACTGGATCTAATCCTTCTGTAGAAATTAATGTCTCATGCATTTGTAGAACAAAAATAACGTTCTCACCCTAGTAAATTGCCAATAATTACGCTAACATCTGATTATGGACCTGAAAGGTTTTATGCGGGCATACTTCGTGGTGCCTTATTATCTGCTGTGCCAGATGCTCAGGTAGTTGATTTATCTCATGATGTAAGGAAGTTTAGCGAGACTGATGCAGCACTAATATTACGTTCATGTGTACAGCATTTTCCCAAAGGAACGACTCACATTATTGCTGTTTCTACTGAAGCAACTCCTGAAAGTCCACACAGAATAGTAAAGATTGAAGAACAATACTTCATCGGAGCAGATACGGGATTATTTCATTTAATTTTTGGAAAGGAGCCAGATGCCGTTTATGACTTGAGTATTATGATGGCTGATTTTGACTATCCAACCTTCCCTGAAAGATCTTTATTTGTCCCGGCAGCAGCACACTTGTCTAGGGGTGGTATACCAGAACTGTTAGGAAGACCTGCTAACCTTATCAACCCCAAAAATATTCTTAAGCCAGTTTACGAAGACCACGTAATTACTGGACACGTTATTCATGTTGATGGGTTTGGAAACTGTATAACAGACATTGACAAAAAACTGTTTCAAGAAATTGGAGCAGACAGACCATTTGTCATTGTCATGCGTTCTAGCAGGTCTGATATTAGAAAAATTCACAATATTTATTCTGCCGTCCCAATTGGTGAGTCAGTAGCTGTGTTTAACCACTTGGGCTTATTGGAAATCGCAATAAATAGAGGAGCGCCTGCGCAAGGAAATGTAGGAGCCTCTGGTTTATTAGGCATTAAGCAAGATGACGTAATTAGAATAGAATTTGCACGTTAATGGCTGAAGACTACATCATTAGAATAGTAAGACTCACATTTAGTGAAAGAACTATTGATGATTTTGAGGCGCTTTACTCAAAACATGAGAAAGCCATTTCATCTCAACCAGGGTGTTATTCTATTGATTTAGTTACAGACGCATCAAACCCATTTGTTAAATCTACTATTAGCAAATGGAAAGATGAAGAGAGTTTGAACAATTACAGAAATTCTGAATTGTTTGGTGTAGTTTGGCCAGAAACTAAGGCGTTGTTTACCGAAAAACCTGAGGTTTGGTCTTATAAAGCAAAAAAATGAGAGCATTAATTCTAAAGGAAATAAGAAGTTTTTTCAGCTCGTTGATTGGTTATGTAGTAATCTCTGCATTTCTAATGATGTTGGGGCTTTTTCTTTGGGTATTCCCTGGGCCTTGGAATATCCTCAACGGAGGAGTTGCGTCCATGGACTCATTCTTCACGCTTGCTCCTTGGGTTCTTTTATTCCTGGTGCCTGCGATTACTATGAGGTCTTTTTCTGAAGAAAGTAGAATTGGCACCCTTGAGCTTCTATTAACTCACCCTCTTTTAGAAGGCCAAATCATAAGCGCAAAGTTTTTTGGAGCCATTTCGCTTATCGCAATGTCGCTGTTACCCACATTTTCATTTGTTTGGGTAATAGGTGAACTTGGAAATCCAGAGTGGAACCTCGATGTAGGAAGCATTATAGGGTCATACTTAGGACTGTTTCTTCTTTCTACAAGCATGGCAGCTATTGGGGTTTTTGCAAGTACCACTACTAAACAACCTCTTGTTGCATTCCTTTTTGCAATGGTGCTTTCCATTATTGGATACATTGGGTTCACGGCATTGAGTGATTTCGCTTTACTTGGTAGCTGGGATTATATGTTTGAAAATATTGGTTTCGAAGCTCATTACAGATCATTGAGTAGAGGCTTGATTGACACGAGAGATATTGCATACTTCATTTTTGTTGACGTTTTATTCCTTCAGCTTGCTAGGTTTAAGCTAGCTATTGAACGTGGAAGACTAGGCAGAGAGTTCACGAAGCTCATTATTATGCTATCCACTTCGGTTGTTTTACTAGTTGCAGTTTCAATACTGAAACTAACATTTGATGTGACTGCTGAGAAGAGGCATACTCTTACGGAAGGATCCATCTTGCTCCTCGATAAAATGGATGAGCGCAAACAGGAAGCCGTTGTTACTTGTTATTTACACGGTAATTTTCCTTCTTCATGGAAGCGCTTAGAGCTTGCTGTTAGAGATAAACTCGAAGATTTTGCTTCTAATTCATTAGGAAGACTGAGGTTTCAGTTTGTTGATATATATGAATCGGGGAATCGTCAAACTATAGGCCAAAACGAACAGCGACTGGTTGAGTTAGGACTGTCCTTCACAAGGATTAGCTATGAGGAGAACGGGGTGAAGAATTTCCAGAATATTTGGCCTGCCGCACTAATAAGCTGTAACGGAAAGGACGTGCCTGTTCAATTCTTCATGAGCGACATGCCGCAGCCAACAGGAGAAATGATTCAAGGTTCTATCAACTCTATTGAATACCAACTTTCTTCATCTCTAAATAGAGCTCTAGAGCAGGAGAAAAAAAGCATAGTATTTATTGAAGGTCACGGAGAATTGGGGGAGGTTGAAGTTGGGGATTTAGTTCTTTCGCTTGAGAACGATTACACAGTTTCTAGAATCTCATTAGATGAAAAGCTTAACGCATTATGTGACAAGCTTGAAGGAATGAAGTATAGAATTCCTAAGTATGATTTGGTCATCATTGCAAAGCCAGATTCTTTGTTCACTGACAGGGATAAATTCATTCTCGATCAATATTTAATAGCAGGGGGAAGAGTTCTTTTAATGGTTGATCCTGTAGTGACTGATCTAGATTCGCTAAAATCAACTCAATCCACCCAAGGAGTGCCAAACGATCTAAACATTTATCACCAGTTATTTGACTACGGAGTAAAGTTGAATAAGGATTTGGTCTTAGATTATCAATGTGCCCCAATTGTCTTTGACGCAGGGCCACAGGGAAACCAAAGGAATTATCAGTTCTTTAAGTGGTATTTCGCACCCCTTTCAATACCTCAAGCAACAAGGACTTTTTCTCATCCTATCACTACTAATCTCGATCCAATACATTTTGATTTTGTTTCAAGTATTGATACTGTAAGTACAGATGCAGACATTAAAAAAACTGTATTGCTTCACAGTTCAAATGGAGCTCAAAGAAGATTAGCTCCTGTAAGAGTTACTAGCTCTGTGGTAGATCTTCCTCCTGAATATTTTAAGAATTCAAATTCTCCTTATTCATTTGCAGTACTTCTAGAAGGAAAGTTTCATTCTCACTTCATTGATCTTCTTCCTCCAGATATTCTAAATGATAAAGATATTGCTTTTAGAGAGGTGGGAAGACCGTCAGCACTTGTTGTGATTTCTGATGGAGATATATGCAGGAATAAAGTTGTAGCTACTCCAGAGGGACCTCAGATTTATCCTCTTGGATACGATAGATATGCTGGTAGTTTAGTTTATGATAACAAGGAGTTTCTTCTAAATACAATTAGCCACCTTCTCGATGAAAATTCAATGATTTCAGTGAGGTCTAGAGCTATTACACTTAGGTCATTAAATGAAGATCTAATTTCTTCATCAAGACTTGGATGGCAATCTGTAGCAATGGGCTTGCCATTACTTATTGTTATCTTGATTGCGCTTATATTACTTAAACTCAGAGAATTTAAATACGCAAAGCGAAATGAAATCTAACCTAAGACTCTTCTTTATACTCCTTTTAGTTACTGCGGGAACTGGTGTGCTTTGGTATTTAAAAGGCCATGCTGGTGATATTTCCTTAGAAAGACAGGCAGATTTTGCAATTACAGACACATCTGAAGTGACTAAAATCTTCATTGCAGATAAGCACCAGTCTGTTTTGCTAGAGCGTGAAAAAGGAGATGCATATTTCACCCTTAATGGTGAGGGAAAAGCAAGGAAGTCATCTTCAGACTTGCTTTTAAAGACTTTTGATAGAGCTGCAGTAAAGGGTGCTGTACCTGAACTTATGAGGTCTACAGTAATGACTAACCTCAGTGTATCTGCAAAAAAGGTAGAGATTTACTCTGATGGTGATGAGCCAGTTAAAACTTGGTATGTTGGAACTGCAACTCCGAGTCATACGGGTACATATATGTTACTTGAAACACCTAGCATGGGTAAGGCTTCAGAGCCATTTATTGTGCATATGGAAGGATTTACTGGATTCTTGACAACTAGATTCTTTACCGATTCAGAAGAGTGGAAATACACAGGAATTTTCAGCTACCAAGACAGATCATTACAAGAAGTCTCTGTAGTGAATCACGTTGAAGAAAACAGCTCTTATGAAATCAAATCAGATTCAATAGGCACGCTTAATTTGTACAACAAAAACGGTATAGAAATAGGCTACATGGACACAATAAGAGTTCAGAATCAATTCAATCGTTACAGAAAAGCTCACTTTGAATCTTTTAATAGTAGGTTAACAGAGCAAGAGGAAGACAGCCTAAAGCAAACTACACCTCATTACACTATTACTTGTGCAGATACTAATGGGGTAAAGATCTCTGTTTTCTTGTACGATAAGGATGATGAATACTTTTATGGAGTCACTCAAGATGGGCAGGTGGTTTTATCCCAAACCTTTGTGTTTAATCCTTTGACTATAGGATTACACGAATTACTGCAGATTAAATAACTGCTTAGCAAAAGCCTCCCATGATTTGCTTTTTCTGATCTCGTTAAAAGCAATCTCAACCGATGCGTTTTCGGTATCGGCACTCAATACTTTATTAATTGCTGAGCTTAATTCAACGGGCTCGCCTGGATTGACTAATTCTCCTGTTACACCAGGATTTACTGAGCTTTTTAAATCTCCAACCCTAGATGCAACTATTGGAAGGTTATAATGAATAGCTGTTGCTACTACACCGCTTTGGGATGCTTTCAAATAGGGGAGCACTAAGCAATCTGCAGAACTGAATATTTGAGGCAATTCAGATTCTTCAATAAATCTATTGATCAGGTGAATTCTTCCTTTTGCAGGTGAATTGTCAATGATGGCTTGGTATTTATTCCAACTTACATAACATTCTCCAGCAACTAATAAATGAGTGTTTGAATCAACATCATCCATTGCTTTTAACAGAATGTCAAGCCCCTTGTATGGCCTAATTAAACCAAAAAACAATGCGAGTTTACAATCCTTCGGCAACCCTAGCTCTTTTCGAGCAACTACTGATTTAATGCCACTTGGGTAATGATCGTATAAAGGATGGAATAATGACGTGCAGCTCTTTCCAGGCGCAAGCTTTTCAACATCGGTTTTAACGGAATCGCTAAGCGTCACACATGAATCCACTTGTTTTAAAAATCTCTTAGTAAGCCATTTGTCAACGCTTGATCCGTCGTGGGATGTTGCATTGTGCATAAGAGCTATAACCTTTATCGAGGGGCTTAGTCGCTTCACTCTTCTAGCTACTCCTCTTAGTGCTGGTGCTAATGATGCATGCCAAAATGGTAGCAACAACACCTGAACTTCTCCTTCTTCTAAGATTAAGGAAGCAGTCTTCTTCCAAGATCTGGGATTAATAGAATCTAGGGGCGCCTCTGAACGTGAAGGAGTGGAATGTCCAGTTAGGGTTTGGGTTTCGCCAGGAAAAAGGATTGAAGGATATTGACGACTCCAATTATAACACCTCACTTCGTGGCCAATATTAGTTAGAGATTTAGCTAACCTATCATTAAACGCAGCAATGCCTCCTCGATATGGGTGGAAGGTGGAAGCAATGGCGATTTTCATGTCGTAAAGATAATATCTTTGCTAAATGGATGCATTCTTAGTTGACGGGATTAGAACTCCCATTGGAAACTTCGGAGGAACACTATCAACAGTGAGAACCGATGATTTGGCGGCGCACGTAATTTCAGAGCTTTTAAAGAGAAATTCAGGATTAGACCCAGCGTCAGTTGGAGATGTGATTCTAGGTTGTGCAAACCAAGCAGGAGAGGATAATAGAAATGTGGCAAGAATGGCTTTACTGCTTGCAGGTATGCCACACACAGTTCCAGGAGAAACCATCAATAGACTATGTGCTTCTGGGCTTGCTGCTGCTGCAAATACGTCTAGAATGCTTGCTATGGGTGACGCAAATGTTGCAATTGCTGGAGGAGTAGAAAATATGACTCGTGGGCCGTGGGTGATTTCAAAGGTTTCAAAAGCTTTTGGAAGAGATTCTGCAATGCATGATTCTAGCTTTGGGTGGAGATTTGTTAACCCCAAACTCCACGAAGTTTATGGTACTGATGGGATGGGAGTGACTGCTGAAAATCTAGTGTCAATGTATAATATTAGCAGAGAGGATCAGGATGCGTTTGCGTATAGATCTCACATGCTAGCCACTGCAGCTAGAGATGAGGGCAGACTAGCAGAAGAAATAGCTTCGGTTTGTATACCGCGAAGAAAGCAAGACGATTTGGTTTTTGAGCACGATGAGTTCATCAAGCCAAGAACTACGTTAGAAATACTTGCAAAACTTCGCCCTGCATTTAAAAAGGAGGATGGGTCTGTAACTGCTGGTAATGCTAGTGGATTGAATGATGGTTCTTCTGCTCTTTTATTAGCAAACGAACAAGGCCTTAAAGACCAAGGGTTATACCCTCTTGCTGAAATTATGTCATGTGCTGTTGTGGGTGTAGAGCCTAGGATAATGGGCATAGGGCCTGTAAAAGCTTCTGAACTGGCGCTTGAAAGAGCAGGGATAAGCTTTGACGATCTTGACGTGATAGAACTCAATGAGGCATTCGCAGCTCAAACTCTAGCGTGCATAAGACAGTGGGGACTTTCAGATGATGATCCTAGAATCAATCCTAACGGTGGTGGCATTTCACTTGGCCACCCACTAGGTGTTACTGGATCTAGAATCCTACTTGCTGCAGCTCTTCAGTTGAGAAGAACTGGTGGGAAGTTTGGTCTAGTTACTCTTTGTATAGGTGTAGGCCAAGGTTATGCAGTAGTTATTAAAAACACTCAGGCATGATAATGTCTTTTAAGGGGATGATTCCTGTTGTTCATCCTTCGTCATACATTCATCCTAAAGCTGTAGTGATTGGACATGTAACTATCGGAAAGGATTGTTACATAGGTCCAGGAGCTGTTCTAAGAGGTGATTGGGGAAAGGTTGAAATAGGAGATGGGTGTAATGTTCAAGAAAACTGTGTACTTCACATGTTTCCCGGGAAATCAGTCGTTTTGAAAGATGGAGCTCACGTTGGGCATGGTGCTGTTATTCACGGTGCTGAATTAGGAGAGCAAGTTCTTGTTGGAATGAACTCCGTTGTTATGGATGATGTTGTTTTAGGTGAAGGTTCATTTGTTGGAGCTTTAAGTTTAGTCCCAGCGAGTAAGGTTTTTGAACCCAGAAGCCTTATAGTTGGTAATCCTGCTCGAAGAATAAAAGAGGTGAGTGATAACATGTATAACCATAAGGTTGAAGGAACTGAGTTATACAGACAATTGCCAACTAGAATGCATGAAATGTCTCAAGAGGTAGAGCCAATGACTGAAGTTCCAGAAAACAGGGTAGAGGACTTCCCTGATTTTGATACTTGGATGAAGAGAAAGGGCTAATGGGTAAGTCTCAAAACCGCAAAATGGTCTTTAAAAGATTCACCGTTCACGATGATAATTGTGCGATGAAAATTGGGACAGATGCTTTGGTTTTAGGAGCAATTGCTGATCACTCAAACCCCAAACATATACTAGATGTTGGTTCTGGTTCAGGAGTAGTGGCTTTAATGCTAGCCCAACGCTTTGAATCATCTGAAGTTGTGGGTGTTGAGCTTAATGAAGAAGCATTTACTCAAGCTACAGAAAACTTCAGGTCGAGCCCTTTTTCAAATAGAGTTTCTGCGATTAATTCTTCCTTTCAAAACTGGTCTAGCCTAGAGAAAAACCATGGAACAATAGACTTACTAGTCAGTAATCCACCATTTTTTAACGGCACTTCAAAATCTCCCATTGAAGCTAGAAACATGGCAAGACATGATAGATACCTGAAGATTCACGATCTATTTAGCGGTGCTCAAAACGTATTAAAGGATGGTGGTGTTGCCGTTGTGGTTTGGCCTGTAGAAAGAGAAGGAGAATTGCTTGAAAAAGCTGAAGAAACTGGGTTTTATATAAATAAGCGAATAGAGATTCGCCCAACAGAAAATCACGACGCTGTCAGAATAATTGCACAATTTTCCACCCTCAATTCAACAAAAATAGAGGAGGAAATAGTTTTAGAGAAAGGGGTGGGAGATAACAGAGAGTTTACTTCTGAGTATCTTGTACTGATGAAAGGCTTCTTTTTGCATGCATAGCCTTAAGATTTTGTATACTATCGGATCAGCCGCCTAGTACTCGCTTGAGTTTATCTAACTGAGCCATCCAAAGCTCCTTTGCGTCCTCAACTTCATCTTCCTCTGCAAAGTCAGTGATGATTATTGCTCTGTCACCTGTCATTTCATCAACCTTAATGCGTAATTCAAAGTATGTATTCTCACCATCTTCTTCAGCTTCAAGCCACTTGAATTTTACGAATTCATCCTTCTTCTTACTTACTAATCTAGCAGCTTCATCAGATCCATCCCAAATGAAAGTGTGAACATCTTTCTTGATATTTACGTCATCACAAAACCACTCAGCTAATCCGCTAGGCGTACTGAAACAGTTGTATAATACTCCCTTACTGCTGTTGATAGGGTATTCGATACTGATTTTTTCTTTATCCATAGAGTCAAGTTTTTGACATTTCGCAAGATACAATTTTGAATCTCTAATACAATTAAAAGATGCTAATGTTATATTAATTTTAGGTTCTCAATGGTTTTCTCAAGTATAACTTTTCTTTTATACTTTCTACCACCTTTTCTTGTGGTATACAGATTAGTTGGACCCAGACTCTCCAACCTAACGCTTTTACTTGCGTCTATTGTGTTTTACACATGGGGAGCATTTTCATTTCTTCCCATTTTACTAGTAAGCTGTTTTGTTAACTACTATCTAGTTGAGGCCCTTTCAAACATGGAAGGGTTAAAGAGAAAACAAGCTCTTATTATCTCTATTATTATTAACGTCAGCATTTTAGTTTATTTCAAGTACGCAAACTTTATTGTTGACAGCTTACATCTAAATGAATTTGGATTAAAATGGACGGAAGTTGCTTTACCTATAGGTATCTCCTTTTTCACGTTTCAGTCAATGTCTTATTCTATTGATGTCTATAGAAAAACTGTAAGGCCTCTTGACAAGCTAAGTGAATACCTGGTGTATATATTGAGCTTCCCTCAAATGATTGCTGGTCCCATTGTCAGATTCACTGAAGTTGAAAAGGACCTGAGGTCAAGATTAGTTCTATCGTCGGACTTTTTAAATGGTTTTTACCGATTTACATTGGGGTTGTCGAAAAAGGTGTTGATAGCCAATACGTTAGCATCGATTTTTCCACTTGATGGACTTAGCGCTTTAGGTATGGAAGAATGGTCAAGTCCACAAGCATTTGTTGCAATTATTGCGTATACATACCAAATTTACTTTGACTTCTCAGGGTACTCAGATATGGCTATTGGACTAGGAGGTATGATAGGTTTCAAATTCCCAGAAAATTTCAAACAACCTTATAGAGCGACTAGCATAACTGACTTTTGGAGAAGATGGCACATAACCCTAAGTTCTTGGATGCGAGACTATCTATACATTCCACTTGGAGGAAATAGGGTTAGTTCAAATGCGAGGCTTTATACAAACCTTGTAGTTGTTTTTTCTATTAGTGGTATATGGCATGGGGCTTCTTGGAACTTTTTGTTATGGGGTCTTTACCACGGCGCATTTTTAATTCTGGATAGACTGTTCTTGAGAAAGACTCTTGATTCAATGCCAGCTTTCTGTTCGAGGGTAATTACATTCTCTTTTGTCGTTGTAGGATGGGTGTTCTTTGCAATAGAAGATTTTTCTGTTGCTACAGAATTCATAACACTTTTAGTTTCACCTCAGTTGTTTGATCTTGATTCTATTTTTCTTACAGTCTTAAACTTGAGCAACAAGCAAATTTTAATACTGTCAAGCAGTGTAATTCTAACTTCAACAGCTTTATACGATAGATTTAAACTTCCTACTAATCGACCTGTTTTAATGTCTTCAGTAGGTGTTGTTCTTTGGCTTTTAAGCACATGCTATTTAGCAGGATCAGACTTTAACCCATTTATTTATTTCAGATTCTAAGGCTATGAATAGGAATGAAAATATATGGGTGGTAGTTGTAGTTGCAATCCTTTGCACTCCTTTACTTTTAGATATTTTAAAGCTTAAAAAACCCCATCCTTTAAAAGGAGAAAACACAGAACTTTCAAAGCCAAATCTTAATTTCAACTCCCTTTATTATGGTCATTATACTGATAGCTTAAACGACTATTTAAAAACGAATTTCACCCTTAGAGGTATGGCTATTAGGACGATGAATCAGATTGATTATTCAGTCTTTAACGAAACTCATGCTAGATCTGTGTTAGTAGGAAAGGAAGGATATCTTTTTGAGGAAAACTACATTAAAGCAGCTTTAGGTTTAGATGAGTTACAATCAACTCAAGTAGATTCTATAGTTGAGAGTTTAGAGAATTTATCTATAGAATCATCAACTCCTTTCTTTATTGCATTAGCACCAGGTAAGGCTAGCTATTTCAGTGAGTATATTCCAGATAGTTATGTAGAATTGACGGATCCATTACTTCATAATTCAAGCTATATTTTGTGGTCAAATAAAGTATCTAACAGCCCTGAGTTACACCTTATTGATTTATATAATCACTTTATTGATAAGGAAGAAGTATTCCCTAAAAATGGAATTCATTGGTGTGAGTGGTCACAAATTGAAGCCTTTAATCTAATTGTTGACAGTATTGTAAGTATCATAAACGATTCTTTATTACCCGCTAAATTTTTAATTGACAATGAGTACAGATCTACAAAAATGGAGGGGACTGATGATGATATTGAACGAGGTCTTAATCTTTGGCAAAATATACCTGACCTAGAAAGGACTTATTACAATGTTTCTTGGGATAAAGTAGAGGAGGAGAAGCCCCACGTTTTACTTGTAGGTGACAGCTATGCTTGGGGAATTGTAAATAGAGGTGTACTGAAGTACGGGTTTAGAGAATCTGAGTTTTGGTATTACAATCAAGTGGTCCATGGGCCTAAGTATCTTAATACAGATATGTTTGGAAAAAATCCCAATACTGTCCATAGCATTTCTTCACAAGAGGATTTTATTAAAACTCTAAGTGAATTTGATGCAGTGATTTTACTAAGCACAGACGCTAATTTGTTCAGATTTCCCTTTAATTTTGGTTGTGTAAAATAATTCCAACATGAAGCAATTCATTCCACTGTACTGTCTAGTATTATTTGTGCATTCAATTAATGGTCAGGTAATAATTGATGGTTTTTTTGATGATTGGAATGACGACTCAATTTTGATTGTAGAAGATTCAAACTTCGATTCTGAAGGGACAGAATTGGAGGAACTCAGAATAACGAATGATTCAGAATTTTTATACCTCAGAATAACATTAAATGAGGAAGTGGATCTTGTTGATGAGAATCCGCTTGCAAGCTTGAGAATCTTTATAGATGCTGATACTGACCCTAATTCAGGATATTCTGCTTCTACGAACTTTGGTTCTGAATTTGGAATAGATTTCCAAAACAGACTGATTTATAATGACGAAAACTTCCCTGAATTTTACGAAATGTCTCTTTATTCTATGGGTGTTGTAGCTATGCCTACAATCACTTCAAAGGTATTTGAAATCATGATATCAAGAGATCTTTTGTCTAATGAAATTGGTCTTTTGATAATGGAGGATATTTCGGGAGATATAATACCTAATCAGGGGTTTTCACTCATATATCAATTTCATGACAACTATACTGCTTTAGAGGACGTATCTATTGCTAAAGAATCTAATGTTGACTTGAGATTGCTGGCTTACAACCTCCAGCATAATCTATTTGATAATCAAGAAGAGTTTTCAAGAATTATTAATGTTTTAGATCCTGATGTAATATCATTTTCAGAAGTAAGTGAAGTTAGTGAAGACCAAATGCTAAGCTTCTTTAACGAATATGTTGGCTACCCTGAGTGGTATGCCAAAAAAAACGGCGACGTAATGGCAGTGTCTAAATATCCGCTTATTGAGTTTTGGTCAGTGACAAGTAAAATTGGTGCATCTTTGATTGATCTTCCTGATACAGAGTTTGATATAGATTTTCTTTCTCTTTATGCTCACCCTCCATGCTGTAGAAATGATGCCGGTCGACAGTATCATTTCGATAAATTCATTGAATTTATACTAGATATTCAGGAAGAAGGTGGGGTAGGTTTTGTTTCAGATAACACTCCTTTTGCATTTTCTGGAGACATGAATTTGGTGGGGTTAAGGCAGCAGTATAACACTATTATGAACGGTACGATTTCAAATATTGTAGAGTTTGGTGAAGGTGGATTCCCAGACTGGGATAACTCGTCATTAGGTGATGCGATTTGTAGAATTACAACTCACACTTCTGCTCATACTTGGAGAGAAAACACAGCAAATCCAGTTGTTGGTGGATACGCTCCAGGACGCTTAGATTTTATCTTCTATTCAAACAGCGTAATAACACTTGCTAAGTCATTTACATTGGACACTCACTATCTAAACTATGAAAGTCTCAATCAATTGGGGTTAGATTATAACGATACTTACATCACATCAGACCATTTGCCAATTGTTTGTGATTTTATTTTTAGCACTGATAACTTTAATTCATTAGACATTCTAGGTTGCACATACCCTGTAGCTATCAACTTCTCTAATTCTGCAACTCTCGACGACGGTAGTTGTGAATTTGAAAGCTGTTATTTAGCATATGAATCAGGTTACGAGCAGGGGGTTATAGACGCATCAGAATCAAATAACTGTCCAGGAGATTTAACTAATGATTCAATAGTCTCTACTCAGGATTTACTTGAATTATTGACTTTATTTGGTAATCAGTGTGAATAACCTACTCTAGACATTCTTTAATGTTTCTCTAATTATTTATATGAATATTCTCTAGATTTTACATTCTTTTTTTAGCTAATCATTAAAGTCTCCGAACTATCTTTGCCGCCGATTGGCGAGGTAGCTCAGCTGGTTAGAGCGCAGGATTCATAATCCTGAGGTCGAGAGTTCAAGTCTCTCTCTCGCTACAATGTCCCTTCCTTCTAGGAGGGG
>MDSV01197389.1_pt1 | contig 18419 bp, 16 predicted proteins | sample 810851 | NCBI WGS metagenome assembly MDSV01 (sample SAMN05326640, study PRJNA326480) | marine metagenome | isolation source: seawater | place: Atlantic Ocean: North East | collected 2012 | reverse complement strand
TATCTTAGAACGAAAAAATTTGATCTAATTTGGATTGATGGTGCTCATGGATACCCAGTAGTCTGTTCTGATATAACTAATGCAATTTCTTTGTCAGGAGATAATGCAATAATAATGTGTGATGATATTTGGAAAGAACTCAAAAAAAATGATAGGATGTATTCCTCAGTAGCAGCTTGGGAAACCCTAGAGGCTTATTCTGAAAGTAATATATTATTAAATAATTATTTTTATAAAAGAATAGGAAAGAAATTCTTAGCCACGCAAAAATTTATATCTTTTTCAAAACTCAAGAAAAATAAAAATGCTACAAATTCATAAAACATAACCATTAGGATTGGATTCTTGCCATCTCCAACAATCCCTGCACATGGCCTCAAGATCTCTTTTGGTTTCCCAATTTAGATATTTCTTGGCCATTTTAATATCAGCTATTGCGATAGCTGAATCACCTTGCCTTCTTTCTACTATCTTATAATTAATTTTCTTACTAGATATTTCTTCAAATTTCTTAAGTGCTTCCATTACGCTTGTTCCTTTACCTGTGCCAAGGTTAAGCGTAATTAATTGTGGATTAGAGATTAGTAAATATTCGAGGGCTGAAGAGTGACCTTCAGCTAAATCCATTACATGTATATAATCTCTTACACCCGTACCATCTTTTGTAGGCCAATTATTTCCAAAAATACGTAATTCTTTTCTTATTCCAAAGGCTACTTGAGTGATGTAAGGAAATAGATTATTTGGTATACCTTTTGGATCTTCCCCTATCATTCCACTCATATGTGCCCCTACAGGATTGAAATATCTTAATCGGGCTATTTTCCAACCATTTGGACTTGCTTCCTTAATATTTGTTTTAAATGAACACCCAGCTATATCAGATAGAATCCTTTCTACTTCGGCTTTGCTTTTCCCATAAGGATTAAGAGGATTTATTTTTTCTGTCTCAGGAATTGGAACTTTTTGGCTCGATCCATAAATAGTAGCGCTACTGCTAAAAACTAATACTTTGCAATGATTTCCCTTCATTGCTTTTAGTAGAGTTTTAGTACCATTAACATTTATATCCCAATACAGATCTGGTTTTATTAAAGACTCCTTAACTGACTTTAAACCGGCGAAATGAATTACTGCTTCAATCGGCTTATCTTTCTCAAGATATTTTCTGAAAATCTTATTTAACAAATTTAGATCTCTTACATCTCCTTTTATTACCTCCATTTTTTTTATTTTAAGTTTTGAATTGTTTGCGATTTTTGAAACTCTATTTATCGCAATAGGAGAACTATTGGAGAAATTATCTAGAATAATCAATTCGTGATCTGAATTTAAAAGCGTCAAACAAGTATGGCTTCCTATAAACCCAGCCCCACCAACAATTAGAATTCTTGTCATTAAAAACTATAAATTTTTAGTTGTTTAATTTTTCATTTGTAATTATTAGACCAGAAACTTTTTTCCCTTGGACTTTTAATTTCTCAAAAAGACTTAAAGCTTTTTTATTATTTATAGATCCCAATGAAGTAATTATTATTTGAGTTGAACTAGCCCTTGTCTCTGAAAGCTTTCTACTAATAATTAATTTTTTCCCATTTAAATTTTTCTTCAGTAATTTTGAATATTTTTCTAGTAAATTATTTTTAAATTCACCAAGGGGTATTAGTGCAATTGATTCAAATTCTTTTAGTAAGCCATTAATAAGAAGCTTTACATGATCTTCTAAATCCCCATCTTCTTCAATAGAAAGATCATGAATAATAGGAAAAGGGAGTTTTTTAATTAAGTCTGATTTGTTATAAATAATTCCCTCAGACTTTTCTTTCCAAATAGCAGCAAAGACTCCCGTAATAAGACCTATAAAAGTTCCTAGAAATACCATTTGTTTTTTCTTAGGAGCTATTGGTGATTCCATCAATGTAGGCTTTGAAATTAATTTCCAAGGTTTTGAAGATTTTGCTTTATCTAATTTTAAATTAAGCAGGCTCGATTCTAATGAATCTACAATGTCTGAATTTCTAGTAGCTTTTCTTTTAAGTGTTCTATAAGTAATAATTATATTTTGTGCCTCTTCTTTGGTTATTTCATCTTGATATGGAAGAGCTATTTTCCCACTTGCAGTTTTTTCCATATATGTTCTCAATAAATCTCTTTCTCTCAAAAGACCAATAATAGAGGGGTCATTATCTTTAAAGTATCTCCTTCTTCTCATAAGTTCTTGATTTATTGAGGCCAGCTTTGATAATGGATTCCCTCCGGATGGTGAAATTGCTGAACTGATTAAATTCCCACCTGTTTTATTGAACTCTGGCATACCTAATATTCCTTGTATATCAATGCCTGCTAGACTTTGAACCCCACTTTCAGAAGTGATTCCATATTCAAGTTCATAACTATCTAGAAGCTTATTTGATTTTTCTGCAATTTCTTTATATGAATTCAATTGAGATTTTACATATTGGATACTTGAATCTATTTTTTCCTTTCTTTCTAAACCAGAGTAATCTTGATAAAGTTTTGACAACTTCTCAAGAATTAATATTATATCTTCTTTATCTGTATCTATATAAGATATGTTTAAAACGCTTGTTCCTTCTTCAAGTTTAATTCTCAATTTAGTTCTTGACCAATCTTCAAAACTTTTCTTATGTGAAGATTCTTTTAAAATCTTTAAATCCTTCGCATAATTATAAATTGGCTTTAAAACCGAAGGACTTTCCAGAATTATTACTTCAGTTGCTAATGAACTTGGAGATGATCCCATATCAAAACCCAAAAGTGAGCCTAAAAGGTTATTTGCTTGAGAATTAATCTTAGTTGTATTGTTTCCTTCTTCTAATACAATTTGAAATTTCCCTTCCCAAATTTTTGGTCTTGTTAATGAATATGGTATTGAAATTAAAGCACTTCCTATAATACAAAATATTATTGTATGCCATTTTCTTTTGAGAAGAGATGCTATTTCAGTTACATCAATATCTTCATTTTGATTATTGTTCAGAGTATTTTTATTTTCCATTTAGAATACCCCGTTGAAGAAATTATATATAGAATTAAATCCTATAAATGGAGCTACAATTTCACCCATAACAGTTGAAGTGGCACTTAATAAATTATCTCTTACCAAAACGAGATCTCCACTCGCCAAGATAGGATTTTCATATGATCCACTTGGTTTTTCTGGCGAATAGTTAAATTGTCTTCTTTCTGAATCACCACCTCTGGAAAACCTAACAAATTCAACTTGACCTCTTAAGATTTTTGGTCCCGCAGCTCCAATTAAAGCTTGGTTTAGACTCGCACCTTGTGGAAGGGTTAACCTCCCAGCATTATTTACTCTCCCACTTACAAAAACTGTTATGAAATCTGGGCTTAGATTAGTTTGACTCGCATTGATAAGTTGATCTTTTAAAACAATATCGCTTTTAGATACGTAAATAACATCGTCATCAAATAATCTAATATTTTGAGATTCGTCACCTTCAGTTAATAAAGTTAAAAAGTTAAGATTCGCCTTTTTTTTTCCACCTCCTTGACCTTTTGATATTTTTCTAACGACACTCACTTTTGATAAATCTGAATAGGCTGTAACTCCATTACTTTTTTTAATTGCATCATATAAAGTTGGGAAACTTATAGGGGCACTTGATCTATTATTAAGATTTAATGGCCCACTCGTATTTATGGATTTTAGAAGAGTACCAGTATTAAAATTATCTATTGATTGTACATCCATTTTAATGGGTGCATCATCTAAATTTCCATTTGAGTTGATTATTCCTGAGAGATTGTAGTATCCAGGCCTTGACACCTCACCTCCAACATAAACTCTTACTGGTCTGAAGGAAACAGGACGGATATAAATCTCTGGGTTTATTAAATATTCTTTATATTTCAAAGTAATTAAGTTCCTAAACTCTTCAATTGTGTATCCTTCTGCATATACTTTCCTGAGTCTTGGTAGATAAAATGATCCTGATGGACCTATTTCAAAACTGCCGCTTAATTCATCTATATTAAGTATTTCAATAAAAATTACATCTCCAGCACCTAAAACATAATCTCCAAAGTTATTATTAATATAATCCGTAGACACTTGGCTATTATTAGTTCTTTGTTCATTTGTTAAGGTTTCTGCATTTAAAAAGTTTAAAGGGAGTAGAAATAAAAAAAATATTCTAAATAAATTCAAACTTATTTTTGTTCTTAAGCGTTCTTTAAATATCATATTTAGATTCTTTTTTTTAGTTAGATTTAAAAATTTTTATTGTTTTCATTATACTTTTCTTTAAGTATGGAAAAACTAAAATTCAGTAATTCAAATTAAATATAATATAATTGATGTGATGCAGTCGATTTTAAAAAGAATTTTACATTTTCACAAAATTTATTAAATAAATATTGATTTAATTTTTCAAGATTAATTTATTTAACTAATGATAAATAGATACTAATGTTATTAATAATGGCTCCACAAAAAATGAACCGTATTTTATAATTTCAAGATGGATAAAATTATCGATAAAAAAAATATTAACTATTTTTCAACAATTAATTTATTTAAATTATTTTGGGCTGAGATCACAAAAAAAAGGAAATCTCAATTAAAAGTTTTAATATTTTTAATGCTAATAAATGGCGCTTCGGAAATTGTCTCCATTGGATCCCTTTTCCCCTTTTTATCAGTTCTAACGGATAAAGATTATTTATGGAATAATATTATTATTCGCAAATTATTTTTGTTTTTTGGAATAACTCAGCAGGAACAACTTTTATTGGTGGTTACACTTATTTTTGCTACTGCAGTAATTTCATCAGCTTTTATAAGGTTGTTAAATATCTGGGTTACAGGCAGAATTACTGCCGCTATTGGTAATGATTTAGCATCTAAAGCATTTGGAAGATCACTATATCAGCCTTATAGTGTCCAGATTTCTAGAAATAGTAGTGATCTCATTGCAGCATTAAGCATACAAATTGACACGACGATTTCTGTTATTCAATCTGCGTTATTTATGATCTCTTCATTAATAATAATGATATGTATATTGTTTTCATTGATTATTTTAAGTTGGAAAATTGCTTTCACAATATTAATTCTTCTATGCAGTACTTATGGATTAATTAAAAACTACGCCAATTTGAAACTCGATTCAAATTCTAGAAAAATAGATATCATTACAAAGAAAAAGATTAAGTCAATTACTGAAGGCTTTGGAGCTATTAGAGATATTCTGTTACATGGAAGTCAAAAAACATATATTGATAGTTTTAAAAAAAGAGATTTACCACTAAGAATTTTAGCCGTTCAGAATAATGTCTTAGCGAACTCGCCAAGATTTATTATTGAAGCTTTTGGAATATTAATTATTTCTGGGATTGCTTATTTTGTTGTTCAATCAACTGAAGACACTAATGAAGTTATTCCTATTTTGGGTGCAATAGCTCTTGGTACTCAAAAGCTATTACCTACTTCTCAAATAATTTATAGTTCATGGGCCGATTTAAGAGGAAATACTGGTGCGTTGATATCTGTTCTTAAACTTCTTCAACAAAAGATATATCGTTATGAAAATTTAGAAATTAATCCACTTCACTTTAAAGAGGAAATAGTATTTAAAAATGTTTGTTTTACATATAATAAAGAAAACAAATTTTCAGTTAATAATTTAAATTTTTCAATAAAGAAAGCTGAAAAAATTGGATTTATTGGAACAACTGGAAGTGGCAAGAGTACAACAATTGATTTGTTAATGACTCTTTTAAAACCTACAGAAGGCAAGATATTTTTGGATGGGAAAGAACTCAATGAGAAGGATATTAATAGAATTATAAATTGGAGAGCAAATATAGCACATGTCCCTCAAAATATTTATTTATTGGATTCTTCAATAAAAGAAAATATCGCTTTTGGTATTTCAAAAGATGAAATAGATTTTTCTCAAGTTAGAAATGCTGCAAAAAAGTCTAAGATAGATAAATTTATTGAAAGCCTACCTCAAGGTTATGATACCAAGGTTGGTGAAAGAGGAGTAAGGCTTAGTGGAGGGCAAAAACAAAGGATTGCTATTGCACGAGCGCTATACAAAAAATCTACAATTCTAGTTTTTGATGAAGCAACAAGCGCATTAGATAATTCTACCGAGAGGGAAATAATGAAATCAATTGATAATTTAGGTCATGATCTGACATTAATTATTATTGCCCATAGGCTTAGTACATTAGTAAATTGCGATAGAATATTTGAGTTTAGAGATGGTTCAATTATTAGAGTTTTTCCTGGAGATGAAATTACTGAAAGAATTAATTAAAAATAATTTTTTTAGAGTAAAACTTCCTTGTTTTTCTTAAAACTCACTTTTTTTACTAAATCAATTTTTTAAAATGTTAAACGGCTCTGTGATATTAATAACTGGGGGTACCGGTTCTTTTGGTAATAAATTTGTCTCAATGACTTTAGATAAATTCAATCCAAAAAAGTTAATAGTTTTTTCTCGTGATGAGATGAAACAATGGGAAATGTCAAAAAAGTTTTTAGGCGATAGCCGGATTCGCTTCTTTATTGGTGATGTTAGAGATAAAGATAGATTGCATAGAGCGCTTTTAGGCGTAGATTTTGTTGTTCATGCAGCTGCAACAAAAATCGTACCAACAGCTGAATATAATCCTTTTGAATGCATTAAAACAAATATTGTTGGTTCTATGAATTTAATTGATGCTTCAATTGATCAAGGCGTTAAAAAGGTTGTAGCATTGTCAACAGATAAAGCATGTAGTCCCGTAAATCTTTATGGAGCAACTAAATTAGCATCAGACAAATTATTTGTTGCAAGTAATAGTTCCTATGCCGGAGGACAATTAACCAAGTTTTCAGTAGTTAGATATGGGAATGTAATGGGATCAAGAGGTTCTATTATTCCATTCTTTAATTCAATAAAAGATAAGGGTGAATTACCTATTACTGATTCAAGAATGACTAGATTTATGATTACTTTGGAAGAGGGTGTTAATTTGGTTTGGGACTCTTTTGAAGACATGAAAGGAGGGGAAATATATGTCAAGAAAATTCCTTCAATGAAAGTTATTGATATTGCTGAAACAATTGCGCCAGGCTGCAAAAAGGTTATTGTTGGCATAAGACCAGGAGAAAAAATTCATGAACAAATGATAGGAATAGAAGATGCTCCATTTACCTACGAATACGAAAACTATTTTAAGATTCTCCCTCAAATAAATAATTGGAGTAAAGATAAAGATAGGATTAAAAATGGTATTAAGGTCTCTGAAGATTTTATATACTCAAGTGATAAAAATACTTTTTGGATGACACAAAATTATCTTAAGAAATGGATTCAGAAAAATAATAAAATTTCCTTTCAATAAATTATGATTCCCTATGGAAGGCAAGACATATCTGAAGAGGATATTAAAAGTGTTATTAAAACACTTAAGTCAGATTGGATAACACAAGGCCCTGCAATTAAAAGATTTGAAGAGGAAATACAAAATAAAATAGGATGTCAATTTGCAATAACAGCAAATAGTGCTACAAGTTGCCTACATCTTGCTTGTATGGCACTTGGCCTGAAAAAAAATGAATGGGTTTGGACAAGCCCAAACAGTTTTGTTGCGAGTGCAAATGCAGCTTTATATTGTGCCGCAAATATAGATTTCGTAGATATTGATCCATTTACTTATAATTTATGCGCCAAAAAATTAGAAGAGAAGCTTCATGAGGCGAAAAATAATAATCTTTTGCCTAAGATAGTTATTCCAGTTCATTTCGCAGGACAAAGTTGCGAGATGGACAAAATATATAAATTATCAAAGCAATTTGACTTTAAGATAATCGAAGATGCCTCTCATGCAATAGGAGGAAAATACAAAGATAAAAATATAGGTAGTTGTGAATATTCTGATATAACAGTTTTTAGTTTCCATCCTGTAAAAATAATTACTACTGCAGAAGGAGGAGCCGCTACGACAAACGACAAATTACTCGCAGAAAGAATGCGTATGGATAGAACACATGGAATTAAGAAATTTGGTGAAGACGAAATTAATTTGCAAACTAAAGAGATATGGAATTATGAGCAGAAGCGGCTTGGTTTTAATTATCGTTTAAATGATTTACAGGCTTCATTAGGTTTTAGTCAGTTAAAAAGGCTTGATGATTTTATAGAAAAAAGACAAAAAATAGCAAATTATTATGATGTTCATCTTGCTCACTTAGGAATACAATTACCTCATCAAATTAAAAATAGTTTTTCAAGTTATCATTTATATCCTATTAGGGTTTCCCCCTCTAAGGGTGGTATTAGCCAAAGGGAACTATTTTATAAGTTAAGAGAGAATAAAATAGGTGTAAATTTACACTATATTCCAATATATAGGCAACCTTTCTTTAAAGAGATTGGTTTCAAGAAAGATTATTGCGAAGAATCAGAATTACATTTTCGAGAAGAAATAAGTATTCCTATTTTCGCCAATTTAAGTTTAAAAGATCAAGAATTTGTTGTAAAAAAAATAAAAGAGATAATAAATAAATAAATAATCAAAAATGTATCGCAATAAAAAAATCTAATGCCAAAAGTTGTACTTATTATTCAGGCCAGAATGGGTTCTAAACGTTTACCTGGTAAATCCACCTTACCTTTGGCAGGGGTTCCTATGATAGGAAGGATTTTAGAAAGGGTTAAAAGGTGTAGAAAAGTTGATGAGATAGTCTTAGCTATTCCAGAGAATAAAGAGAATGATATCCTACAAAAAATCGGGGAAAACTACCGAGTTTGTATTTTTCGTGGTTCTGAAAATAATCTTTTAGAAAGATTTTATAAATCTGCATTAATGAATTCTGCTGATTATGTTGTAAGGCTGCCTGCGGATAATGCTACTCCTGAACCAAATGAAATAGATAAGATAATTTCATATCATCTTAAATTAAAAAGGAGAGGTTTTTCTTCAAATTTATCTTCATTTTTTAATTCTGGTTATCCTGATGGGATAGGAGCCGAGATTTTTAACTTTACACTTTTAGAAGAAGTTTATTTAAAAGGAAAAGTAGAAGAAAAAGATAAACTGGAACATTTACATTTAAACTTTTTTGATTACTCAAAACAAAAAGAAAAAGATCCTTTTTGGTGTCCTGTCTCAACAATAAAATGCCCTAAAGAATATTCCAGACCAGACCTAATTTTAGATGTCAACACATTTTCTCAATATGAATTTATGGAACAACTTTATGATTATTTGTATAAAATAAATCCTAATTTTACTATAATAGATATCATTAATTGGTATGACAATATTTATATAAATAAACCAAATAATTAAATAATATTCTTTTTATTATTAATGATGTAAATTAAAAGTCAGTTTTGATAAAATATTAATTATTATTTAACTGAAATGTAAATCTTATATGGATAAGTTAAATTATTTTGATGCATTCAAAAATACTTATATTATTGCAGAAATTGGAGTTAATCATAATGGAAATCTAACAATTGCAAAAGATTTAATAAACGAAGCAGTTAAGTGTGGAGCAAACGCAGTTAAATTCCAAAGTTATATATCTAGTAAATTAGCGGCACCAGAAACGCCAAAGGTTAAATATCAGATTTTAAATTCTTTTGAAGAAAATGAGTCGCATCTAGAAATGCTTAGTAAATATGAAATTTCAAAAGATGAGCATATAATTTTAAAAAAATATTGTGATAGCAGACAAATTGATTTCTTATCAACTCCTTATGATGTTGAAAGTGCAAAACTCCTAACTAAATTAAATGTGAAAATGTTTAAAACTGCTTCTGCTGATATTGTTGATTATCAGCTCCATAGATATATAGCGAGCACATATAAACCAACTATAATTTCTACTGGGATGTCTACGATAGATGAAATAAATGCTACTTTGAGTTACTATAATAATTCCAAAAGTTCAGTGATACTTCTTCATTGCGTATCTAATTATCCTTGTTCAATTGGTTCAATAAATTTAAATTCCATTGATTTTCTAAGAAATAAATTTAATTTGCCTATAGGTTATTCAGACCATAGTTCTGATAACTTGGCGGCTGTTTTATCAATCGCATTAAAGACTAAAGTTATAGAAAAACATTTCACTTTAGATAAAGAAATGAAAGGTCCTGATCATAAAGCTTCCTCAACTCCTTCTGAATTTTTAAATATGGTTAAAGAAATAAGAAAGACAGAAAAAATTCTGGGTGGATTTTCGAAAGAAGTTCAAGAAGAAGAAAATGAAATGAGAAGAATTTCTAGAAAAAGTATATATTTGAAAAAAAACGTTTTAAAGAATGAAAAAGCTGTTGAAGATCATTTTGTCCTTAAAAGACCTGGATTAGGAATAAATCCTCAATTCATAGATAGAGTTTTGGGCAAAAGATATAATAGAGAAATTAATGAAGGAGAATTATTAGATTTAAAGGATATTTGTTAATTTAATGAAGAAATGCACTTCTGCAATAATTGTTGGAACAGGTAGTCACTCAAAGGCTGTTATATCTTTGTTGAAAAGAAATAAAAGTTTTCACATAAAAGGACTTCTTGATACTTCAAAGGATTTTGATATTAAAGAAAAGATAATGAATTATCCAGTAATTGGTTCAATCAATAATTTTGAGGAAATATTATCTATTGATAAGTTCGTTTTTTTTGTCGCAATAGGTGATAATTCTAAAAGGCGAGAAATATTCAATTATCTCAATAAAAAAGAGGTTCAATTGCCGAATCTCTTTGATATTAATTCATATGTCGATATATCAGCTGAATTTGGGAAGGGGAATTTGTTTTTTTATAATACATTTGTTGGCCCACTAGTTAAATTAGGAAGTAACAATATAATTAATACTGGCTCTATAATTGAACATGACAGTCAAATTTCAAGTCATTGTCATTTGTCTCCAAAATCATTGATCTGTGGTAATTGTTTTATTGAAGACTTGTGTTTTTTAGGAGCCAATTCGACAATAATTAACAATATAAAAATAAGTAATAGCACTATAATAGGAGCTGGATCAACAGTAATTAAAAATATTTCAGAACCATCTTTAACTTATGTCGGCTCTCCAGCAAAAAATATAAGAAATACTTAAAATGATTTTTGTTTCGACAGGAGGCTTTAATAACATTACTGCAATAGATGCAATTAAAGCATTATCAAATTATAAAATCACCTCTTTTGAATTGTCTGGGGGGCTATATTCAAGTGAGTTATCAAGCGATTTAAAAAAATTAGAAAATAATTATAGTTTCATAGTTCATAATTACTTCCCACCCCCTAAAAACCCTTTTGTCTTAAATCTAGCTTCATTAGATGATGAAATCTTTTTGAGAACTTTTAATCATATAAAAGATTCAATATCATTAGCTTCAAATTTAAAGAGTCAATACTACAGTTTTCATGCAGGGTTCTTAGTTGACCCAAAGGTATCTGAATTAGGCAAGACAGTAGAAAAAAGGAAACTTTTTAATAAAATAGAAAGCCTACAAAGATTTCTGGATGCTTTAAAATCTTTATCAAAATTTGCGGCAGAAAAAAATGTTGAACTTTTGATAGAGAATAATGTTCTTAATAAATCTAATTTAGAGAAGTTTGGAAAGAATCCTCTTTTGATGGTTGACTTTGATGATACTGAATATATTTTAAAAAATATTGATGATAATGTTCATTTACTTATAGATGTTGCTCACTTAAAGGTTTCAGCAAATACTTTAAAATTTAATGCCTTAGAGTATTTAAAGGTATTTAAAGATAATACAAAAGGTTATCATCTAAGTGATAATAATGGATTATCAGATTCAAACAGCCAATTTTCAAATGATTCATGGTTTTGGCGTCATATCAGAAAAGATTTAAATTATTATTCAATAGAAGTGTATAATCCTAATCCAGAAATATTATTTTCTCAGCTTCAAATGGCCAGAAAAATTATTCTTGATCAAGATTAATGATAGATAAACTTATTTGCCCTAAATCATATAGTCTAAGGCAAGCTTTAGAGATAATTGAAAATAATGCTAAAGGAGTTTGTTTTGTCGTAGATAATGATTTGACTTTATTAGGATTACTAACTGACGGAGATATAAGAAGATCCTTATTAAAAAATGCTGATTTGGAATCTAACGTAAAATGTCATATGAATAAAAACTTTCTTTCACTTCCTCATGATTCTAATGTTGAAAAAATAAGTAAGTACTTATCAAATCAAAAATATAAGATTATTCCTTTGTGTAGAAATAATGGCAAAGTGGTTGATTATATAGACAGTTCAAATCTTCATTCAATTTCAATATTATCCCCAAGCTTAGATGGAAACGAATTGAAATACGTTACAGAGTGTATTACATCTAGTTGGATTTCATCTCAAGGTAAATATGTAAGAAAATTTGAAGAAATCTTTGAAAGTATGCACAAAGAAAGTTACGCATTAGCAGTTTCTAGTGGCACTACAGCCCTTCATTTGTCTTTAGCGACTTTTGGATTAAAAGAGGATGATGAGGTGATTGTTCCTGATTTCACTTTTGCAGCGACTATTAATTCAGTTATATATTGTGGCTCCACGCCTGTTATTTGTGAAATTAAACCTGATACATGGTGTATTGATGAAGATAAAATAGAGGAATTAATTACTCCAAAAACAAAAGCAATTATTCCAGTTCACTTGTATGGCCAACCATGTAACATGAAGAAGATAATGGATATAGCAAAAAAGCATAATCTTATTGTCATAGAAGATTGTGCCGAAGCTGTTGGAAGTTCAATTGATAAAAAGCTAGTTGGTACTTTTGGAGATAGTTCTACTTTTAGTTTTTTTGGGAATAAAACTATTACTACTGGTGAAGGAGGAATGGTTCTATTCAAGGATAAAGAGAAATTTAATAAAGCAAGACTTCTAAGAGATCATGGAATGAATAAAAATAAGAAATACTGGCATGAATTTGTAGGTTTTAATTATAGAATTACAAATCTTCAAGCAGCGGTAGGAGTAGCTCAGATGGAACGTTTTGAAGAGATAATTTCTAGAAAGCAAAAAATTTTTGAATTTTATTTGAAAAATCTAAGCAACTTTGAAGGTATATATAAACTTCCATTTAATTCAAAAATTTTCAATAATTCTTCTTGGCTTTTTACAGTAATAATAGATCCCAAATTAGATAGAGAAAAAGTAATTAGTGAATTGAACTCTTTAGGAATACAACTTAGACCAGCCTTTTTCTCTTTAAGTCAAATGCCACCATATAAAAAATACAGGCATTCGGATAGCCTTAAAAATAGTCTTTTTTTAGCAAGACATGGAATCTCTTTACCTTCTTCAGCAATGTTAACTAAACTACAATTAGATTACATTCTATTAAACTTTAAAAAGGTTGTTAATAAGCTTATAAAATATGATTAAATCAATCAAAAAAATAATTCTTTCATAATTCCAAAATAGGTTTTATCATGAGTGTTTGTAAAAAACATAGTGTTAATTATGTTATTTCAGGAAAGGCAAAAGAAGAATTTACGGAAAATTCAGTTATACAAATAAAAAACTTATTTGATAAAACATTTTGTCAAGACATTCAAAAATATATTATTGAAAATGAAAAAAATATTATTAATAGATTTGCTGATGACAAAAAAGGTTTAGTACTTGAAGATAATAATTCAGAAAAGTTAATTAAGTATTTTGAATATCCTTTTTCTTTTAATAGAATTATGTTTGGGAAGTTTTCAGAATCTAAAATATATAAAGTTGCCGAAACTCTATTAAATCAGAATGTTTATATTTTTAGTATGGAAATACATTCAAGGATCGCAATGGGAACATCTATTCCTCCACATCAAGATAATGCTTATTATGGTTTGAAAAATGCTAAAGCTTTAACTTTTTATATTCCTCTTAGTTCTCAAAATCCTAATGAAGGTGGTTTGAGATATTGCTCCAATAATATTAATAATCAGTATGAGCATGAAATATCCAATGAAAAGGGTTTCTCTTTAACTATAAGGGGGGGGGATATAATAAATAAATTAAATAAAATTGATCCGATTTTTGAAGCAGGAGACTGCACAGTTCATCATTCAAGAAGTGTTCATTATGCTGATAAAGTTCCAGCTAATATTAGTAGAGGCTTAGTATTAAGAATGTCTTTCTTTGGTTCAGAAGATTATCAAAATCCAGATCATGAAAAATGGTATAACAATATAGTTAAACAAAATAGACTTGCTAATTCAGAGGATTAATAATCATGCCAGGTTTTGAACTTATTGGTAAAGAAGAAGCTAATGCGATTGCAGAGCTTTTTGAAGAAGGAGGTATTCTTTTTGCTCATGGGTTTGATGCAATGAGAAAGAAATATCATGTAAAAGAATTTGAATTAGAGTCCTGTAAGAAATTTAAGTCTACTTATTGTACGGCTGTGTCCTCAGGAACAGCGGGATTAAAGTGCGCACTAAAAGCAGTGGGAGTAAAGCCTGGAGATGAAGTAATAACACAGTCTTTTAACTTTATTGCAACTATTGAAGCGATTCTTGATTGTGGCGCAGTCCCAATAGTTTGTGATGTCGATAATAATTTACATCTGGACTTAGAAAACTTAAAACAAAAAATATCAAAAAATACTAAAGCAATAATAATTGTTCATATGTTGGGTTTGGGTGGTCCAATTGAAGATTTATTATCTTTAGGAAAAGATTTAAATATTCCTATTATTGAAGATAATTGTGAGGCAATTGGAGCTAAATACAAAGAAAATTATTTAGGAACTATTGGAGATATTGGAGTAATGAGCTTTGATCATGGAAAAATGATAGCTTGCGGAGAAGGAGGCATGATTCTTACAAATACAAAAAAATATGATGAATTTGTTAAACAATATAGAGATCATGGACACGAAAATAATCCTAATTTACCCAGAGGAAAGGATAATAGAATTATGCCTGGCTTTAATTATCGGATGACAGAGATGCAAGGTGTTATTGGTAAAGTGCAACTTTCAAAATTGGATTTCATGATTCAAGAGAATAAAAAACGATATCAAATCTTAAAAAACTTGATTTCCGAAATTTTTGATGTAAGAAATCAACTAGATAATCAATCAGGTAGCTACGATACTTTTATTTTTTCTGCAGAAGACAGTAATAAGAGAGATTTGATATTAGATATTTTGAAACTGAATAAATTTGGAACAAAAAATTTACCAGATGCAATGGAGTGGCATTGTAGTTATTTCTGGCCTCATGCATTATCATCAAAGCAAATATCTGATTCAGAGAAAACTTTTAATATTCTTCAAAGACAAATTGCTATTCCAATTATGCTTAAAAAAAATCTAGCTGATTATGAAGTATTAGGAAAAAATATTCTTGATCAATTATCTAGAATATAAAAATTTTAATTTTTCAATAAACAAGATATGTTTTCTATGTATTTCTTCTTTCACAAAAAGAGACTTTTCAAGATTTGGTATTGAAGAAATTATAAATTTAGGTTATTAAGTTTTAATTTTAGATTGCACACCTTTTCTTGAAAAAAAATTTGAAAAGAAAGTAAATGGAGAAAGTTTGTCTTTTAAGCATAAAAACGTTAAAAGATGTTATACAATATTTCAATTATTTAAATATGTATCTATATACAAACCTAATTGGTGTGTTGATTTTCTAGAAGGATATTCGAAAAAAAATATATAGAAAGAGTTTTAATAAGGATTTTTCTTGAAACCAGTTCAAGAATTGTTTTATATAGAATTGGATCAGTACCTTTTGGTTCAGTTATATAAGTAAATAGTAATTTTCAAAGATTTAAATTAGAACTTAAAAAGTATATTGTTGAAATATTGTCATACGGATTATGAGAGGAGGGATTAAGTCCAAACATAGATGAATATAGTTATTTTAAAGAGATATCAAATTGCCTCCTTTATATTGGTAAAGAATTTAATTTAAACCCAACAATAAAATTACATCCTAGAGCAAATTTTAAGAAATCTAAATCCCTTTACGAAGTACCTGTTGTAAAGGATGAAACAGTCGAGTTAATCTCAAAGCTGATTTGGTCGTTGCACATTGCTCAACTGCCATACAGCTTGTAGTTCTATTATATAAACCAATAATTTGAATAAAACCAAATCAATTATCTGATAAAAGTATTTGGTTTTTAAGTATAGAAAAATTTAGTTTATTTCTAGGTATGCCTTCTTTTAAAAGTGAGGATATTAAAGAATTGAAATTAATACCTAAAGTAAACAAAAGAAAATATGATCAGTATATTAAAAGTTTTATTAAAGTTAGTTCTTCAGAAAATAAATTCTCTTGGGAGATAATAATTTCAAACTTATTTAAATAGAATATTTTTTCACTTTATTAGAGATATTGTTAAAAATAAAAATCAATTAGAAAGAGTAATAGTTAAATTACTTTCAGGAACAATATATTCTGTTACTAAAAGATGTATATTCGAATAAAATGATGATCTTCCACTTTGGACGAAATTACTTTATAACAAACATTAACTCTAATGCTCTTTTTAGATAATTATAAAGATAAAACTGTTTTGGTTACTGGTCATACAGGATTTAAGGGTAGTTGGTTATGCCTTTGGCTTAGAAATTTAGGAGCTAATGTTGTGGGATTGGGGCTTGATCCAACATCTGATAAATCATTTTATGCTGTAAATAATATTAATCGATTTGTAGAGGATAATATCTTTGATATTAGAGATCTAAATAAAGTAAGAAATTTAATAAAAAATGTTAACCCAGATTTTGTATTTCACTTAGCAGCTCAGTCATTAGTAAGAAAATCTTATCTTAACCCCTTAGAAACTTTTTCAACAAATGTGGAAGGGACATTAAATGTTCTTGAATCCTTAAGAACTTTGCAAAAAAAATGTGCTTGTGTTTTTATTACAAGTGATAAATGCTACGAGAATAATGAATGGGTTTGGGGCTATCGAGAAACTGATAGGCTTGGAGGTTCAGATCCATATAGTGCTTCGAAAGCATGCGCAGAGTTGTCTATAAAATCTTATTTTGATTCTTTTTTTAAAAATGAACAATCAGTAGTTAGAATTTCTTCTGCCAGAGCAGGAAATGTTATTGGAGGGGGAGATTGGTCTGAAGATAGAATTGTTCCAGATTGTATTCGTGCTTGGTCTAAAGGGAAAACAGTTAAGTTAAGATCACCAAACTCCACGAGGCCATGGCAACATGTTTTAGAGCCTTTAAGTGGTTATCTTTTGCTAGCAAGTAATTTATATAGGGATGAAAATTTAAATGGAAATTCTTTTAATTTTGGGCCAAATGAATCTAAAACTCACTCGGTAAAAGAATTGGTTGAGAAGATGGGAGAATATTGGGAAAAGGTAAAGTGGGAAGATCTTTCAGATAAAAAAAAGAAACTCTATGAATCAGGTTTATTGAAATTAAATTGTGATAAAGCTTCGGCTTTACTTAAATGGGAATCAACATTAAACTTTAAGGAGACTGTGAGATTTACAGTTGAATGGTACAGGGAGTTTTATGAAACTAATGGTAATATTTTAGAAAAATCTTCTATTCAAATTGAAGATTATGTAAAATATGCCAGAAAAAATAATCAGATCTGGGTTGTATGAGAATTTTTGGAGTTACAAAAAATAAAATAAGAATTATTGATAATGTCAATGGATCAATAATGCATGGCTTAAAAAGAAGTGATGATGATTTTAAGGGTTTTGGGGAAGTGTATTTTAGTCATGTTAAATATAAAACAATTAAGGCTTGGAAGAGACATAAAAGAATGACAATGAATCTAGTTGTTCCCATAGGACTGGTGAAATTTGTTTTTTTTAACCAAGACCAAAAAGTTTTTGAAGAATATGAAATAGGTCCAAATAATTACTTTAGACTTAGTGTAGAACCTATGATTTGGTTTGGTTTTCAGGGCTTAGGTGAAGGTGTTAATTTAGTAATGAATTTAGCAAATATAGAGCATGAACCTGATGAAGTTGAGAGAATTGATTTTTGTGATATAGATTATATTTGGTAATAATTATGAAAGTTTTTTTATTAGCTGGAGGCTTTGGGACTCGTTTAGCAGAATATTCAAACATAATACCGAAGCCTATGGTCCCAATTGGAGACAAACCTATCTTATGGAGAATAATGAAAACCTTCGCAAATTATGGACATAATGAATTTTTTGTTGCGCTTGGATATAAGGCAGAAGTTATTAAAGATTATTTTTTAAACTACTACACTTTGAATTCAGATCTAACTATAGATCTTTCTTCTGGGGAGATAAAAACTTATAAGGAAGGAAGACTTGATTGGAAAATAACTTTATTAGATACTGGAATTCATACTATGACTGGCGGAAGATTAAAAAGGATGAAGGATTATATAAAGGATGAGCCATTCTTCTTGACTTACGG
>MDSV01033842.1_pt1 | contig 18419 bp, 19 predicted proteins | sample 810851 | NCBI WGS metagenome assembly MDSV01 (sample SAMN05326640, study PRJNA326480) | marine metagenome | isolation source: seawater | place: Atlantic Ocean: North East | collected 2012 | reverse complement strand
GTTTATTATAACTATTTTCGAACTCAGGTTTATTTTCTTCTATCTCCCAAATCGTTCCAAGCCATCTACCAAACTTTCCCTTCTTCGCTGTATGTAATAGCACCTTCTTCCCTAAAATCTTCTCCCTTAACCAATCTCTTGTCTCAATACCCTTCTCTTTCTCTTCTAAATCTCTAGTTCTAACTTCAGGTGTATCGATGCCTACAAGCCTTACTTTAATGCGTGTAGATGTTTTAAATCCTAAGTCAACAACACATGTACATGTATCTCCGTCATAAACAGACACGACTTCAGCAATATAATAATACGGTTTCATTTACTATTCCTTTTAATATAAAAGTAATTATATCACCACCAAGTATATTTCTTTTTACTTCCTGTTAAATGTGGATATCTACCAGTTCTACACGCCCAATAACTTGCAGTTGTTTTATCTTTTGTTGTATGACAACGATGACGTGCAGCAAATGATTTTCTTCTATCAGAATCGTGTATTCCTACAGACATTCCTTTCGCTCCCCACTGAACCTTTATTATATTTCCTGTTTTAGGATTTCTAGTATACACATAATATTTTTTAGATCCACCTCTTTGTGGTTTATTAAGTTTTACTTTTCTACCCTTGTAAAGATTTTTACTCTTAGTAGTATTTTTGCCTTTACGTGATTTCTTTCTTTTACGTTTCTCTTCTAATACTTCTAAAGGAATGCTAGGTTTAAGAGATTCATCACCTTCTAGTATAGGGTAGTCTAATGGTACAATATCTCCATTATAAAAATCCCACTCGCCAATAGAAGTTTCATTAATAAAATAACTTTCAGCTGGGTTTAATTCATATAAACCCATTTCACTTAAGTCTCTAACTTCTCTGAATAAACTGAAATATTTAGATGATCCTGGTCGATAGATATTATTCTCTATTCCTATGTTTTCTATTAAATGAAATTGCAAACCTTCAGATAATATCTTTTTATGTTCTAATAATAAGTTATTCATTTTTTCTTTTTAGCTTTTGATTTTTTAACAACTGCCCAAGACTTTGAAGGTGTTGCTGAATTAACTCTTGCATGTGCCCATTGATGAGGAGACATACCTGGTCTTGAGCCAGAACTATAATAAGCAGCAATTCCTTTGCTGAATTCAGCGTATACTGAACTCGGAGTTAGACCTCTTTTTTCAGCTTTTTTCTTTAAAGTTGCTTTTGTCGCTGCAGATAATTTACTAGACGAAGATTTTTTTGTTGCAGCTTTACGCTTTCCTTTTTTCGCAGCACGTTTTTTAGCTACTCTTTTTTTCTTTGCTTTTTTTCTTTTACGCTTAACTTCATCTAGTAAAGCTTCTCTAATAAATTCTTCTAATAAAGTTAAATCATCCATTTTCCTATACCTTATTTTTTCTTCTTCTTACTGCGAACATTTCTTTCCATTCTTTCCCTTCGTCTTCGCGCACGTTCAATCCTTTCAGGATCACCGCTGGCAAGATCTGCTTTTGTCGCATCTAACTGCTTGGCTCTTTTGCTGCCTTCTGGCGCTTTATAGTTTGGGTGGTGGCTTGTTTTTTTCTTTTTTGCTTTTTTACTTTTACGTTTAGCTTCATCTAGTAAAGCTTCTTTGATAAATTCTTCTAATAAAAATAAATCACTCATGATAACCTCTTATAATAATTATTTTGCTTTTAACATTTTTTGTTTTTAATTATGATTCAAAGTACTTTGAGTAGCTATATTAGTTAGCTGTGATAATTCTTGTGTAAAGTATATAAAAAGTCTAATCATCATACGTAGTTCATTTTTTGCATCTTTAGAGTCTTCGTAGTTAGCCAAATAATCCATTGTTTTATCGATAATTCCCATTACAGCATTGTGTGAATTAAGATCTTCAATCCTGTAAATGTTTTTGTTTTTATTCTTTTGCAAAAATACTTGGATATAAGAAAGACTATCTTCAATTTTAACTATTTTAGGCATTTCTCTTTTTATTATTTTAAGTTGTTTTTCAATACTAGAATTTAAAAATTTTTCTTTAATACCAATGCTAAATACTATTAATTTACTACCATTTCTCTCAAGATATATGTTAAAATTAAAAATTTTGTTTGATGAGTGAAACAATATAAAATCAAAAAATTTTGACTCTTTCTTAGTTAAATCTTGCCACGCTTTTTCTCTTAGATCTTCTATAGAATTTTCTAATTTAACATCATCAAAAAGTTCTGTTCCAAAAAGATCGCTAAGCTGTGGGTTTTGTTCAAGAATGTTGATAATCTTCTCCATTGTAACAGTTTTGTTAGATTCGCCAATAGGAGGGATTAGTTCATAAATATTGTTTATGTCTTTTGTTTTAAAAATATTATTAAACGTTCCAATCAAGTTAATAGATTCTTTTTTTGATGAATTTAAATAGACTGCTTGTATGGGTTCATTGATGTGCAAAGTTCCAGAACCTTTGTCATTTATAAAGTCTACATCAATAGAGTTTAAAAGCATTGTGAAAACTGGACCCGTAGTATTGTCTAATGCATTGTTCAATATTTTATCTAATTGCAGATCGCCAAATAAATCATCATCTTTTTGTGTTAATTTTTTATTGATTTTACTTACATCAAAATCATTTGGATCTTTATCTTCAAATGATGGTAGATCACTCAGGTTATCTGAAATGATGTTTGAAAGCATGTAGCATGCAAAATACAGTATATGAAAATTAGATTTTACTTTTCCAGTTCTTGTTTTGAAGAATATATTATTTTGTGAAAAAGCTTCCATTTTAGTTAATCGAACCAAATATGTTATAGTTTCTTTTATAATATCACTAGGAATTCTATTGTTATTATACGTGACTGATTTGGCTAAAAGCTTTGTTAAAAATAAAAATTCTTCTTTGAACGAGTCTCTTCCTGCGTTTTTTGAAACTATTAATTTTCTTTTAATTTTCTTTTTAATTAATAATAATTCATTGTTGTGGTCAATATTTAACTTGTTTTTTGAAGATGCTTTGTCTTCTTTTTCTATAAGCTGAGCAGTAAAATTAATTACAGCAGTATGGACTATTGTTTTTAAATCTTTTTCTAGATTTCCTGAATAATTGTTGGTTCCGTCCTTGTTGATTTCAATATAATTTAAGCTGTTAGATTTCTTAAACATATGAAAATAAGGTCTGTTTAAAGCAAAACTAGTTCCTCCAACTTTGCTTTTTTCAATAATATCTTTTAAATTTTTGATATTAAGTGGGTAAGCATAGTTACCATGTGGTGTATCGTATGATACTTCTGGGCTTACTTCAAGTCTAGGTACTTTTTCATCATAATCATCAACAAAAGATATGAAGCAATTATCTCCAACATTTTCCAAGACTTTTAAAAGTGTTTCTTCAGAATCTAATTCAGTCATATTGACATTATATGATGCTGCTTTTTGATGCTGAGACTTTCCTGTAACATCACTAGCTAATCCTATGATAGCTGAAGAGGCTGCTTCTTTTAAAAATGCTTTAATATATTTTTCTAGTAGAATCATTTTTATCTTTCTCACTATATTGTATTTATTAATATGATATATCTTTATTGTTATAATCATCTATTCTTTCTAATAACATTAAAAAGAAGTCTATAAAATCATATCCTTTACTAATCAAAGGATTATCGTTTTCTTTAGAAGAAAATGATTGCCTAAGGTCATACGTAAATCTTTGCAGTTGTTCAAAGTTTGCTTCTGATTCAATTACTAAAAAATCTTTTGGTACGTACATATAAAACATATTAATTAAGATATTTTTCATATGAGTAATATTACGATTAGCATCGTTATAAAGACTGCCTGCATCCCTTAAAGCAGCTAACTTTTCTTCTTTACTTTTTTGCAAAAAGTCTTGTTTTATACTAATGTCAAACGTTATTTTCTTTTTATAGATATCCACGTTAACGTAACAATTAATTATTTTATTATTTTTGTTTGCCATGACAAGACCTAATTTAGGTCTAAACGGTGAACTCATAAAATAATCTAAAGCTTCATCTTTTATTTTTTCAATAGCTTTAGAGTCATCAAATAAATCTGTAGATAGAAGATTTAAATGTGGATGCTTTTCATCTATGTTTAAAAATGCTTTATCAAAATCAATAGGCGCATGTTTATGATAAAAAATATTTTTATAAGTTCCAATGTGTTTAATTCTTAAACGTTTACTAGTATTTAAATAAAAAGCCTGTAATGGTTCGTTGCTATGGATTGTTCCAGTACCTTTATCGTTTACCATATTAATTCCTATTTCATCTAGTAATACAGTAAAATAAGTGCCTATAGATGGATCATCACCGCCATCAGGCGTTGACGACATTTTGCTGTCTCTTATCGGCATTGATAAAAAGTATGCGTAAGACAGTAATATATGAAAATCTGAAATTTTATTCCCGTACGTTCTATAGTGAGTATTTACATCAGAAAAAGTAATGTTTTCTAAGATATCATAAATTATTTCAGTGGCAAGATCTAAGTCTTTTGATTTAGTTACACTTTTTTCAATAAGACTAATACAAGACAATATATTCGTAACAAGAACAATATGATGTATAACATCATATTCTTGAGTTGAAGGATTTCTTTTTAAAGAATTCTTTACGCGATTTAAGTTTTTTCTTGCGATATCTAAAGTAATATTTTCTTCTTCTTTTTTATTAGAACTACCCTTGTCAAAATTAAGACTTTCAAATCTTTCTTTGTTTTTACGCTGAATGTATTTTTTATATTCTTGTCCAGATGTTTTAGAAGTTGTTAACATTATTGCAGACTTAATCATAGTAATTTTATCTCTTTGAAGATTTCCGCTATAATTGTTACTACCATCTGGATTAATATCTACAGAGTTAACACCTCTTGACTTTGTAAACAAGTGCATATAATCTCTATTAATTGCAAAAGTCGTACCTTTAATACTGCTTTCATCTCTTAGTTCAGCAAGTGTCTTATATGTTAAAGGGTATGCATAGATACCATGAGGTGTGTCATAAGTTACATTTGGATTTGTTTCTAGTCTTGGTATTTTTTCATCATATTCATCAACAAAAGATATAAACAAATCATCTTTAATATTAGTGACTATATCTTCTAGAGTTTCTTCTAAGTTATAATTTGTCTTATCTATACTTGATGAGCTACCAACTTTTGATAAAAAGCTTTGCACTTTTATAGCATCAGCGCTATGTTTTGTTGCAACACCTTCAGTTAAATATTTTTTAATATAATTTTTTAGCAATATCATTTTTTATATTTTCTCACATTGATTATTAGATTTGTTCCGTTTTTATTAATTATTCGATGCCATGTTTCTTTAGGTATTTTAAAAATAGATTCTTTCTGCATTAACTGGGGTACTTCATTTTCAATCTGTAAATACCATCCATCACCTTCAACAACAAAAACATCACGTTCTTCTTCATCCATATGCCAGTTTAACTCTTCTTCAATTAGAGTTGACATAAAATTTCTTTGAACAAGAACATACGTTTCTGTTTCTTCTATGATTTTTTCACGAAAAGGTAACATATTTTTTTTTAAAACTCATATATTTCTTTAAGTGAGTTACCAAATATTTTTCTATGACTCAAATCTAATTGAGGATCTAAACTGTCTTGTGCTTTATCTGTTTGTGTAGATTTTTTACTATTAATAATCTGCTCTAATGCAGCAATAGGTTTTTTTAATCCTCTACCCAGATTATCCTTAGCTTTATTAGTAAAATATTCAAACCAAGAAATATCGTTCATATTAATTGCTTCAGATATTTTAATCTCTTCATAAGGATATCCTAGGTAGGGCAATGTACCAAGATAGTAACTTATACCACTTGATCTTAACATACCACTATTTCCCCATGTGTGAGCAGGATTAGGCTTTCCAGAGAGTTCGTCATTAAGATTTACGATGATCATCTTCATTAATCCTGGTTTAGCTACGTTACAAAAAAGGTCTACAATTTTTCTATGCTTATACAAAAGTCTATAAATCCCTGGGCTATGTTCATAACCTTTAAATGATAATCCAGCTCCCATACCTCCTTTTGCAAGATCAGGACCAAGCAATTCAATAAATACATCTGGATCAAGGTGAGTATATTCAGCAATTTCGTTTTTGCTGCCATAATCTGACTTGCCAAACTTGCGTGTAAAAGCAAATTGTTCTTCTTTAGTTAAGGCAATATCATGACTCATTATGATTGCTAAGAGAAATGCTGTTTCTGCTTTTCCTAGTACTTTAAAGTTTTTAACAGTAATGTTTTTTATGACTGCATCAAATAATTTTTTAAACCAATCTTTTGATTGACTGCTAAGATAAGTAACATAAGACAAGTCATCTTTAAAATTATCAATTTTATCCTTGAGTTTTCTACTTGTTATCTGACCCATGTTTAGTTTTTCAATAAACATTTCAATATCGTTGCCTGCTTGTTCTTTAGAAAGAGACACAAATCTTTCAGCTTCTAATATTACAGGATGAGAGCTTCCTAACTTTCTTTTAATATACTTTATTGTATTGATAAAGAAGCTTGTATTTGGATCTTTCTTTATTTCATCCATATTGTTTAGAAAAGAACTAGCTATAAATTCATCTATTTTATTAGAAAAATATTTTACGTCAGGCAAATCATTGTATAAATATCTGACAAAGTGAAACTCATAATTAAAGCTGGGTTTGTTTTTAATAAGACTATCGATTATATTTTCTAATATATCATTTGCTGCATTAAAGTTTTCTGGTGTTACATCTTTCCAGTAAATCGTACCCGCTTGAGGTAGCTCATCTATTAACATGCTAATTATTTTGTTTTTATTAATTTCGTCTGCATTTGCATAAAATTCTGCTATTTTTTCTGCCTTTCTAGATATAATAGCCATATTAGGCCCGAATTCATTTAATTTTTCATCTAAAAGACTTTGAACTTCAGAGCTTACAGTGTTTCTTTCTAAATACTTTTTAATCTTAAAATCAAATGCCCTTGCTGTCCACGAGTTTTGTTTAAAAGTTTTATCATTTAAACATGCATCAATTCCTGACGTTAAGAATAAGTCTGTAGATGTTAAATTATTTACAAGATAACTTTCAAGAACTGCACTAAAAAAGCTTGCGTCTAGATTCTTGTTTTGTTTTTTATAATAATTAATTACTTCATCGATTAATTCATTGTATTCTGGACTTTTTACTGCACTATCTTCAAAAGGATATCTGGAATTTTTAAAAGACTTTAAGAAAAACTCAAATTTTCTAGTATCACCTGACGATTTTATATCATTATAAAGTTCAAACATCTTATCGACTGAACTGTCTACATATCGACTATCGCCATTAAAAAACGTTGTAATTTCTAAATATTCCATATCAAAAGGTGGTCGGTCTTCTGATTTCATTTCAGCTTTTTCAGCAGGGTCTGTTATCTCTTCAGCAATTGAGTTTAACGTTTCAAAATCTTGTTTTAATTTTGCTCGACCTCCAAGGAAATCATCTAAGCTATCATACCAGTCAACAATTTCAGGACTATCTTCATTTAGTCTTCCTAAACCTATTATCTTGGCATCGTACTTAGGATAAAAAGAAACGCAAACAGGACCATCTGTATCCCCCAATAATATTATACCTTCATAAAAAGAAGTGATGTGTAACTTGCTAAGTCTTCGCATTAAGCTTAAACTTATATTCGCTGTCCTGCCAGTAGAACTGTAAATGGTTTTAGACATTTCTAATTCATTATCAGGTATTTCTGATAGAACTTTTTTATAAGTTTCAATGCTCTCAAGACTTCTTTCTTCCAGTTGATAAAGTTTTAGTAACTGGTCTTTAATTCTCCAGTCTTCACCATGAACTTGTTTAGCTAAGTCTTCAAATGTTATTATAAAATTGCTTATGTCTATTTCAAATACTAAACATATGTTGCCGTAGTGCCAAGCAATTGTAGGATTAAACTTATAACAAGTGTAAAGACCTTTTCCGTGATAATCACCGCCGCCTGCAGAAAACCCGCTAGTATCTGTATATGGATCGGAAATCATATCCATAATAACTTTTTCTTCTATATCATAAGTGTCTCTGAGTGATATTCTGTCGCTATCCTTTAAGTTCTTAACAATTCTCATTGCTCTTGAATCATCAGCACTTCTTTCTTGCTTTGGGTGCTTAACTATTGGATTATCAATCATATCTTGAATTTTTGGATTGTAATCTCCCCATTTTCGGTGAGAAGTTAAGTGATAGCAAATTAATTTATTGCCTGCTAGATTTATTTTATTTGTATCTAGATTAGATAATTTAGCTTCTGTTAGTAACCATCTTATGTTATTTCTCATATATTTACAAACCTTTTGATATACTTTTATGTGTAATTTAGTAATAAATATTGGTATTATTATATAAAATATAATAAAAAGGTGTAATTTTATGAATAGATTTGGATATGCTTGTATTAATATGGCGTTGCGAGAAAAAGGTATATTTAATTCTCGTACAATGCGCAAAGCAACATTCCTATCAAAAGGACTACCTTATGCGTCTCAGTTGGTTCTTCAAAACATAAAAGATCTTTTGCCTATATTCAATTGGAATCATAAAAACAATGTCGAGGTATTTCGTATATCATCTACAATTGCACCTTGGGCTAGCGAATACGAGTTGCACGAGCTTCCAGATTACGAAGAAATATGTCATTATCTTAAAATGGCAGGTGACTACACTAAAGTTATTGGTCAAAGAGTTTCTTTTCACCCAGGACAATTTAATTGTCTTGCATCAGAAAAAGATTATGTTGTACAAAATTGTATTAAAGATCTAGAAATTCACGGCAAGTTATTTGATTTAATGGGGCTTGACCAAAATCACTGGTCCAAAATCAATATTCATTTAGGTTCGACTTGCGGCGGTAATCTACAACTGGCAGCAGATAACTTCAACAAAAACTTTCAAAGATTATCACCGTCAGTACAGTCAAGACTTACTGTAGAAAATGATGATAAAGCTTCTATGTTTAGTTCAAAGTTTCTATACGAAAATGTATATAAAGTTACAGGTGTACCAATTGTCTTTGACTCCCACCATTTCAGCCTTGGTCCTCAAGACGCACCTTATGATGAGTCTTTTGATATGGCATACGAATCGTGGCCTTCAACGATTCGTCCAACTTGCCACCATTCAAATGGTAAAAAAGAATACGAAGATTCTACGGCAAGATCAGCAGCTGCACACTCTGATTTTTATTACAAGCCGTTTGATAGCTGTGGTAAATCAGTTGACGTAATGCTCGAAGCAAAAAAGAAAGAAAAAGCGCTGTTCAAATACAGAAAAGATTTTTTAACAAATACGTAAATCTTTGGTGTAAACAATAAAATATTTTATTACACTAAAAATACAATAAGGATTTATATGAAGAAATTAATAAGTAAAGAAGAAGTTTTAAGCTTCGATGATGTTATCTTAGTTCCAGGCTACTCAGATCTTAAATCTCGAAAAAATATCAATACTTCTATAGATATACTATATAATAACAATAAACTAAATTTTAAAATTCCAATAATTAGTTCACCAATGTCAACTGTTACTGAGGCACATATGTCTAACGCAATGATTAGTCACGGTGGATTAGGTATCATTCACAGGTATAATACAATAGAATTTCAGACTAAGTTATTAGGTTATGTTAATCATAGAGACTATAGAGCAGCTGCAATAGGAGTTACAGGTGACTATAAAGAAAGATTATCTTCTCTTGTTGAAAATGATCTAAGTACAGTTTGTATTGATATTGCTCACGGTGATCATATTTTAATGGAAGAAGCAGTTGAATATATTAGAAGTAATTACCCAGAACTTTTTATTATTGCAGGTAACGTTGCAACTGGAGAAGGTTATAAAAGACTTGCAGCAGCAGGAGCACACGCAGTTAGAACATCAATAGGGAGTGGTTCTATATGTACAACCAGAATTCAAACAGGACACGGTATGCCAACATTTCAAGCAGTACTTGATTGTTCTGAAGCAAAAGAATCATTGCAAGAAAGTGGTGAGCAAAATATACCTTATATAATTGCTGATGGTGGTATTAAAAACAGTGGAGATATTGTTAAGTCACTTGCAGCTGGTGCTGATTTTGTTATGCTTGGTTCAATGCTTAGCGGTACAAGAGAAACGCCTGGAAAAGTAATCATTCAAGACGGCAAGAAAATGAAGAGATATAATGGTATGGCTTCAAAGCTTGCACAAAAGAATTGGAAAGGTAGCTATAACTCAATTGAAGGTGTATCTTCTTATGTAAACTATAAAGGTACAACATCAAAAGTAGTTAATGAAATTATGTCAAACGTAAGAAGCGGAATGTCATATAGCGGCGCAAGTTCCTTACAAGAACTAAAAGAAAACGCAGTCTTTAGAAGACAAAGTAATTCTTCAAATGTAGAAGGTAATGCACACATTTTTAATAGGAATAAATAATGCCAACAAAAGTTGTTTTAGGTCTCCAACACGGAGATGAAGGTAAAGGAAGAGTTGTAGATGATTTAGTCCAAACTTGGGCAGATGTTGTTGTAAGATTTCAAGGCGGTGGTAACGCTGGTCACACAGTTTATGATGAAAAAGGTCATAAATTTGTAACACATATTTTACCTGTAGGCGTATTAAATGAAAACAAGTTTAATCTAATTGCAAAAGGTTGCGTCATCAATGTCATTGATCTATATAATGAAATCAAAGAATTAAACGTAAAACCTGAAAATATGTTAATATCAGGTTTGTGCCCAACAATTGAACCTGTTCATTTGGCTAAGGATAAGGTAAAGTATCAAGGTAGACTAGGTACAACTGGTCGTGGTATCGGTCCCGCATACTCAGATTTTTATGCCAGAGACTCAATACTTTTTAAAGATGCTATTAATAATCCACAAAAATCAATGTCAAAGATTCAAGAAAAGTTTTTTGATTATCAAACATATCTAGCAGAAACGTATCTTATTGATTTGAGTAAAGATGAAGATATACATGATTTAATTGATCAAAACTTTAAAGCATTTAACAGTTGGGTTGAAGATTATTATAGCGCAGTAGAATTCTTGAAACCATATCTTTTACAAAAAGAAGATTTAATTCAAGACCTTTATTATCAAGATCTTAATATCTTGTTAGAAGGTGCACAAGGTAGTGGCTTAAGTATATATTCTACAAATTATCCGGATGTCACGTCTTCTTCACCTTCAGTTGGTGAAGTATTAAATTCTACTGGATTAAATCATAATCAAATAGATGAAGTCATTGGAGTTATTAAATCTTACAAAACAAAAGTAGGTAGTGGTACATTTCCTTCACAGATATTTGATAATAATGCAAATATACTTGCTGATGTTGGTAAAGAATATGGTGCAACTACTGGTCGACCCAGAAAGTGTGGTTGGCTTGATTTAGACGAAGTCAAAGAAGCTGTAATTCAAAATGGTATAACACATATTTGCGTGACTAAAACTGATGTTATGACGCATATTGATAACCCAAAGTATTATTCAAATAAAGTTTTTTACGACTTTGCAAAGATAGAAAGTGTATCGATTGATGACTTAAGTTTTGTAGGTTTGTTAGATGTAATACGAAAAATCACGGGTGTAAATAATATCTCGTTTACAACAGGACCTAAGCGAGGTGAAATTGTTTGGAATACAGAACTAAAGGAATATAATGATACCAAGATATAAAATCCAAGAAATTCATGACATATGGAAAACTGATAATAAACTACAGACATGGCTCAAGGTAGAATTAGCTCATCTTGAGTCGCTAGCGAGAAACATAACTGACAAGACAATAACTTTAAATGAGTTAAATTCAATTAAAACGCATGTAACTGTCAACAAAGATAGATGGAAAGAAATAGAAGCAGAAACTCATCATGATGTTCAAGCATTTGTTCAGATGTTAGAAGAATCAATTCCTGATAAAAGTGGCAGATGGATACATTATGGCTTAACATCTTCAGACGTACTTGACACGTCTTTAGTTCTTTTATGTAAAGAATCTTTAGATGTAATAGAAAGCTACTGTAGTTTAACTTTAGTTAGTTTAAATAAGTTAATTAAGAGAGGAGAAGCTCAAAGCAAAATATTGTCTAGAACACATGGCAAAGCTGCTGAAGTTCAAACATATTATGACGTTTTCCTTAGGTGGATTACAAGTTTAAGGAGAGGATATGATTCTATTAGACTTGCAAAATCGTCGTTGAAATATGGAAAGTTATCGGGTCCTTCTGGTAATCACACAACTAATTGCTTGATGAATGAAACTAATGCGCTTAGAACACTTAACCTTTATCCTATGACTTGTTCACAGATAATACCTAGAGATTATTTTCTAGATTATTTCTATGCTATTCTTAAAGTTGTTTTGACAGTTGAAAAGATAGCTTATGATATTCGAATTTATAGTATTGATGGCGTCAATGAAATGTCAGAGCCTTTCAGGAAAGGTCAAAAAGGTTCCAGTGCTATGCCGCATAAAAAGAATCCTATATTGACTGAAAATATATGTGGTCTGACAAGATTATATAAATCATATATGAGCACTGCAATAGAAAACTGTTCATCACTCCTTGAAAGAGATATATCACATTCTTCATCTGAAAGGATTATCTTTAAAGACTCAGCGCATATTGCTTGCTTTGTTCTAAAAAGAATTTCAACTGTTTTAGACGGTTTAAATATTAATGCTGATATAGCAGGCAAAAACGTTGATATATTTAATCAAATGACTTCAAGTCAATATGATATGAATGAAAAAATCAGACAAGGCAAAAGTCGCAAAGAATCACACAATGAATCTCAAATTAATGCAGAAAGCAAAAGTTTTTTAACTTCTTATTGATATTTATAATAAAACAATAAAGGTTGAAATATGAACGAGAGAAAATTAATAAGAGAATTTCTGGATAATATGCAACAAGACTATAGTCTAGATAGCGTTCAAGATGATCACGAATCGCACGATCATCACGATCGTGACTTAGATCCAGATGACGACGGCTATGTTACCCCGGAAGACCTGTATGCACATTTTGATTCAAACGGTGATAATCAAGTTACAACACAAGATTACGTTGATCATATTAAATTCCATTGCGCACATCCCGAGTCTTTAGATCATTATAATAAAGCAAGGGAAATTTCAATTCAATCAGTGCCTTGCAAGACTTCTTATGATAGCTGCTCGCAACATTTAATGTCTAGTCCTGATGATATTGAGAAATGCTTACAACCTTTGATGGATTGTACTGGTTCTACTTGTAGAGAATCATCAACAAAAGCTTTGCTAGACGTATTACAATCACTTATTAATTGTGGTGTCTTTGGTTAAACAATAAGTGTAAATTTAATATATTTGGATTAATATATTAGAAAGTAATACAATGATAAAAACAGGTGATAAGGTATATTATTATCAAACAATGAATAGAGTAGGAACTGTAGTTGAAATAATCACAGAGCGTAATAATCAACTTACAGTTGGTGGAACTTCTGAGGCAAGAGTATTTGTGAGAGTTGAATACCCAGAAGGCGACATTATAACTTATAGAAGAGGGGACATACAAAAAAACTTTGATTAACTTTTTATTAGCTTTAACACTTCATTTTAATTTTTGTAATGACATATATAAAAAACTATCAGGGTCAGAACCAACTGAAGAAAATATCTTAGTTTGTTCTTTACTTGTAGAAGATGCAAAAAAACAAGAGTTAGATGTTAATGTGACATTATCAACAGCTTGGGAAGAGTCTAGATTTACACAGCAGTTTAAACCTACGCGTTATGATTGCGTTGGGCCTTTACAAATTAAATATAAATATTGGTGTCCGAATAGTAAGGGAAAAATAACTGTGACAAAACAAGACGGGCAATTGAATATGTGTGATCCATATCATCATGGAGTAAGAGCATTAAAATACTATATAGATAAATTTAAACCGCTAGAAAAAGCTTTGTGTTATTATAATAACTCAAAAAAGTGTTCCAAGAAAAACAAATACATTTCAGGATATGTTTATAGAGTTTTGAGCTTTAGAAAGAAGATTTCTGCTATAATAAAGAAAAAAGAATATTCATCCCTACAATAAACGCCTAAGTGTAATATTGTAAAAATTCATTTTATAATATTATATGGAGGAAAACAATGTTATCAATAACATACAAGAACTATTTTTACCAATTAATCAACTACTTAGATGTTGAATGTGGTGTTAAAGTAACACAAAAATCAGGTGTCGATGACGCTTGGTATCCAATGCTAAATTTAATTTACATTAATCAAAACCTCAAATATAGAGAAAGGCTTTTTACTTTATTACACGAATCAGGTCACGCTTTAATTGATAATAAAGTAAGACATAAAGATGTAATTTGTTTTAATAAAAATACTCCACACAAGATTAGATCTAAAAAAGGATTTGTTCATACATTAAATGAAGAGATTTTAGCTTGGAACTATGGCAAAGAGATTGCTAAGAGTTTGGGTTTTAAAATAGAGTACAATAAATTAGAAGATTATATGACTGACTGTATTATGTCTTATACAAGGATGGGTCTTAAGTCAATCTACGGCAAAGAGATTAATGCTGATATTATTTGGACAACTTATGTGTAAATTTTATAAAATATAATTATAATATACATATAGGAGAATAATATGCCACTATCGAGAAAACAACTGATAGAAGTAAAAAACAAATTAAAAGAAAAAGATCAAAATGCTATTTCAAGAATAAGAAATGCAAAAGGTCCAGCTACAAAACAGATAAAAACAACTATTAAAAAAGAAGGTTTTGAACAGAAAAAGTCTGTAGTAAGGTGGAATTATAAAGTAAACGACCTTGTAAGAGTTACCTATGGTAATGGTAGTATTGGTTTGATTATTTCTAATTTTGAGTATTTTTCCAAGAGAGTAGAGAAAAATTGTTTCTTTGTTCTTATAGATAATGCAGTAAAGCAGATTGATGGAAGATATATACGACAGATATAACTTAGAAGTGTAAATAAGAAAAAATTAAAAATATAATATTAAGTAAAATAAATCAACCTTAACCTTTTAAAGGATTATTTAAAAAATGAAACTTAACGTAAAAAGAGATGACATTGTCTTTGGTACCAACATTCTTGATCTCCGCGTTCCAAGTAAATTACGAGAGAGACATCCTTGTGGTGTTGATTATTTAGACGCTGCATTTGGAGGTGAAGGTTTTACACCGTCAACTATTTCTTTGTTTACTGGAGAACCAGGTGCTGGTAAAACAACTTTAATGCTTACACTTGCCAACGCTTTAACTTCACAAGGTTACACTTGCTTATTCAATACTGCAGAAGAAAGCTTATATCAAGTCAAACTTACTTGTGAAAGATTAGAACTTTCATCTGGTTTTATTGCAGGTCAAGAAGCATATGTACCTCGTCTAATTAAAAACTGTGATATGCTTAGAAGGAAAGCGCCTAATAAACCTTTCTTTTTAATTGTTGACTCCCTTCAAACTTTGAATGACGGTAAATATGGCGAAGATCATACAAACAGCCAGTCAGCTGTAAGATCGCTTCAAGCTTTAACAGACTATGCAAAAGAACACTATATTAATGTTATTTGTATTGGACAAGTTAATAAAAGCGGTAATATGGCTGGTAGTCAAAAGCTTAAGCATATGGTTGATGCCATGTTACATCTTTCTATTGAAAGAAAAGATGAAGATTTTAAAGGCTTAAGAGTTTTAGAAACTGTAAAGAATCGCTTTGGCGGCGCTGGCTGGACTTTCTTCTTAGATCTTAAGAAAGAAGGTTTCAATGAAGTTGCAAGAGTTGGAGTAAAATAACAATGACAAAGGCATTAATTGCCTATATTTTAGGATCTGCATTTGTCTTTTTGCAGCACAATTTACAATTTATAAATGAATACTTTAAAGATAAGTCTCATGTATTAATACTAACGATGAGTATTCCTATCTCTTATCTTTATTTATATTCTTGGACATATTTTGTAAACATAAGTAATGGATCAGTATGGTCAGCAAGATTTATATTTTTCGGCTTGTCTTATTTTGTCTATCCAATAATGGCTTATGTTTTCTTGAACGAGACTCCTTTCTCTCTTAAAACAGCTTTATGCACCTTACTCAGTGTTATTATATTGTTAATACAATACAAGTTGTAAACACTTAAGTGTAAATAAGATCAATAATAAATTATAATAAAGTATAATCAATAATCATTAATCCTCATAAAAAGGACACTTTAAATTGAATATTAAAAGCTTCTTAAAAATTGTTAAAAACCTCCCACCTCATCACGCAGTTCTTATGCGAGCAAGTACTGGAGTTGGTAAATCATACTTGGTAAATCAAATCTCAAAAGAAGTTGATTTACCACTCATTGATGTACGTGCTTCAATTATGTCTGAAGGTGATGTTCAAGGTTATCCAGATCTTGAAGGTATGAAAGAAAAAGGTATTATGACTTTTTGCATGCCCTCTTGGTTTGTTAGAGCTTGTAATGAACCGGTTGTTTTATTCTTAGATGAATTTAATCGAGGTTTACCTGCAGTACAACAATCTTTCTTTCAAATAGTATTGGATAGGCAGTTAGGTAATGATGAAAACGGCAACCCGTATAATATACATCCTGAAACACGTATCTTCGCTGCTATTAATCATGGTAATGAATATGATGTCAATGAGATGGATCCAGCTTTGCTAAGAAGATTTTGGGCTATAGATTTAAAGCCAACTAAATCTGATTGGATATCATGGGCTAAGTCTAAAAACGTTGATAACTTAATCATTGAGTTTCTTAAAACAAGATCTGCACATTTATATGTCAACTTAGAAAAGATTAAACCAGGAAACGTTTTCCCAACACCCGCTTCTTGGGCAAGATTTGATGAAGTTCTTAAATTTAACAACGTTAACTTATTTGAATCAAAAGATAATTTTGATATATTTAATACTGCAATTGGTTTCATAGGACAAGAAGCAGCAGTTGAATTTACTGACTTTGTTAAGAAATATGAAATAGTGGTTACTCCTGAAGAGTTGCTTAAAAGCTTTAAAACCTGTCAAGAAAAGATTAAGTCTATGTCTAATGATAGAATTAACTCCTTGATTGAAAGATTAGGTGAACATTCTGGTTCAAATGATTGGACAGTTTCTGAGGCAAAAAATGCTGCTAGACTTGGCAAAATGGTTTCTGAGGAAATGTTGATTCACTTCTGGTCTTGTGTTACTAAAGCTAAGAACATTAACTCTATTCAAAAGTTCCACAAAGAAATTGGTGAATATGTTGTTGAAGTTGTAAACAGTAACCGTGACCTCCTAAATCAATAAGAGAGATAAGTATGGCTAAAAAAAGCAATAATAACAATATGTTAGCTACAAAAAAAGTTAGTCAACAAGAAATTGATAATTTTGATTTATCACCTCATTTGGTTAGCTTTCTTTGGAGTGAACCCTTTTACAGTAGAATATTAAGATCCTTAAACAAAGAAGAAACAACAACAATCCCGACTGCCGGCGTAACTTGTATAGATGGTGATATTACATTATACTGGAATAGAGAATTTATGGCTGGCTTAAGTAAAAGTCAGGTAAATGGATTACTCAAGCATGAATGTTTACACCTAGTCTTTGGCCATACTACAGAAAGAAGAAAAGATCCTCATATAATTTGGAACTATGGAACAGATCTTGCTATTAACTCGACGATACCAAAACATGAGTTACCTAAGGGAGGTTTAATCCCAGGAGAAAAGCTTCATTTAGATGCAGATCAAAAATCTAATATGTCTGATGAAGAGTTAGAAAACTTTGAAAAGTTATCTAATCTTATTGCTAGTTTGCCTACTAATAAAACGTCTGAATACTATTTTAACAAACTGATTAGTGATGAAGATATTAAAAAATATCTTGAAGAAATGTCTCAAGGTCAAACTGTTTCAATTGGATTTGATGATCATGATGGCTGGGATGAAATGTCTGCAGAAGATAAAGAACTTATGCAAGGCAAAATAAAAGAGTTAGTAAAAGAAGCTGCTGAAGAAGCTGAAAACAGAAACTGGGGATCAGTATCACATCAAACAAGGTCTGAAATCTATAAGATGTTGTCAAACAAAATCCAGTGGCAATCATTACTTAAGCGATTTTGTGGATTTACCAAGAAGGACCAACGAAATTCTTCAATAAGAAAACTTCACAGGAAATATCCCGGCATTCACCCGGGAGCTAAAAAAATATATCGTCCAATGATTGCAGTATATATTGATGAAAGTGGTTCTGTTTCTGACAAAGAGTTATCGGCATTTTATGCTGAACTAGATAATCTTTCTAGAAATACTGATTTTTATCTTTATAAGTTTGATCATCGTGTTGATGAAAAAAATGGT
>MDSV01130489.1_pt1 | contig 18420 bp, 17 predicted proteins | sample 810851 | NCBI WGS metagenome assembly MDSV01 (sample SAMN05326640, study PRJNA326480) | marine metagenome | isolation source: seawater | place: Atlantic Ocean: North East | collected 2012 | reverse complement strand
TATAACATTTCGAATTGCTTCCTGATCTGACATCTGCATTACCCCAAAGAAAAGAGAGAAAACTATACAATGTGCTTTGCTTGATTTAAGAAAATACGAATACCCAAAAAATAGTAGCTAGCGATATTCATCATAGGCACGCAACAACCACTGGTTAGTGCTGTCGCCCACCGGCGCAAATCCATCTGCTGGTTCTGTATCCAGCATTTCCTGGGGTGACATGCCCTGAACTTTAGCGCGAGTTAGATTGCCGCGAATGGTTACAAGCATGTCGCGGTAATTCAACAAATCATTGCGGTTTGATAACTGCCCGTGACCAGGAATAATAATAGTTTCGTCATTAATAATACTGGCCAGCCTATCTGTCGCCTCAATCATCCCGTCAAGTGATCCACCATTGTTCTGATCAATAAATGGCAATACATATCGAACGAACATATCTCCAGTATGGATAACATTTGATTCACGGAAATAGACTTGTGCATCGCCATCCGTATGACCAGGGCCAGTGTGAATCAGATCAATAGGCTCATCATTAAAGTAGAAACGCATTGTGTCTGTGAAAGTAATCTTAGGGAGACCAACTTCATCATAGCGCTCTTGAGCACGGCCAGTCGCAAGCACTTGAGTGGATTCCATGCGACGCCGGGCATTTTCTTGCGCAACAATAAAAGCGCCAGCCTTACCAAAATTTTCGTTTCCATCAGTGTGATCATAATGAAAGTGAGAATTTACCGCGAAGGTTACAGGTAACTCCGACAAATCTGTTATTGCCGCTTCTATTTTGTTACTAAGAGGGGCAAATTGATTATCGACAATTAAGACACCATCATTTCCAACAATAACTCCAATGTTGCCGCCACTTCCTTCGAGATAATAGATATTGTCTTTAACGTGATTGGTGATGATTTCGATGTTATCGAAATCCTGCCCCGCTGCTTGCAGTGGCAGCAAAAGCCAACTTAGAAGAAACATAGAGATTAGGCTATCGCCTTTATTTGTGTGAACCATAGCAATCACCCTTATTTGTTATTTTTGATTAACTCTAAGCCTTTACTGTAGCGCGCTCCAATGGGAGAGTAAATATCTACCAGACTAAGGATTGCAGTCCTATTTGTCTATGCAGAAGAAACTCGCTGTTGTGCATGCAGGAATTCCTCTTTGAGTCGAGCCACGAGCTCTGCCGTTGGCTGCACTGCTTTAATTGCGTTAATGCCCTGGCCGCAGCCCCAAATATCTTTCCACGCCTTTGATTTATTACTTCCACCAGATCCAAACTGCATCTTTGAAGGGTCACTCTCAGGCAGATCATCCGGATCAAGCCCCGCATTCTCAATTGAAGTTTTCAGGTAGTTGCCATGTACACCAGTAAACAAATTCGTATAAACAATATCTGCAGCGGCATGCTCTACCAATGCTTCTTTATAGGCAGGATCCGCGTTAGCTTCTTCCGTAGCAATGAAAGCTGAACCAATGTAGCCAAGATCGGCGCCCATCGCCAATGCTGCCAAGATCCCATCGCCAGTCGAGATAGCGCCAGAAAGCAATAAAGGTCCATCGAACCATTCCCGCACTTCCTGAATAAAGGCCATGGGAGACAAAGTTCCAGCATGCCCGCCAGCGCCAGCTGCAACACAAATTAAGCCATCAGCTCCTTTTTCTATAGCCTTGTGAGCAAACCGATTATTGATAACATCATGCAAGCAAATTCCACCATAGGAATGAATTGCTTCAAATACTTCTGGCCGGGCGCCTAATGAAGTAATTACAACTGGTACCTTATGTTTTACACAAGCCTCTACATCATGCATCAGTCTGTCATTGGATCCATGGACAATCTGATTCACTGCATAGGGAGCGGCGGGATTATCCGGATTTTTCTGATTATGGGCGTCTAACTCTTCATTAATACGTACCAACCACTGATCAAGTACTTCTGCCGGTCTGGCGTTGAGGGCTGGAAACGAGCCAACTACCCCTGCTTTACATTGGGCGATAACAAGATCTGGATTTGAAATGATAAAAAGAGGTGCACCTACGGCTGGCACTGATAGACGTCCTTGCATGGATTCGGGGATTGACACTTACACTTCCTCAAGACTATTAATGGATGATCAGAAAATTCGGAGGCTATTCTATACCATCAAATTTGCTATGCGCAGCATGAATTTCTCGTACCCTTGGCTTTATTCTCTTAATTCGCTCATTTGGGCTTGAAAAACTAAGGATTTTTAGTGCCAAAAGAGTCACACTACTGTCAGCGGTATTCTTTTCGGCAAATGACAATGGCATTCTTTAATTACAGTAATGCGCCCTTCTCTATTCGAGAAGACATAAAAAAAGAATTCAGTGGGTTCTGGCGGCGACTTGCGCAGCCCGGCTCCTGGTGGTCTGGTGCCGATCGCGTGGCTATCGCCAAAGCTTCTCGCTCCGCGCTGTTATGTGATTTCTGCACAGACCGCAAATTAGCTTTATCTCCATATGCTTTGACTGGTAAGCACACTAGCGATAATTCATTGAAGGAAACTGCTGTCGATGCAGTACATAGAATTGTTACAGACCAAACTCGAATTACCCAAGCGTGGGTGGATTCTCTTCCTGAAAATGGCCTCAGCATAGAAGCCTATGTTGAACTGGCGGGCATCGTAGTTTGCATGTTCAGCATAGATGAATTCCATCGTGCATTGGGCCTTGATCTGGAAGATCTACCTGAACCCATAGGCGGTAATCCTTCGCATTACCGACCAGCCCAAGCAGAGTTCGGCACTGGCTTTGTGCCAATGTTACCCAAGGAAGGCCTAACAGGCCCCGAAGAGAGCCTATGGCCAGGAGGTCGTTCTGCAAATGTACTTCGTGCATTATCCTTGGTGCCAGATGCTCTCAAAGACTGGCTAGCTCTTTCAAGCGCACAATATCTTGCAGTAGAAGAAATGGGCAACATGGTGAGACATGAAGATAGAAGCATTAATCGCCTGCAAATGGAACTCATCGCAGCTCGGGTTTCCGCAATTAACGAATGCTTCTACTGAACTAACGCTCATTCCACGATGCTCCGTGCGAGCTCGCTTACAACTAACACCAACGTTGATCTACAAGCCGTTAAAGGTGATAAGAATGCCGCAGCTGTAGGTGTTGAATATGGACTAGAACTAATGCAATTTGCAGAAGCAGTCGCGAATCGCGATAACGTCCAACTCTCTAAGATGCGCCAGACCCTTTTAGCAAAAGCTGGAGAAAAAGTACTTGTTGACGCGGCGGGCGTCGCGGCTAATTTTCAACGCATGGTGCGTATCGCTGATTCTATGGGCATTCCTGTTGATGATATGGAGCAGGAGCTGGGACAGGCAGTAAGAGCGGAATTGGATCTTACAAGATTTGCTTCAGCCGCAAATACACTGGAGATCTAATACATAAATTAGACGCTAATCGTTTTACCCTCGCGCTTCGTTCGCCGGATGTTTCAACAAAAAACGATCTATAGATTCCAAGGGGTTATTGATCCTGAACTTCATGTGAGTCATGACTCATTGTCATTCTAGGGGCGAGTACAGAACCTTTTCGAATATAGTGAGCCCAGACCAAAAAATTTCCAATCAGAAGTACCAGAACTAAAGGCCAGAAAACCGGACTTAAGCCATTGACCAGACCAATTGGAGAGAACAGTAAATACAATCCGACCACACAAGAAAACAATGTCGTGGCGCAGGGGATAGAGAATCGCCAAGGTGTTAGGTCAACAAGCTCTTGCTTATGAAAAGTCCACTCTTCTTTTCTCGGCCGCAAGTGTCCGATCAGAAGCATGATGCTAATCTCAATAAAGAATAGTATGGCGTAAAGGTGTAAGAAATGAATATTAATGTAATCATTTAACAAAAATTGAAATACACCATAGGCAATTATGTGAAAAACAATCACGATCTTAGGGCCTATCGCAGGAACATGACGAGTGAACAAGCCAATCATAACTATCGCTATGACGGGAATATTATAAAAACCTGTAAAAATACGAACAATTTGCCAAAGCCCTTCCGTCGCATACTGTAATAGCGGAGCGACGATAAATGAGAATAATGCGATAGCTACACTAGCGATCTTTGCAATCTTTAACATATCGACTTCACTAACTTGATTGTCCTTAAGTGGTAAATAAACATCCAAGCAAAAAAGTGTGGCCGCACTATTCAGAAGCGAATTAAACGAACTAAAAACTGCCCCAAGTAATACCGCAAGAAAAAAACCCATGGCATAAACAGGCAGTACGTCTTTAATAAGCTGAGGATAAGCTAAATCTATAGACTCCATGCCTTCACCGTACAAATGAAAAGCTATGACACCAGGAATCATCATTAAAAATGGTACTAGGACTTTAAAAAAACCAGAAAAAAGCACACCTTTCTGTCCCTCGGCTAGATCTCGTGCTGCCAAGGTGCGCTGAATTACGTATTGATTGGTGCACCAATAAAATAAATTAGCGAATACCATGCCGGTAAATAGGGTGCCGAAAGGTGTAGGGTCTTCCGCTGAACCAATGGCATTCAGTTTATAGGTATCTGTGTTAACTATGATATCGAGACCGTTTCCAACACTACCTTCTCCTAAAGCAGAGAGGCCGAGTATTGGCACTGCTAACCCAATGATTAACAAACCTATCCCATTCAATGTGTCGGAAACTGCCACTGCCCGAAGGCCACCAAATATTGCGTACATAGCGCCAAGGCAACCAATACTGATAATGGTAATTAAGAGGCCTTGACTGTAAGTGACTGACAACAAAGTCGGCACATCAAATAACTGCAATACAGCGATAGAGCCCGAATAAAGAACACCAGGGATTGTTACCAGCCCATAACCAACCATAAAAAGAATCACTGTCATGCGGCGCAAGCCATCATCGAACCGATCACAAAGAAATTGTGGAAGTGTCGTAAAAGCTCCTGCCAAATAGCGCGGCAAGAATACAAATGCCATCGCAATTGTTGCGATAGCGGCAGTCACTTCCCACGCCATACTACTTAAATTGAATCCGTAGGCTGAACCGTTTAGGCCGATGAGTTGTTCGGCCGACAGATTAGTGAGTAACAATGAGCCTGCAATAAAAACGGCGCCCAAGCCTCGGCCAGCCAGAAAATATCCATCCTGGGTGCTGACTTCACCTCGGGTCTTGCGGTACGAGATGTAAGCCACCAAAGCCATAAAGAAAACGGCTGTAATCAATGTGATTGTAATATCTTCAGCGTTCATTCTAATGATGTGAGGTCTAAAAAAAATAATAGAGAGGCGGAAGCATATTGATATTTTTAGCCTAAAGATAGAGCGAAGAATGTCAGTTTGCGTCTAACTAACTGCTGCTTACCAGCTTTTGCTGCAACTCTCGCTTGCGCATTGATGCTTGGACTGCAGGCGCTCACATGTATTGGCACTACTTGGTCGGAGGCTATGCATTTCGGCGCTATTTTGGCTCTACCCCAAATGTTATCCGTTAATTTGAATGATTCTCGAAATTGTGGAGTTCTCTGCTGTATTAATTTACTGATATTCTTAGCACTACTTTAAAATGGAAAGGAATAAAAAATGTCGAGCTACCTTGTTGCCAATTATGATGTTACGAACCAAGAAGGCTATAACACATATCTTTCAGCCGTCGGCCCAACAATTGTTGCCGATCAGGGAAAAATCTTAGTGGCTGGCCCAAACAGCACACCTGTTGAAGGGGACCCTGGTGGGGTTACGGTAGTGCTAGAATTTCCAAGCCGAGAAGCATTAGAAGGTTGGTATAACTCATCTGAGTATCAGGAAATACTCAATCTGAGATTGGATAATACTTAAGGCGGTTTGGTATTCGCCGATGAATTTGTAGCGCCGACATAGATAGACCCAACAAAATCAATTCCATCATAAATTTGATGGACACAAATAATTGCAAAAACAGCGTGGTTGATTATTAATAATGTATGACCTACTTATTAAAAACGGTTTAGTAGTAGACGGCACTGGAGCCAATCCTGTTGAAGCTAACATCGGCATTCAAGATGGCGTAATTGTATACGTTGGAGATATAGATAGTGCCGCTAAGAACACGATTGATGCTAAAGGATTGATTGTGACTCCAGGATTTGTGGACATCCACACTCACTATGATGGTCAAGTGACCTGGTGTGGAGAGCTAACGCCTTCATCAAACCATGGCGTGACTACTGCAGTAATGGGTAACTGTGGCGTAGGCTTTGCACCCTGCCGACCGAATGACAAAGAGCGGCTGATTTCTCTTATGGAAGGCGTGGAAGATATTCCCCATCCTGTGCTGGCGGAAGGCCTGCCCTGGGATTGGGAAACCTTCCCCGAGTATTTAGACAGCTTATCCGAACACCAGTATGACATTGACTTCGCGGCACAGATTCCGCATGGGCCGCTTCGGGTTTATATCATGGGTGATCGCGGCGCCAATAGAGAGACCGCAACTGCATCTGACATTGAGAAAATGGCTGAACTAACCACCGAGGCAATTGAAGCAGGAGCGCTGGGCTTTTCAACCTCACGCACGCTCAATCATCAAACTTCAGAAGGCCAACCAACACCGACGCTGACCGCTGAGATCGACGAGATGGTAGGCATTGCTAATGGCGTTGGCGCAGCAGGGTCAGGTGTCATGCAGGTCGTAACTGATTTCAAAGGCAGCGACAGTGAGTTTGAAATACTTCGACAAATGGTAAAGCAATCCGGGCGACCTCTTTCGGTCTCAGTTGCTCAGCACCACCGAGTTACAGATGGCTGGAGAAAGATCCTCGAAACTATTGAAGACGCCAATAACGAAGGTATAGAACTAAAAGCGCAAGTGTGCGGACGGCCTGTTGGCGTTCTGTTTGGTCTCGAACTCACTAACAATCCTTTTAGTGCGCACGCACACTATCAGGCCATTGAATCACTTCCTTTAGAAGAAAAACTCATAAAACTGCGAGACCCATCAATCCGAAAGCAATTATTAGAAGAAGAACCTCAATTAGAAACTAATCCATTCATGCGCCAAGTACATTCTCGTTATCACGATATGTATGTCTTAGCTGATGAGCCCGACTATGAACCATCACCTATGAATAGCATAGCGGCTTTAGCGGAGAAACAGGGAGTCCACCCCCTTGAATTCTGCCTGGAAATTCTTACTCAAGACGACGGCAAGAATATGATCTATTACACCTTTCTTAATTATGGTGAAGGATCATTGGAACCCGCAAAAGAGATGATGGAACACCCCAATACGATCCTTGGCCTTGGCGATGGTGGCGCTCACTGTGGCAGCATTTGCGACGGTAGCTTTACCACGCACATGCTTACTCACTGGGTTCGCGATCGAAGTCGCGGTGAAAAACTTTCTCTACCTTGGGTAATAAAAGCCCATTGTCAGGACACGGCTCATGCAGTTGGTCTTAATGATCGGGGCATAATTGCAACCGGATACAAGGCTGACATTAATGTTATTGATCTGAAAAATATGAAATTGCATAAACCCGAAGTACATTATGACCTGCCAGCTGGAGGCCGTCGTCTAATGCAATATGCTGACGGCTACGTGGCAACAATTGTCAGTGGTGAAATCATTTACCGTAACGGTGAAGCAACGGGAGCCCGGCCAGGTAGATTAGTTCGCGGAAGTCAATTGGCCCCGAACGAGGAATCACTGCAGTGAGTTTTGGAATTACTAAAACCATACCAGCATCACGTGGCGATGAAGGTATCGACAAACTTTTTGATGAATCGATCAATGAGTTTGAGTTTCACATGGCGGGGAAACCATCCAGGCTGAAAGAGGGTGATTTTGTTTATACAATTTTTAACGATAAATTGAGGGGCCGGCTTGAGATTACACATATAATAAGCGGGGCGACCAATCCAAAGTCAGGAAGACCACGAACATTGATAATAGTGAAATGTCCTGGTGAGAAAATTAAGAAAATAATTCCACGAAAAGGCCATCGTGGTACACGATACTATGATGGTGCTGACTGGAAATAGTAACTAGGCTTTAGGACATCCTAAGCCCGCGGCGCAATTTCGAAAACCCAAACCTCTCCTGCTGCTATTAATTCATGATTAATAGGGTTACGATATTTTGAAGCTTTCTTTTCGATTACCCAGTCAAGTTCTGGACCCTCAGTGATTCGTTTGAGTGTGCGCTCATACCTGGCGTCACCTATTCTCAACTCAGCTGCACCATCGCCTTCTGCAGCTCGAACCGCCCACTGCTTCCACAAGCGACCAAGTGATGTACCCATATAGTCGCAGGTAACAAAAATTCGGCCGTTGCTCTCAATAATAAAAGTTGTTCTGGAATCTTGAGTTTCATTTAGTTGTAACTCCACCAGACGAATGTCGTCTGTAAAACTCCAGTTCGGTTCAGCACCCCGATATAACTCTCCACTTGTAAACATGCCTCCCCGAAAAACGACAGAAGGCCCATCATCACCTCGAGCATCTATCCATAGGGTTAAAACTACGACGAGGGGAATGAGTGCGACAAGACCGAGAAGCTGGCCGGCGATTGTTATTATTTTCATATCGATATTCATAAGACTCCCAGGGATAAGAGTAAGCATACCGCGGATTTAGCTCACATTGCCAAGATTTAAAATCAAAACAATATCTAGCAAGTACAATCTATTCAGGCTGTGCAAGCCAGAAATACTGTAGTGGATTTTACCCTCGCCAGCTAAATTGGCGGCTCAAAAACTGATGATTTACGATCGGATCGCTTTACGTTGGCCCGCTTTGTTCTTGACCCCTTTGTTCTGTTACTCTGAGTGCCCCATATCATTTATCAATTTAGAGGATCTTTATTTTGTTTAGTCATGTCATGATCGGCGCAGATGACGTCGAAGCAGCAAAGGCATTTTACGATGCTACTTTAGGAACCTTGGGTGTCGAACCCGGATTTATCGACTCCTATGGAAGACTGTTTTATCGAACCAAGACCGGTATGTTTGGAATAACCAAGCCCATCAACGGTGAACCAACCACTAATGGAAACGGCAGCACGCTTGGGTTTGCAGCAGAAAGCCCGGAGCAGTGTGACGCCTGGCATGCAGCAGGTACGGAAAATGGTGGCTTAGCTATTGAAGACCCGCCAGGAGTCCGTGAGGGCGGAGGCATGAAGATGTACCTTGCTTATCTTCGTGACCCTGCAGGAAATAAAATCTGTACGCTCCATATGATGAACGCAGACTAACCTCTTCCGAAATCTCTTTCACAGAAGCTTCGATTAATCATTTTGATGATTGCTTGGAGTTTCTGTTTATATGGTTTTGCACAAGAATAAATAAAACCTCGTCAGAAAACTCAATATTGATGAAGCGCTCAATTAACTATTTCTGCTGTGGAAACCTTGCTATTCCAAAACTACCGTAGATTCCACCTATCCAAATTTCATCATCAACATCTATAGCGACAGTGCCAAGCTTGAAGAAATCATTGCCATCATAATCAACTAACTGCTCAACACTTAAGGAATCCGGATTCACTTTCGCGACTCGCGCGGCAGATAATTCACAAGCGTTCTCATCAGGACAGCGGCTTATATGGCCTGCCGCGATTACACGCCCATCTGTCCCCCAGCGAACATTGTCCACATTAAAACCAACCTGGATATGGTCAATTTGCACCGGCGTCTTACCTCGAGAAATTCTGACTAAGGCACGGTCGCTCCATCCACCGACATAAAACCAGTCGCCATCTGCAGATGAAACCAAACCATTTGGCCCCAGCATGTCTGAACCAGGAACTTTTACCCAGTCGGTGGAAGGATGCCATTCCCATAGCTCACCACCTGCCGTATCAAAATTAGTCGCACCCAAATAACCGCCAGGTAATACGGTAATGGAGTTAATTCTGCGCGTCCCTTCTGGGGCGGGTATGCAGCCAATCCAAGTTAATGAAGGAACATCCCCTCTGACATCAAGGTTAAAGACTTCTACCGCTTCTCGAGCACCATGCCCTACAACATACAGAATATGTTGATCATCACTCCCTTGCCTGAGCGTTAAACCATGGGGCTGAAAAATTCTAATGGGGCCAGGGCACTCTTGGTAAGTCACGTTATTAAAGTTTGGTGTTGCCGCATTGACAGGATAAATATTTTCTACTTGGTGACTAGAAACATGCACCGCGTAAATCGGTCCTTCGGAATCTGAGATACGACCTGATGCAATCACCCAATCGGTATTCGGAATCCGATACAAGTCTTCAGGGTTCGCAACGCCACAAACAAATAAAGCGTTACTATCCACTTCACAAGCTGTTGTTTGTGAGGGATAAGACCCCTGACCCATCGCATTCCAAGACACGCACGCAGCTAATATAAATCCTAACAAGATCCTCAGCATCACTTATTCTCCAATAAGCCCCTACTAGACACGGTTAAATAATTTATGTTCCTAATCGCACTCTACCTTGATTCTAAATTGATCTATAAGTGATTTTTCAATTCAGTGAACCAAGAAATTCGATCAGCAATCGATTAGTATCTTCCGGTGCCTGTTGCTGATTACGGTGGCCTATACCTGGCTGCAGAACTACTCCTCGCAAATCTTCAAAATGTGGTTGTGCGCGAAGTTCTAATTCATCCTGAGTTGCACCGCGGTTAACAATGTCTAATTCACCGGCAATAAATAGCGCAGGTTGTTGAATTTTTGAACCATCAAGCTCTGGGGTAAGTTCCCAGTTTAATGCCCCATTGCGATAATAATTAATTCCACCTTCAAATCCAGACTTTCTAAATTCGCTCACATAATACTTCAAATCTCGTTCGCTCAGCCATGCAGGCAAGTGAACCGGTTCACCTAATCTTTTTATCCAACCCCCTGCGATAGCTCGAGCATCCGTTACTTCGGGTGGATGGACCGGGGTCCCAGGGGATCGCGATGCATAAAGACGTGCAATCAGCGCCTCTGGATCAGCATCGAACTCAGCTTCGGCTACACCTGGATCTTGAAAGTAACTGATGTAAAAGAATTCGTCTTCTGGGTCTTGTCGAACAGGCCGTTCCGGCTTGTTTTCTGAGCGACCACCATAGAGAACACTTAAACCGACAACCGCATCAATCTTTTCTGGGTATAACAATGCTGTGTGCCAAACTACAGGTGCACCCCAATCATGTCCGACGATAACAGCAGATTCTTCGTCTAACGCAGTTATTATTCCAGCAACATCGGCGGCTAATTCCTTAATATTGTAATCTTCTGTAGCAAAAGGGAGTGCAGAACCACCGTAGCCACGCATGTCAGGTGCAACCACTCTGTAACCTGCTTGGGCGAGAGCGGGTAATTGATGCCGCCAGGAATACCAAGATTCCGGCCAGCCATGGACAAGAATTACCAGCGGCCCTTCGCCCGACTCCACTATACGAATTTCAATTCCATTAGATTCAAGTGTTCTGACTTCAGCGCCAAATTCTGCTGCTAAATCAATTGTTTGGTTATCTATAGCATTACCCTCACTCAAATCTGCCTTAGGGTCAAATCGGAAAAAGTACCGGGGCGGGAATCCGGTCAAGACTCTAAAACTAAATGGTACAGCAAAATCGATGGCGCCCTGATCATGTTCTGCCCCTTCAAGAACGACAGCAGTGTAGTTCCAAGTTTCCCCTTGATAGGTTAATTGTACATCCGGATTTCGTTGGATTCTTCGAGCCCATGCTCGCGGCCAATGATTAACTGCAACATAGATTTGACCTTCGAGGTCAAGGCGAGCGACCACCCGATCGATTGCCTCACCATCTTCTTCAAAAGAAGTAATTATCATAGTGCCGTCATATGTCGGTTGGTTCGTGCCAAGCAGAGTCTCAAAAAGTATAACGATGAGTGCATAAAAAATAAGAAAGTAAATGCCGATCTTAATCGCCCTTTTTTTTGTCAAGACCGCCATGATTTAGCACCTTTTTTGGAAGGAAGAATTAGTGAATTGCATCAAATTACCTTGATTTTAAGCGCGCGGCACCCTCTTTCCAGCAAGAAGTGTTTCAAACGGAAATAATCTTTGAGTACCAGATCTAACATTTTCATAATTATCAATAAAATTGAAATTACCTTCTCGTAGTTCAAGAATTGCAATATCAGCTGGCGCACCCACATTGAGCGTGCCCTTGTCTCTGAGAAACGGAAACACCCTCGAGGGGTTCCAGGTTGAAGCGGCGACTACAGAATTAAGTGGCATACCAAAATTAAAAAATTTAGACATTATGTTTGGATAGTTTCGTACTCCTGGAGCACTCCGACTGGTAGAAAAGCCGTCGGTGGAAATTGTATCTGGCCAGAACCCTTCTGCCATAATCGCATCGAAAGTATCCCAACGAAGATGATCTACCCGACCATTAGCCACATCGAACCAGATTCCACGTCTTCTCGCCTCTAATATTTCTGGAAGGATTTTACCATCATCATCAATAATTGCATTTGGTGGAGGTGCATACATGTGAGTGACAACATCGCCTGGTTTTAATTCTGCTGCCAAGTCCGCCATCGACGAAGCTGATTGCCCCATATGTATCATGAGTGGCATATTGAAATAAGAAGCTACTTCTTGTGCACGACGAATTACAGTCAGGTCATTTGCGGTCACCCCTTCTGTCATGCGTGCTTTTACGCCGACAACATAATCGAGATTGCGAGCAATTGCTGCTTTCGCTACTTCCACATTCGCTAGAGAAAGATTGGCGGTATCGCCCTCTGGAATGACACCTTGTCGTCCAATATTCAGTAAAATTTTAGCCGGTTGCGGAGCAGCGCGCGCGACTGCAACAATTTCATCAACATTATCTGCACCGGCAGAGCCTGCGTCTATCCAGCCAGTAACACCATCGGACAAACAAATGTGAGGACCTTGATCATCTTGAGCGTAGTGTGCATGAATATCGAGCAAGCCTGGTATAACGATTCGATCAGATGCATCGATTTCCTCTGGAGCAGAACCCGTAATCGAGGAAGCTATGGAAGCGATTCGACTTCCAGAAATCGCAACATCAGCAACCGTATCAAGATTTAACGAAGGATCAATTACTCGGCCGCCCCGCACGATTAAGTCAAAAGACTGTGCCATGAAACTTTTAGGGCTAAAAAATAACGCGGCTCCTGCCATATTTTGAATAAACTGCCGCCTTTTCATAGGCTCTCCTGCGTGCGTCATGGGTTAGGGCATAAAGCATAAGAGTTAATTACTGCTTTAAGCAATCAATCTACGATGTTGCTGCCAAACGCCATTCGCTATTGTCGATGCGAGACTTAAAAAAATGCCTATTTAGAAATAAATGGTATAGCAGAAAATTATCTTACAAAGCTTATTTGCCTCGTGCTAAAGAAACCAAAAGCGAGCAAAAACTAAATTGCCACCAAGAAAAAAGCCCTAGTTCACACCAGGGCTTTCTCAAAATCAGGTATCTATACTACTCAGGTTTCCGGAATACAAAAAAGAAGCGATCAGTCATGTTTGGAATCTGACCAACTTCTTGGGTTAAATCATCACTTTCCTGAAAGAACATATCAGACACACGATCTAAGACGAAGCCCGCCTGCTGCACTTGAAAGATTACCGATACGGGATCTTCTCTCCGACCGGTAGCACCAGTTTCTTCTTTCATGTGACGACGAGTATGGTCAATAATTACGTATTCGCCTCCTGGCTTTAAGGTTGCGAAAACCTTTGCATTGATGCGTGCATTGTCGGCTTCATTAAAATTGTGATACTCGCGAACATAAAGAAATTTGTCAGCAGAGCCATCAGGGATCCCAAAGTTTAGTTCGCCAGGCACATAACGGCCTTCGGACCGACTGTAGTTATTTTCAATTGGAACAGGGTGAACCATAGCCATCTCTGGCATCTCTACCCAATCGCCCCAGCGATCGAAAGTGCCTTGGCTATCCACAGCCATCAAATGTCCGTTATCCCTCAAGACAGGGCCAAGAATCTTGGTGTAATAGGCTTGAGCTGCCGGAATGAATTCGACAACGGTCATGTCATCTTCCAATCCCATAAATTCTATTGCGTTTACAGGGTCACGATCTGTATCCCGCGCTAACTCAGCATCGGTGCGGTGATCCATTTGCATAACTGCCTGAACTTTCTGTTGTATGGAAGAAAGTTGAGCGCTTGCTAGCAATGGCGTCACGAGCAATGTGATAGCAAGGAGAATCTTAGTAATTTTCATCGTCATTCCACTCTTGTTTATTGGTTGATTGTGTAAAGACCGGAGTTAACCAACAACTCTTGTAAAAGTCTAGTGATACCGCGCTACGGAACACCGTTAAAGCAACGTTACTTAAAATGTGAGGCGATTAATGATCAAAATCACTAGCATCATGTCGTTCGCGTAGACGCAGTTCTTTCGGGCCCCAGCTTCGATTAACTCGACGCCCGCGGATCACCGCTGGTCGCTCTTCAATTTCCTTCGCCCAGCGAACTACATGAGTATAAGACTCGACATCTAAAAATTCAGCCGCGCCATAAATATTGTGAAGCACCAACCCCCCATACCAGGGATACGTAGCCATGTCTGCGATGTTGAATTGATGACCACAGAGAAATTGGCGAGATGCAAGATTTTGATCCAATACATCAAGTTGACGTTTAACTTCCATAGCATAACGATTAATAGGGTATTCCAATCGATCCGGTGAGTAAGCATAGAAATGACCAAAACCACCACCCAAGAAAGGAGTAGCTCCCATCTGCCACATGAGCCAGGAGAAACACTCTGCCCGTTCGCTAGAATCTTGGGGTATGAAGGCATTAAATTTTTCGGCGAGGTAAATTAATATCGCTCCTGATTCAAAGACTCGGGTAGGGGGATTGGTACTCGTGTCAAGCAGAGCAGGAATTTTTGAGTTGGGGTTGATAGAAACAAATCCACTGCTGAATTGTTCGGCTTCATTAATTCTTACTAGGTAGGCGTCATATTCCGCTCCCTCATGTCCGAGCGCCAAGAGTTCTTCCAGTAATACAGTTACTTTGATGCCATTAGGGGTGGCGAGCGAATATAATTGTAATGGATGTTTGCCAATGGGAAGTTCTTTCTCTTCGAGTGCTCCTGCCGTTGGTCGATTGATTTTCTCAAACTTACCACCACTCGGGGCATCCCATTTCCAAACTTTGGGAGGAATATACTTCTTCATTACTCATTTCCTTTCTTACAAAACTATCAACTAAATCAACTATAGAGTTAGGCTATATTCCCCTAAAGAGCTGGGTGTTTTAGGTGCCAGTTATTCGCTTGCTCAAATGCATATCCGAGACGGAATAATGCTAACTCCGACAATTTCTTGCCTAATAATTGAATTGCGTAGGGGCGGTTGTCAGCGGAAAATCCGCAGGGCAAAACAAGTCCGGGGGTGCCTGCCAAATCTGCTGGAATAGTGAATTGTCCCTGAAAATGCTTAATTATATCGCTCATAGCTTTAGCATCTCCGTACTGCGCTTCTTTATTCGCCTCGAATACAAATCCGCCAGCTGGACAAATAACAGCATCTACTTTCGCAAGCTCATTTTCAAATTTTTGGCAGTATTGACGCCGCTTCTCCATAGCTAATGAATAATCAGAATCTTCCATCGACAAACCTAACTCTAAAATACCCTTCAAATAACCACCATATTCGCCTGCTCGCTCTGGAAAAGTTTGAGCATGTGCTTTAGCAGCTTCATAGCCGGTGATTGGTAACCAAAGGTTTCGTAACTCCATCGGATCTGAATCCGGCATTGAAACTTTTACAGTTTTTGCTCCAAGTCTTTCAAAGTCTGAAATAGCGCTTTCGATGGCACCAACTAAACCAGGGTCAGTTCCTTGTTTAAAATAAGATTCATCGATGCCTAATTTTAAGTTGGCAATATCGTTGTTCAGCTGTGGAATAATATTTGGGATTTCTTGTTTGAATGAAGTTGAATCTTTTTTATCTGGCCCTGCAATTGCGTCAAAGACTATAGCTGCATCTTTGACCGACCGAGTCATTGGCCCAATATGGTCTAGCGAGGCCGCAAGTTCCATCACTCCGTAACGAGAGACCCTGCCATAAGTAGGCTTCAATCCAACAGTGCCATTAGCCATTGAAGGGTAGCGAATTGAGCCACCAGTATCAGTCCCCAGTGAAGCAAAACAAAGTCCTGCCGCTGTTGCTACACCGGAACCAGAGGAGGAAACTCCCGCCCAAAGGTCCGAGCCCCATGGGTTGATTGGTATGTCGAAGTCCGGGTTGTACCCAGAAAGAGCGCCTTCCGTGAGATTCAACTTACCAAGTAATATTGCGCCTGCGTCAAGCAGTTTGTCTACGACAGTGGCATTGAAATCTGGTACAAAATTGCGTCGTACTTTCAAACCACCTGAGGTCGGCACGTTTTTGGTATAAAACAGATCTTTAACTGCAATAGGTACTCCATGCAGCGGTCCTTTATAATTCCCAGCAACTATTTCTTGCTCAGCTTTTAGCGCCGCTCCTATTGCAAGATCAGCACAAACATAGGCATAACTATTTAGACCTGCATCAACAGATTCGATCCGATTCAACATAAACTCTGTCAACTCAACTGGAGAGATTTCTTTACTCTTTAGTAAAGATGCAACAGAACTTATGTTGGCGTACTGAATTGATTCATTCATAATTTCATTCTTAGGAAGTGAAAAATAAAAAGGCAGTGTTATTTACTAATAACACTGCCTTTTTCGTAGATCTCGTTCTTTTACAATGCCTTTCTTCTACGTTTCCTGTCTAACCTATTTTTCTCTCTCAATTACCACCAATCTGTATTCATCAATTATTCTGATTGACAACTTAAACCTTGTTGACGGCATCAGCCATAGCTTCTAAAACATCAGCTATAACCAAACGAGAAGAAGCAATATTCATACGCATGTGACCAGCACCACCTGTTCCATAATCAGCACCCGGGTTTAAATACACACCTGAATTATGAACTAGCCAATCTTGAAAGTAGTGTTCGGGGCTTGCTTTGTCATGAGACTTGTATTGTTCTTCAGCGCCAACTGCCGCCATAGTCTTAGTAAAATCAAGGAAAGTCATGTAAGTACCTTCATTGCGAATGTAACCAACCGTCGGCATATGCTGCTTCACATAATTTTCAATAAAGCTATGATTTTCATCCATGTACACATTAGCTTGTTCAAACCACTCACCGCCTTCGTTGTAGGCTGCCTCGTTAGCAACAACACCTAACGTACTTAATTCAGCACGGTGGTATTTATTTACTCTTTCCAACATTCTAGTACTTTTAGAATAGTAATAAGCATTCTTCATGCCTGCCAAATTAAATGTCTTACTAATAGCATTAAATGAAATGCTATTATTTACTACAGCCTCATCAGGCAGGCTGGCAAATGGAATGTACTTGTGTCCAGCACGAATTACATCAGAATGAATTTCATCTGATAGAACAACTATTTCGTGGTCTAAACAGAGTCGTCCAACACGCAATAACTCGTCTTCGGTCCACACATTCCCTGTTGGGTTTTGCGGATTACAAACAATCATTGCTCGGATATCTGAAGTCATCTTAGCTTCAAGATCTTCCCAGTTAATTTCGTAACGATCATTCATATAAAGCATTGGGCTGTCGACTATTTCGATATTGGCTGCACGAGCCATAGAATAAAAACCTGAATACGCAGGAGTCGATAACAAAACCTTGCTGCCTCTAGGCACGAAAGAACGCATCGCTGCAATCATGCCTGGATAGACTCCATCAGAAATAGTGACCATGTCCGAGCTTAAATCAACTCCGTGACGCTCCCCGTTCCAACGCAGAATTCCATCTCGAAGGCCATCAGTAGAGCTCATATAGCCCCAACTGTGATGGCTAACTCGCTCATGCAAAGCTTCAGTAATACAAGGCGCGCATTCAAAATCCATGGACGCAACGCCCATACCATATTTGAATGTTCCTTCGGGATACCGCTTCGGCGGAGAGTCCCATCGCGCACAATTAAAGCCCACTCGATTGTATGGAGTGTCAAAATCATACTTGCCGTTGGAAAGCCTCGGGATAGCACTCGACGCCGACTCTTGTGCAGAAGCGACAGTCGCTACAGTGCCAGCGGCGCCTGCTAAGGCCGTCATTCCAGCACCTTTCATAAAGCTACGACGATTGAGTCCGTTTGCAAGTTTTTGAGATTTCGACATTTTTCCCCCTCTTCTCAATTCTCTTCTGTGTTCTTCTCGTTGACCTTTAAGGCCTATTATTTAATAGCTTCTGTGGCTTACACAGAAATTTCTCTTACTTGCTAGGAGAATATGCCTATTAGAGGCAATGCGCAAAAGAAATCTATACAAATTGTCATCGATAAAGCCACCTTTCAGCTAAGCTCCTGAAGACTTATCGCGAGCTATTCCAGAGGGCTAGGGCCGGCAGGGAGACGGTAGTCAAGTGGTGGGGAACGGT
>MDSV01054047.1_pt1 | contig 18425 bp, 19 predicted proteins | sample 810851 | NCBI WGS metagenome assembly MDSV01 (sample SAMN05326640, study PRJNA326480) | marine metagenome | isolation source: seawater | place: Atlantic Ocean: North East | collected 2012 | reverse complement strand
TCGGGCAACCAGGCCGTATTCAAAGAAGCGATCGGCGAACTCCAGCTGCCTCTGCGGAAGCGAGATGGTGGCGTCGTCGATCAATTGGCCGAGATCATGGGCGACCTGATCCCCGACAGCCCCGACCGCGCCGCTAGCATTCCGTCTTCGTGAGCAACGAATCGCAGGTCGAAACCGAGTCCGACGCCCCGCAAGGTCGCCCGAGTCCGAGGGCGACGCTCTTTGCCGGCCCGTTCGGCGTTGTCGCTGCCGTGATCGCCCTCGGCGTGATCATCGGCGCGGCAGTGTTCTTTGCCGTGGGCTCTGATGATACGGAGCGTGCAGCCTTCGAGTCGCGCTCGTTCGAGGACCGGGCCTCTTCTCAGGACGCGATCGCCGAATGGCGTTCGGTTATCGACAGCGGGGCGATCGCCGCAAGCCTCGACGGCACCGAGCTGAGCTGGTCCGAGCTCGAGGGCATGCTCGAACGACTTCCGGCTGGTTCGCCCGTGTACACCGGCGTCCCTAACCTCGAGACCACTCGCCAGGTCGTCCGGCAGTGGATGATCACGCTTGCGCTCGAGGATGAACTTGCGGCGCGCGGCATCGAGTCCGTGGCCGCTGATCGTCAAGCGGCGCTCGACGAGACCGCGCTTGCGGATCCGACATTCGACGAGACCACGCCGTACGGCACATTGGCGCTCGACACTCGGACGCTCACGACCACGCTCGACCGAGCGGTCGACGAACTGGCGCTGGCGGCCGAGCTCGAGCATCCCGAGTACCTCTGTTCAAGTCACATCCTCGTCGACACGGCAGCGGAGGCTGAAGAGATCGTCACCCTTCTCGACGAGGGTGCCGACTTCGCAACCCTTGCCATCGAGCGCAGCGGCGATGGATCGGCGGCGATCGGCGGCGATCTCGGTTGCGGCCCGACCATCGGCTACGTCTCGGAGTTCAGCGACGGCGCGCGAATGGCCGGGAGTGGCAACATCTCGTCGCCGGTGCGCTCCCAATTCGGTTGGCATGTCATCTTGGTCCGCACGATTGGCGAGCTCACCCCGGAGAACCACCCGGAAATGACCGAGGCCCAGGTTCAGCAAGCGCTCGGCAGTTTTGAACCGCTGGCACGTGACCGCATCGCCAACGACCTCGGCACCGAGATCGTCGACGCAGCGTGGGAGCGGGTCGCTGCCGGGCACTCGCTCGACGAGCGACTCGGTGTGTGGGATTCCACTGTTCGCTTCATCGCCCCGCCCGGCGCGATCGACGGCTGAGCCCGGACGTGGCGGGTCGACTCACCATCGTGGGGCTCGGCCCGGCCGGTCCCGAGCTGATCACCCCGCAGGTCACGGAGCGGCTGGCTGCGACCCCGACGGTGCGACTGCGCACTGCCCGGCATCCTGCAGCCGCTGTGGTCGACGCGTCGTCCTACGACCACGTCTACGAGGCCGCTGATCGGTTCGCCGACGTCTACGAGGAGATCGCACGCGATCTCCTTGCGCTCGCCGCCGTCGACGACCTCGTCTATGCCGTACCTGGTTCGCCGCTCGTGCTCGAACGAACAGTGGAGCTGGTGCGGGAGGCAGCGACCGACATGGATCTCGAGTTTGAGATCCTTCCGGCGGTGTCCTTTCTCGACACCGTGTGGAGTCGCCTGCAGGTCGACCCGATCGAGGCCGGGGTCCGATTGATTGACGGCCATGTGTTCGCGACCGCCGCAGCCGGACAGACCGGCCCGCTCCTCGTCGCCCACGCCCACGCCAACCATGTGCTCTCCGATATCAAGCTCGCCTTCGAGGAGCCGCCGGCCACGGCGATCATCCTGCAGCGACTCGGGTTGCCCGACGAGCGCATCGTCGAAGTCGCCTGGGCTGATCTCGACCGCGAACTCGAGGCCGACCATCTCACCTCGCTGTATCTCCCCGAGGTGGCCGAGCCCGTCGCCCACGAGTTTGCTCGCTTCGACGAGTTGGTGCGGACCCTGCGTGATGAGTGTCCGTGGGACCGCAAGCAGACTCACGCCAGCCTGCGGCGGCACCTGCTTGAGGAAACGCACGAGGTGTTGGAGGTACTCGACGCTCGGGCGGCGTTCACAGACGCCGAGCCTGCCCCCGAATTGGACGACCATCTCGCCGAGGAGCTCGGCGATCTGCTCTACCAGATCTACTTCCACGCCCGGTTGGCCTCCGAGCGGGGATCGTTCACCGTCGCCGACGTGGCCCGAGGCGTGCACGACAAGCTGGTCATCCGGCACCCGCACGTCTTCGGCGACGTCGATGCCGACGATGCGGAGACCGTCGTGTCGACGTGGGAGGAGATCAAGGCGAAGGAGAAGCAGCGCGACTCCGTCCTCGATGGCATCCCCCCGTCCCTGCCGGGATTAGCGCTTGCGGCCAAGATCCAGAAAAAGGCGGCGTCGGCCGGCTTCGACTGGGATGGCGGAATCGAGGTCGCCTACGCCGACGTCGAAGCAGAACTTGCAGAGGTGCGAGACGATCCGAGCGAGCATGAAGTCGGTGATCTCCTGTTTGCCGGGGTGCAGGTGGCCCGCAGGCTCGATGTTGACCCGGAGGCTGCGCTGCGCAGTGCTGCCCAGCGGTTCGCCTCGCGGTTCCGTCGGGTCGAGGTGCTCGCCGGGAGCCCCGAAGCGCTTGCCGCAGCTGACGAAAATCAGCTCACTGCATGGTGGGCGGTGGCCAAGTCGGCCGAATCCCTGGCAGACTGACGGTCCCGGGACGGCGGAGCATCCCAGGGCTCGCGCGGTTCGCGCGAAGTCCCTCACTCTTCGCGCGAAGCCCACTAGCCTTGCGCCCGATTCCGCCATTTCGCGCACTGCGAGGTCGTTCCGTCATGAGCACCATTGAGCACGTCCACGGTCGTGAGGTCTTCGACTCGCGTGGCAATCCCACCGTCGAGGTGGAGATCGGCCTCGATTCTGGCGCCATCGGTCGGGCGATCGTGCCCTCTGGCGCTTCCACCGGCGCCTTCGAAGCGGTCGAGTTGCGCGATGGCGGCGATCGACTGAACGGCAAGGGCGTGCTGACTGCCGTTGGCTTCGTCAACGGCGAACTCGCCGACACGGTCATCGGTCTCGACGCCACAGACCAGCGGCTGGTCGACGCCGAACTGATCTCCACCGACGGCACCGACAACAAAGGCCGGGTCGGAGCGAATGCCATTCTCGGCGTCAGCCTCGCCACAGCTCAGGCTGCGGCCAACGAACTCGAGATCCCGTTGTGGCGTCACATCGGTGGATCCAACGCCCACGTGCTGCCCGTCCCGATGATGAACGTGCTCAACGGCGGTGAGCATGCCGACAACGCCGTCGACTACCAGGAGTTCATGTTCATGCCGGTGGGCTCTGCGTCGTTCACCGAGGCCCTGGTGTGGGGTGTCGAGGCGTACCACGCGCTCAAGAAGGTGCTCGGCGACAAGGGGCTCTCGACCGGCATCGGCGACGAGGGCGGCTTCGCCCCCGACCTCGCCAGCAATGAGGAGGCAATCCAGTTGCTCGTCCAGGCGATCGAGATGGCGGGCCGAACCCCTGGTGACGACATCGCCATTGCGATGGATGTCGCCTCGACCGAGTTCTACGACACCGAGACTGGCCTCTACACCCTCGCCGCCGAGGGCCGCAGCCTCGACTCAGCGACGATGGCCGGCGAACTTGCGTCGCTGTGCGAGCGGTACCCGATCGTCTCGGTCGAGGACGGCATGGCCGAAGAAGATTGGGATGGCTGGAAGGCCCTCAAGGAGCGTGTCGGTGATCGCGTGCAGCTCGTCGGCGACGACCTCTTCGTCACGAACACCGAGCGTCTCAGCCGCGGTATCGAGGGTGGCTACGCCAACTCGATCCTGATCAAGGTCAACCAGATCGGTTCGCTCACGGAGACCCTCGAGGCTGTCGACATGGCCACCCGCAACGGCTGGACCTCGGTGATGTCGCATCGCTCCGGCGAGACCGAAGACACGTTCATCGCCGACCTCGCCGTCGCCACCAACTGCGGCCAGATCAAGACCGGTGCACCGGCTCGCTCCGACCGTGTCGCCAAGTACAACCAACTGCTGCGCATCGAGGAACAGCTCGGTGAGTCTGCGGCCTTCCGAGGAAAGAGCGCCCTCGCCGGCGGTTGAGCATGGCTCCGTCCCGCTCGCGCGCCACGGCCGGATCACCGGCACGCCGCCCCGTTGGGGGACGGCCTGCGCGCGGCCCGCAACCCGTCCGCAAGCCTGCGGCTAAACCGGCCGGAAACGGACCCCGGATCCGGTCGGGTATCGCCGTACGCGGCGCACTTGTCGCTGCAACCCTTGCGGCGGGTGCGGCGCTCGCCTACATGCCGGTTACCGACTACTTCGAACTGCGCGGCGAGCTGACCGAACTCGAGGGCGAAGGCACTGAGCTACACCAACAGCTCAGCGACGCTGAGTTCCAGAAGCACAAGGCGGAGAGTGAGATCGAGCTGCGAGCCCGCTGCTATGCGAACTATGTCTGGCCCGGCACGGAGAGCTACGCCATCCCCGGTTCCGGCACGGGTTGTGTCTCGGTTCGCTGAGTCGGCCACGATGACCCGATGAGATCTTCTTCGGCGGTCCACGTCGTCGCCCACGGCCTGGTTCGACGCTTTGGCGATCTCACTGCAGTCGATGGCATCGACCTCGACGTGGGGGAGGGCGAGATCTTCGGCTTTCTCGGTCCGAACGGCGCCGGCAAGTCAACCACGGTCCGGATGCTCGTGACCCTGCTGAAGCCGTCGGCGGGATCGGCCTCGGTTGCGGGTTTCGATGTCGCCTCCCAGCCGAACGAGGTTCGTCGCCGCATCGGGGTCGCCCTCCAGGACGCCGCGATCGATCCACTGATGACCGGCAACGAGTCGCTACGGCTTCAGGCGGTCATGCAGGGCCTCGGCGGCAGGCCAGGGCAGCAGCGGGCGGGAGAACTCCTCGAACGGGTCGGGCTCACCGAAGCCGGCGACCGGCGGGTCGGCACCTACTCCGGAGGTATGCGTCGACGTCTCGATCTCGCTCTGGCGTTGATTCACAAGCCATCGGTGTTGTTTCTCGATGAGCCGACGACCGGACTCGACCCGACAAGCCGCCAGGCCGTGTGGGAGGAGGTTCGGTCGCTCAACGACGAAGGCACCACGGTCTTCCTCACCACCCAGTACCTCGAGGAAGCCGACCAACTCGCCGGTCGTATCGCGATCATCGACGGTGGCACGATTGTCCGAGAAGGTGACCCCGCCGCACTCAAGGAGGCCGTCGGCGATCCGACATTGCGCCTTGAGGTCGCCGATCCGTCTCGTCAGGAGGCGGCGCGGGGCATCCTTGCCAGATTCGGAGGCGAGCGCCCCGCCCGGACCGGACGGATCGCCATCGGTCTTTGGGGCGGTACCGGCAGTCTTGCTTCCGTGATCCGAGCGCTCGACGAGGCGGGCATCGCTGTCGGCCATGTCGAGGTCGACTCGCCCAGTCTCGACGATGTCTTCGCCGACGCCACCGGACGCCGTCTCGAGGGCGCCGGTTCGTGACAGCGGCGGTCACCACCGATCGGCCTCGCTGGCGGATCGCAGCGGAGCAATCGTTCGCCCTCGCCGTCCGCTCGGTGCGCAACACGGCGCGCGACCCCGGTGCCTGGGTGCCTCCCATGATTTTCCCGCTCGTGCTCGCGGCCATCTATAGCGCCCAGTTCAGCCGGGCCACCGAGTTGCCCGGATTCCCCGAGGTCGACTCGTTTCTGCAGTTCATTCTTCCTGCGTCGATCCTTCAGGGCGTGTCGTTCAATGCCGGCGATGCGGGTACCGGCATGGCGACCGACATCCAGAATGGTTTCTTCGACCGCTTGATGAGCTCGCCGACAAGTCGCCTCGCCGTCTTCATCGGCCGTCTCGCCGGGGCGATCGTGTTCTCCGCGATTCTCGCCACCGTCCTGGTGCTGGTCTTCACGGTGTTCGGTGCGCCGGTGCAGGGCGGCGTGGTCGCCGCCCTTGCGTTGATCGTCATCGCAGCCTTTCTGGCGGTCGCAATCGGTGGGTTCAGTCTCGCCGTCGCGATCCGAACGGGTTCGAGTGAGGCGACCCAGGCGATGTTTCCCCTGACCTTCGTGATCATCTTCGTGTCGTCGGCGTTCTTTCCGACCGGACTCATGACCGGTTGGTATCAGGAGGTTGCCGAGGTCAACCCGTTCACCCTGATCGTCAATCCGGCCCGCCAGATCGCCCTCAGCGGATTCGACTGGGGCGACTTCGGCCAGGCGATGTTCTGGATCGCCGCCGTCTCCTTCGTGTCGCTCGGGCTGTCGTATCGGGCCTACCTGACCAGGCTGCGACGCTCGTGACGGTCACCGACCTTCACCCCGAGCAAGGTCGGGCGGGCGGCTTCGCGCCGTCGGCGCCGCTGCTCACGGCCCTGATCCAGCGAGCGGTGACCAGGATGATCCGGCTCCCGGCGGTGCTCGCGCCGACGGTGATCATGCCGGCCTTCTTCATCACCGCCTTCACCGGCAGCTTCGACGGCATCTCGCGCGTCGACGGCTACCCGACCGACAACATCGTCAACTGGGTCGCTGCTTTTGCCATCCTGCAGTCGTGCGCCTTCGCCGGTATCGGTGCTGCGGCGGCGGTGGCCGCCGACCTCGACACCCGCTTCATCGATCGGCTCTTGGTATCGCCGATGCGGCGCGGGCTCGTGCTGCTGGCACCGCTCGGTCAGGCCGCCGTCCGAGCCCTGATCCCGACCACCATCATCCTGCTCATCTGCCTACTCAAGGACGCGTCGATGCCGGCCGGCATCCTCGGGGTGGCGATGGTCTACCTCGGCGGCATGTCGATGGCGGTCGTCATAGGCCTCTTGGGTCTCGGGGTCGTGTTGCTCGTCGGGAACATCCGAGCGATGGCGGTGGTGCAGGTGATTTCGTTTCTGGTGTTGTTTCCATCGACCGGTCAGGTCCCGATCGAGTTGATGGATGGTTGGCTGGCAACGATGGCGCGCTGGAACCCGGCGACACCGGTACTCGCGATGACCCGCCAGGGCTTCCTCGGTGAGATTTCGTGGGCCGAGACATGGCCGGGCCTGCTCGTCATCGTCGGTGGTCTTTCGCTCTTCGGGGCATTCGCCCGTTCTCAACTGCGCCGTCTCCACAGCTGACCGGGCTCCGCGGGGCCGGGTCGTCGCTCGCCACAGCGCTAGATTGGTCGCTGGTGAAGGATCTCTTCAACGCTCTCGATACATGGCACGGCTCGGGGCGTGACGCGGCCATCGCCCGGGTGGTCGACCTCGACGGCTCGGGCCCTCGATTGCCCGGCGCAGCTATGGCCGTCAACCTCGATCAGGACGTCCGCGGGTCGGTCAGCGGCGGTTGCGTCGAAGGCGCCGTCGTGATCGAAGCGCTCGACGTGATGGAGGCCGACGACCATCGGGTCGTGACCTTCGGGTACAGCGACGACGAAGCGTTCGCCGTCGGGCTCACGTGTGGCGGCACGATCCATCTCTTCCTCGAGCGTTTCAAGCCGGGCGATTGGTACGCCCCGCTGAAGGCCGATATCGCGGCGGGCCGCGCCGTTGCCCTCGCCACGGTCATCGAGGGGCCAGGGGTCGGCAACAAATTGCTCGTACGGGCCGATGATTCCGTGATCGGCACGCTCGGTCATGAGAACCTCGACCGGGTCGCCGAGCGCGACGCTCGAGGTGAACTCGCCGCCGGCCGCTCCGGTTTGCGGCACTACGGCGAACACGGCGAGGCGCGAGAGGATGTCGTCGCAGTCTTCATCGAATCGTTCGCCCCGCCGCCCCAGATGCTGATCTTCGGTGCCGTCGATTTCACCGCCGCGCTCGCCAAGGTCGCCAAGGTGCTCGGCTACCGGGTGACGGTGTGCGATGCCCGTGAAGTGTTCGCCACCAACCAGCGCTTCCCGATGGCTGACGATCTCGTCGTCGATTGGCCCGATCGGCTGCTTGCCGACATCGGCGGTGATCTCGGCCCGCGCGACGCCGTCTGCATCCTCACCCACGACGCCAAGTTCGACGTCCCCGCCGTCACCGCATCGCTGGAGACGAAGGTCGGCTACATCGGCGTGATGGGGAGCCGTCGAACCCACGACGACCGCACCAACCGCCTGGTCGACGCCGGTGTCGACCAAACCGGCCTTGATCGCCTCCGATCACCGATCGGTCTCGATCTCGGGGCCCGCACGCCCGAGGAGACGGCGATCTCCATCGTGGCGGAGATCATCGCGGAGCGCACCGGCCGCTCTGTCGCCTCCCTCTCCCGCACCGAGGGTCCGATCCACAATTGAATCAGCTCGGCGAGGGTGGTGGCCCCATCGGTCGCTGTGGTGTCTCACGAACGTGGAAGCGCTGACGCCAGTCGAGGTGGGTGCTGTCGTCGATCGACAACTGCCATGCGTAGGAGCGCCCGGGGGTGACCGGGAGCGACGGGAAGGTGATCGCCAACGGCACCGACAAGGGCGTACCCGCCTGAAGGCCCGCAGGCCGGCCGGCTTCGAATCGGCCGTGCACGACCAGCGGCTGCTCGTTGATCATCACGGGGTGCCCGTCCTCGTCGAGAAGGTCGAGGCGCCACTGGTGAGGTGTGTTGGCGCGGTCCCAGGGGACCTCGATACGGATGGCGACCCCCATCGGCTGGGGCCGAGGTCCGATGACGGAGAGACCACCGCCGAGCACATACAGCTTGCGGTCGGCGACCTGGGCCGAATCGGCCAGCAACATGGTGACCCGGAGGGTCGGGGGTGAGGCCGGCGCGGGAACAGTCGGGTCCATGCCGGTGACCCTAGGCTGTGGCGGTGACCGACATCGACCGCATCCGTCAGCGTTCCGTTGCTGCGGTGATCCTCGCCGCCGGCGCCGGATCCCGTTACGCCGGCGACACCCACAAACTCTTCGCCGAGCTCGACGGACGTCCGGTCATCTCCCACGTCGTCGATGCCGCTCGAGCCTCTGAGGTCGACGAAGTGATCGTGGTCGGCGGTGCCGTCGACCTCGATTCGTTCGTGCCCGACGATGTCACGCTGATCCACAACGAGCAGTGGGCCGATGGTCAGGCGACCTCACTTCGTGCGGCAGTCGGCTATGCGGAGTCGCGACGTCACGACGCGCTCGTGGTCGGGCTCGGTGACAGCCCTGGAGTCACCACCGAGATCTGGAACAAGGTCGCCGAGGTCGACGCCGATCTCGCGTCGGCCCGTTACGACGGCGAACTGCGACCGCCGGTTCGCCTCAGCGCGTCGATGTGGGCATCGCTCCCGGTCAGCGGTGACGACGGGGCTCGTGCCCTAATGCGGCAGCGTCCTGACCTTGTCCGTCCGGTCCCCGTCGATGGCGACCCGCGCGATATCGACACGCTCGAGGACCTCCGCTGGTGGAGCTGAGCGACTCGTTCACCGTCGCCTGTCCGATCGATGAGACGTGGGCACTCTTGAGCGAGCCCGAGCGGGTCGCCAGGTGTTTCCCCGGCGCCCACCTTACCGAGGTCGTCGGCGACGACCATCACGGTGTCGTCAATGTGCGCCTCGGTGTGCTCGCCGCCCGCTTCACCGGTCAGGTCAGGTTCGAACACGACCTCGACCGGCACCGGATCATCGTGAAGGCTCGGGGTGACGGCAACCAGGGGCGAGCAGAGGCGCACATCACCGCTCGGCTCGAAGCGCTCTCCGACGATCAGACGCAGGTGAATGTTGATGCCGATCTCCAGCTCGAGGGCCGCTTGGCGCAGCTTGGTAGGGGCATCATCACCGACGTGAGTTCGGCACTGACCGCCCAGTTCGGCGACAACCTGGCGGCTTCGACCACTGCTGAGCGGGTTCTCGGACCCGACGCGTTCGCTCATCCTCGAAGCGTCGCGATGCCGGAGCCCGATGCGCTCGACCTGCTCGATACTGCTCGTCGACCCATCATGAAGCGGCTTGTCCCACTCGCCGGCCTGGTCACGCTGGTCGTCTGGCTCCTTCGTGGTCGTCGGAGTGGTCAATGAGCGAGCTCACCGATGCCGACCGTCGGCGAGTCGCGGAACTGTTGGGCCGCGAACCCGGCGGCGCCTATGAGATCGTCGTGCGCAACGAGCTCGGCGACCCGGTTGTGCTCTGCAACGCGCCGTTGCTGAAATCGGGTCGACCCATGCCCACCCGGTACTGGCTCGTCGGTGATCACGAGCGCCGAATCGTGGGGCGTATCGAGAGCGACGGCGGCGTGCGGCGTTCCGAGGCCGAGATTCCTGCTGAGGAGATCGAGGCCGCTCACGAGCGCTACCGACTCGAACGCGACGCCGCGATGCCGCTGGATCACGACGGTCCGCGGCCGTCCGCCGGCGTCGGCGGTACCCGCCGCGGCGTCAAGTGCCTGCACGCCCACTACGCCTGGTATCTCGCAGGCGGTGACGATCCAGTAGGCCGTTGGGTGGCCGAACGGTTCGCCGCCTACGAGGACCGTGACGATCTCCCCGAGGACCATCACCATGACTGACGCTCCCGTCGCCGCCATTGACATGGGCACGAACTCGACTCGTTTGCTCGTCCACGACGGCGAGAACACGATCGAGCGGCTCATGACCATCACCCGGCTCGGACAAGACGTCGATCGCACCGGCCGTCTCGCCGACGAAGCTATCGAACGGGTGCTCTCGTGCCTGCGGACCTACAAGTCGGTCATGGACCAGCACGGCGTCACCCAGGTGCGAGCGGTGGCCACCTCTGCCGCTCGTGATGCGGCCAACCGCGACGAGTTCTTCACCGCAGTGCACGACGTCATCGGCGTCGAACCAGAACTGTTGTCGGGCTTTGACGAAGGCAAGCTTTCGTTCCGAGGTGCCACCGCCGACCTCAATCCCGCCGACGGCCCCTTTCTCGTGTTCGATATCGGTGGTGGATCCACGGAGTTCGCGTTCGGCACCGACGAAGCCGAGGCGGCGATGTCGCTCGACATCGGTTGTGTGCGACTCACCGAGAAGTACGTCGAGCACGACCCGCCACGGCCCGAGGAACTCGTTGCGTGTTTGTCGATCACCGAGGCCCACCTCGACGATGTCGCTCGCCAGATGCCTCAGATCGCCCATGCGGCGACCTTCGTCGGGCTTGCAGGCACCGTGTCGACCGCAGCGGCGGTCGAACTCGGTCTCGCCGAGTACGACCGCGACCAGATCCATCACTTCGTGCTCACGAAGGAAGCAACAGAGGACGTCTACCGCACGCTCGTCACCGAAGCCCGCGACGATCGCATCCACAACCCCGGTCTCGAAGAAGCTCGAGCCGATGTGATCGTCGGTGGCCTGTGCATCCTCGTGCGCATCATGCGCTACTTCGACATCGAGGAGCTTGTCGTTTCCGAGGCCGACATCCTCGACGGGCTTGTCTTTTCGCTGCTGTCACCACAATCGAGCTGAACTCGCCCCACGAGTGAGCGGGTGCTTCACTGACGGCCATGACCGTCCGTGACCTGCCCGAGTACGCCACCCTCCTGATCGAGGAGCCCGACGACGACATCGTGCTCGTCACCATGAACCGGCCCGAGCGCCTCAACGCGATCTCGGCTCAGCTCATGACCGATCTTCAGGACCTGACTCGACGGGTCGACCTTGACCGAACGCTGCGGGCCGTCGTGCTGACCGGCGCCGGTCGCGGGTTCTGTGCCGGCGCCGACCTTCTCGGTGACCCGAGCATCCCGCCCGGTGCAGAGGGCGTGGGTCCGATCGTCGGCCGGTTCATGGCCCAGGATCAGATCGCCACGGTCAACGAATCGATCCACCGCTCGCGCAAACCATGGATCGCAGCGGTCAACGGCGCAGCGGTCGGCGGCGGCTTCGCCATTGGGTTGGCCTGCGACGTGCGGATCGCCGCTCGGGGTGCTCGCTTCGGTGCGGTTTTCATCAAGGTCGGCGTCAGCAACTGCGATATGGGAACCAGCTACTTCCTGCCCCGACTGGTCGGCGCCGGCCGGTCGGCCGAACTCTTGCTCACCGGCCGTATCTTCGATGCCGACGAAGCCGACCGGATCGGGTTGGTCGCCGACGTGGTCGACGATGGCACCGAAATCGAACGGGCGATGGTGACCGCTCGGGCGATTCGCGAAAACGGACCGTTCAGCGTCTGGATGACCAAAGAGACGATGTGGCAGACGGTCGACTCGCCGTCGCTGCGTCATGCCATCGACATCGAGAACCGCACCCAGATCATGACCACCACGACGGGCGACTTCAGCGAGTCGATGGTGGCGTTCGCCGAGAAACGGTCGCCGGAATTCGGCGGCCTCTAGTCCTCAGCCCTGCGGGGCGGGAGGGTCGCTCGGAGGGCCGGCGAACAGCTGGGCCATCGCCAGCCAGTCGAGAGCGATCTCGCCCTCCAAGGCGAGGTCGGTGTCGGTGACGTCGCGTCGTTGAGCGGTGACGAGGCAGAAGTCGAGAGCCGAGCCGGTCACGGTGGCGTCGGCCTGATCGGGGCCCCACACCCAGGTCTCGCCGGAGGGCGACGTCAAGGTGACCTGTACGTCACCTGCGGGCACGTCGAGTCCCCGGTTGATGTACGTCCAGCCTCGAGTGATGGAGCCGAGCTGCGCGATGTGCCGGAGCCGGTCGGTCGGTTCGCGCTCGACGCCGACGGTGTCGCAGATGTCCTGACCGTGCGCCCAGGCCTCCATCAACCGGGCGGTGAGAAATGACTTCGCACCCATCTACGGCCCGTACCACTCGATGCGGGCGTCGTCGGCGCAGGTTGCGGCTGCGGCGGCGAGATCAGCCCGCTGCCGACGCCAGTGGTCGAGCAGCTCAGGAGCCGACATCGCCCGGGTCTCGCCCAGCGTGGCGTCGTCGGCTGATGTTGCCGACGCGAAGGCGGCAGCGACGAAGGACTCGCGGTGGGTGACGAAGCCCTCCGGATCGTCGATCGCCAGCGCTGCCGTCATATCGAAGAACGCAAGGTGGCCGATCTGGTCGCGGACCGCCCAGCCGGGTGATGGGGTAGCCCGCTCCCAGTCCTCGGTCGCCAGGGGCGCGACAACAGCATCGAGGGCGTCCTGTTCGGCGATGAGGTCGGCGGTAATGGAAGCAACGGTCGGCTTGTCCATGTCGGCAGCATGGCATGCCCGTGTTGTGGTGACGGAAGGGAGGCCTCGCCCCTGTGCCGCGGCCGGGTCGACGGTCAGGCGACCGATGCCCGAGCGGCGGCGATGTGGGTGTCCATCTCGTCGAGCGTTTCCTGGCGAAAGGCCCTGATCGTTCCGGCGTAGGCCCTCGGATCAAGGGTCGCCGCGAGCTCGGCGGCGATAGCAATCGCTCGGTCGAGCAACTCGTCGGCTGGGACGACCTCGTCGAGAAACCCGACATCGACCGCGTCGGCGGGCGTGGTGATGCGGGCATTGACGATCGAGCGTTGCATGTGGCGTTTGCTGAGCCGGGCACCGGCGATCGTGAGCGCCCAGTCGGGCAGCACCATCTTGATCGCCACCTCGTTGAGTCCGACCTTTGCGGGAAGGTCGGCGCCGATGCGCACATCGCAACCGAGGAGCATCAAGGCCCCGGCGGCGAGCGCATGGCCGGTGCTGGCGGCCACGACCGGTACCGAGCAGCCGTACAGGGTGCGCACCAACTCGCCGCCGTTGGCGACGAGGTTCACGATCGCCGACTGGTTGTCGGCCATCATCACGCCGAGGTCGAAACCGGCAGAGAACTTGCCCTCTCGGCCATGCACGACGACCGCTCCGATCTGGTCGTCGTTCTCCGCCTCGCGGATTGCGGTGAGGATGCCGTCGATCATGTCGAAGGACAAGGCGTTGGCCTTTCCGTCGTCAAGGTGGACGACCAGGATCTGGTCGCGGCGTTCGGTCGTGATGGCGCTCATGACGCGCAGCGTAGGTCAGACAGGGCGGTCGGCGATGGTCGACGTGCTGGTCGGGGCCTCGCCGGTCTTCGGGGCGCCGAGCTTGCCTCGGACGTGGTCGTCGACGCGCGTGGCGCCGTAGCGAGATTCGCCATCGTCGACGAAGGCGGGGAGCGGGGCCACGACGACGTCAGGGTCGGGGTAGTGGAACCAGGCGACCGAGCGTCGCCGTTCGGCGGCGCCGAGGGCTATCGGAACGACACGGTGGAGGGTTGAGGGCCAGGCGTCGTTGGTCCAGATGGCGAGCAGGTCGCCGACGTTCATCAGCAGGTTGCCGGCGGACGGGATCACATCGATCCATGAGCCGTCGGAGCCGACGATTTGCAGCCCGGGCACCGGGTCGGCGAGCAGCAGGGTGTAGGTCGTGTAGTCGGAGTGGGCGCCCATGCGGAGTTGTCCGTCGACGACTGCTTCGGTGCCGTCGGGGCTCGGGCGGTAGTCGATGCAGGCGAGCATGTCGGGGCCGTTGACGGAACGGGCGGCGAGTTTGGGCAGGCCGAGTCCCTCGCCGAGCATCGTGTCGAGTCGGCGGCCGAGACGGCGGAATTCGGCGAGCGCTGCCTGGGCGGCGGGCCGGTAGGTGGGCACCGCGTCGGGCCATGGTGTCGGCTGCACTAGGTCGGTCCAGCCGCCGGCGGGGGTGTCGGTTCCGGCGTTGAAGCTCTCGAAGAGGTCGGGAGGCGTTTCCTCGCCGAGGGAATAGGCGAGTGCCTCGCTTCCCCTCGCCCGGAAGCCGCGGTTGGCGAGCGGTTCGGGATGGACCGACCGGTGTTTTTCGGCGGCTGGCAGCGCAAAGAAGTCGTCGGCTGCAGTTCGGAGTTCGGCCATCGTGTCGGTTTCGAGGCCGTGGTTCTTGAGTTCCACGAAACCGAGCGTGGCGAGTCCCGAAGCGAGGTCCACGGCGGCGGTGGGGGAGGCGAGATCGACGAGCGGGATCACGCTGTGATCGTAGGGTCTGGCGGGGCCTCGGCGTCGGTGGTCTCACCGTGCGGCTTGCATTCCTCTTCCGGTCTTCTGCACCGGTTGGCCTTGTGATGCGGTGAGCCTTCGGCTGCAGAGGACAATTCGTCTGGCCGTCGATCGCCGAGTACGTTCAGGTTGCGACTGTGCAAAGGGTGGTTTGTTCCCCGGAACACCACCTGCGTCGGAATGATGAGAGCAGGACCGAGAGAGCGCGTAACGCTGATGGATTTCGACTTTCCCAGCGACGACGACCCGAGGCGGCTCGCTGTTCGGGCGTGGCGCGAGGCCAACCCCGAACCGACACAGGCCGAACTGCACGAGGCCGGCTATGTCGTGCCGCACTGGCCCGAGCCGTGGGGGACCGGCGCCGACCCGATCCACCAGATCATCATCCAGCAGGAACTGGCTGGGCTGAAGGTGAAGCGTGCCGGTGGGCGGGAGATGGCGTCGAACGCCATCGGGGTCGGCTGGGCCGCTCCGACGATCCTGCTCGGTGGTACCGAGGAGCAAAAGGCCCGCTATCTCGATCGGATCTTCACCCACGAAGACATCTGGTGTCAGCTCTTCTCCGAACCCGACGCCGGTTCGGATCTCGCCAACCTCGCCACCCGGGCCGTGCGTGACGGCGACGAGTACGTGATCAATGGGGCAAAGATCTGGTCGTCGGGTGCCCACGTCAGCGACATGGGCATCCTGATCGCCCGCACCGATCCCGATGCCCCCAAGCATCGCGGCATCTCCTACTTCGCCGTGCCCATGGACACCCCGGGCCTGACGATGTCGCCGATCGTCGACATGACCACAGCGCACTCGTTCAATCAGGTGTTCTTCGAGGACATGCGTCTACCCGTCGAGAACCGAATCGGCGAGGAAGGCGACGGTTGGCGTCTCGCCAAGGTCACCCTCGCCAACGAACGGGTGTCCCTCAGTTCGGCCGGTTCGCTCTGGGGCGCCGGCCCGTCCGCCTACGACTTGCTCGCACAGATCAAGGGCATGGGCCCGGTCATCGATCCGACGATGCGCCAGAAGGTCGCTCGGATGTTTGCCAACGCCGAAGTGCTTCGGCTCAACCGCCTCCGGACCCTGTCGGCCAAGCTCAACGGACGGACACCAGGCACCGAGGCGTCGATCCAGAAGCTCATGGCCGATGAGCACGGCCAAGAAGTCATGGAGCTCGCCAAGGAACTCGTCGGTGCCGAAGGAATGCTCACTGGTTCGGGCCCGTCGGGCGAACTCGCACAGAGCTCCCGGAGTGGCGCCACCGAGATCAATTTCCGCAAGAGACACTTCGCCGAAGTCGACCCGGTGTGGCACTACGGGTTCCTGTTTTCCCCGGCGCTGACGCTCGGTGGCGGCACCTGGGCGATCCAGCGCAACATCGTGGCCGAGATGGCATTGGGACTTCCGCGGGAACCTGACGTACAACAGGGGATGACCTGGGCCGAGACGCAGAAAGCGAGAGCCTGATGACCGATGTGCAACTCACTCGTGAGGAGTGGCTCGCCGCTCGCCCAGGGGCCGGCCCCGAATTCGAGCAGGCTCGCTTCGGCGGCGACGTGCCGAGCGCCGTACAGCTCGCGATTGATGAGATCAATCCGTTCAACTCGCACCTGTTCCGCGAGGACCGCTGGCAGGAGCATTTCGCTCGACTGCGGGCCGAGGATCCCGTGCACTTCAACGAGATGGGTTCCTCCGGTCGGTACTGGTCGATCACGACCTGGCAGGACGTCCGTGATGTCGAGGGCGACTGGGAGACCTTTTCCTCCGCGCAGGGCATCACGCTCACGATCCCGCCTGGCACGCCCTTGCCCGACGACGCGATTCCGTTCGATGCCTTCATCGCCATGGATCCGCCGGACCAGACCGATCAGCGCAAGACCGTTCGCGGTATCTCTGCCCCGAGCAGCCTCCGAAATCTCGAAGATCTGATTCGCGAACGCACGATCAATGTGCTCGACTCGCTGCCAGAAGGCGAGACCTTCGACTGGGTCGACACCGTGTCGATCGAGCTCACCACGCTCATGCTCGCCACCCTGTTCGATTTCCCGCTCGAAGACCGCCGCCTGCTCACCAAATGGTCGGATCTGGTCACCACGGTCGGCCCAAACCGCGACGTGGCGACGAACCGGCAGTGGTTCCGCGACCAGATCATGGAGTGCGTCAACTACTTCGATCGACTCTTCCAGGACCGACGCGCAAACCCTGGCTTCGACATGGTCTCGATGCTCGCCCACGGTCCATCCACCAAGGACAAGTCACCGATGGAGCACCTCGGCAATCTGATCTTGCTGATCGTCGGCGGCAACGACACCACCCGCAACTCCATGTCGGGCAGTGTCTACGCGCTGAACAAGTGGCCAGAGCAGTACGACAAGCTCATCGCCGACCCGAGTCTGATCTCCAACCTCGTCCCGGAGATCATTCGCTGGCAGACCCCCCTCGCCTACATGCGACGCACGGCGACGAAGGACGTCGAATTCCGCGGCAAGCAGATCAAAGAGGACGATCAGGTTCTGCTCTGGTACCTCTCGGCCAACCGGGACGAGGCCGTGTTCGGCGACAACGCCGATGTGGTCGATCTCGAGCGCCCCAACGCCGACCGGCACCTCGCGTTCGGTCACGGCATCCACTACTGCATGGGTGCCCGCATCGCGGAGTTGCAGTTGCGGATCCTGTGGGAGGAGATCCTCCCGCGTTTCGAGCGCATCGAAGTCCAAGCCGAGCCCGAGCGCACGCTGTCGGCATTCGTCAAGGGCTACACCCACCTGCCGGTGCAGGTCAGGAAGAAGTGACCTCATGCAGACCCCGATGACCGATATGTTCGGGATCGACGTTCCGATCTTCGCGTTCACCCACTGTCGCGACGTCGTTGCCGCCGTCACCAAAGCGGGTGGCCTCGGCGTGCTCGGTGCGGTCGCACATTCGCCGGAGCAGCTCGAGATCGATCTCGAGTGGATCAAGAACGAGATCGGTGACCGCCCCTTCGGTGTCGACCTGATCGTGCCGGCCAAATACGCCGGCTCCGACGAGGGCGGCCTCAACATCGGCCAGGTTCGCGAGCTGATCCCCGCCGAACACAAGGCCTACGTCGACGACATCCTCAAGCGCTACGGCGTGCCTGCACTCGCCGACGACAAGGGCGGTCGGGGCATCGGACGAGGTGGAAGCGACACTGCGGCACCGATGTCGGCCGAGTCGCAGGACCCCAATCTCGAGATCGCGCTCGCCCACGGGTCGTCACTGATCGTCAACGCGCTCGGCCCGCCCCCACAACACATGATCGACCGTTGCAACGAGCTGGGAGTGAAGACGGGCGCGCTCGCCGGCAAGGCGCAGCACGCCGAACGCCATGTCAACACCGGTGTCGACTTCATCATCGCCCAGGGCTCCGAGGCCGGGGGCCACACCGGCGAGATCGGCACGATGGTCCTGATCCCCGAGATCGTCGATGCCGTTGGCGACACACCCGTGCTCGGCGCAGGCGGCATCGGCCATGGTCGTCAAATGGCTGCTGCCATGGCTCTCGGCGCTTCTGGTGTGTGGTGCGGCTCGGTGTGGCTCACCACCGATGAGGCCGAAACCCACCCGGTCGTCAAGGACAAG